>Ga0233424_10001195_pt1 | contig 24626 bp, 22 predicted proteins | sample Watercolumn_Towu_FD_181011 | JGI IMG/M metagenome (GOLD analysis project Ga0233424, IMG submission 181011) | Freshwater microbial communities from Lake Towuti, South Sulawesi, Indonesia - Watercolumn_Towuti2014_125_MG | ecosystem: Environmental > Aquatic > Freshwater > Lake | place: Indonesia... | reverse complement strand
CGGCGACCCTCAGCTCCCGGTAGCCGCTGTAGCCGAGCGACTGCGCGAAGCGGGCGACGGTCGACAGCGAGGTCTGGCAGAGCTGCGCGAGATCGTTGATCGCGAGGTCCACCACGAGGGTGGGGTCTCCGAGGATCCTCTCGGCGACGCGTCCCTCCGCCGCGCTGAGCTTGGGGAGGGAGCGCCGCACCACGGCCAGAACGTCGTCGTCCATGCGCTGATCCCGTCTCAACCGGTGGCGGTCGTCCTCTGTCGTGGCCGGAACCGGCCGAGGATCGCGTCCCGCGCGGTCTGGGCGCCGAGCCGGCTGGCGGCGCCGACCTCGACGGTCGGCAGCGGCAGCGGCTCCTGCACGGGCAGGCCGACGTTCACGACGACCGCACCCGGGTCTCGGAGCGCGGTCCGCTCGATCAGCGCCCGCTGCGCCGGCTCGGCATCCGGTCGATCCACGAGGACGACCGTCGTGCCGGTCGCCGCGGCGACCTCGTCGATCACGGCGTCCTGCTCGGCCACGGGGCGTGCGGCCACGTCGAGCCGCACCCGGATGCCGTCGCCCGCGAGCGCCTCCGCGACGTACGAGGCGGCGCTGTCCACCGCGAGCGTCGAGCGACGTCGGGCATCGATCACCGCCAGGGCCTCCGCGGCCTCGGGGACGGCGCCGGCGAGCGACACGGACCGACGGACGATCTCGGCGGCGTCGAACGCGGCGGCCTCCTCGTCCGAGGTCGCGCTCGCGCGCAACCGGGTGGCGAGGGCCGACACCCGCGCGGCGGCCTCCTCGACGCGCTCCCGGGAGAGCGAGCCGTCCCGCAGCGCGGCGACGATCCCGTCACGGGCGGCGAGGAAGTCGCGCCGGTCCTGGTCGGGAAGAGCGGCCTCGCCGGGGTTGGTCGGGTTGCCGATGCACAGCAGGTCGGCGCCGGCGGCCAGAGCGAGGGCGGCGCCCCCGCCGAGTCCGACGGTCTCGCGGATCGCGGCCATGTCCAGCGCGTCGGTGATGATGACGCCCCGGAAGCCCCACTCCCGAAGCATGCCGAGCACGCGCGGGTTGAGGGTGGCCGGCTGCGCGCCCCACGCGGGGACGACGATGTGCGCGGTCATGATCGCGTCCACCCCCGCCTCCACGGCGGCGCGGAACGGCTCGAGGTGCACGCGCTCGTACTCGGCGACGTCGAGCGCGATCTCGGGCAGTGCGTGGTGGGAGTCGAGGTGGGTGTCGCCATGGCCGGGGAAGTGCTTGACGCACGCAGCCACCCCGCCGTCCTGGATGCCGTCGACCGTGGCGACGACGTGTCGCGTCACCAGCGCCTCCTCGGACCCGAACGAGCGCACGCCGATCACGGGGTTGCGCGGGTCGGTGTTGACGTCGGCGACCGGACCGAGCACGACGTTCGCCCCGACGGCGCGCACGCGGCGGGCGAGTTCCGACCCGGTCCGCTCCGATGCGACGACGTCGTCGAGGGCGCCGAGCTGCGCGGCACCGGGGAGGGTGGAGCCGCTCCCGGACTCCAGGCGCGTGACGCTGCCGCCCTCCTCATCCACACCGATCAGGGCATCCGGGTTGGCGTCGAGGATCTGCGCGCTCAGCGCGGGCAGTCCCTCGCCGACGTTCTGGCCGAAGTACACGACGCCGGCCAGGCCCTCGCGCAGCTCCTCCACGAGCCAGGCGGGGGCCGTGGTGCCGAGGAATCCGGGCCAGAGCACGCCGTTCGCGAGGCGCTCGAGCTCGTCGGTCATCCCTTCACCGCCCCCGCGACCATGCCGGCGGAGAGCCGGCGCTGCACGATGACGAAGAAGATCATGACGGGCACGGTGATGATCGTCGAGGCGGCCATGATGCTGCCCCAGTCGTTGGAGTACAGGCCGAAGAACGACTTGAGGCCGATCGAGACCGTGTACTGGTCGGTCTGCGCGCCGAGGATCGTCATGGCGAAGATGAACTCGTTCCACGCCGTGATGAAGCTGAAGATGCTCGTCGCGACGAGACCGGGCATCACGAGCGGCAGCAGGATCGAGCGGAACATCCGCCACCAGCTCGCGCCGTCGATGTAGGCGGCCTCCTCGAGCTCGACCGGGACGGCCGCGACGAAGCCGCGCAGCATCCAGATGCCGAACGCGAGCGACAGCGCCACGTAGACGACCATGAGGCCGATGATGCTGTTGAGCAGACCGAGGCTCTTCACCTGGAGGAACAGCGGGATGACGAGTGCCTCGAGCGGCACCATCTGCACCACGAGGATCATCATCAGCACCGTGGTGCGGAACTTGAAGCGGAAGCGCGCGACGGCGACCGCCGCGAGCAGGCAGACGATGGCGCTGACGAGCACCGTGACGAGGGCGACGATCGCCGAGTTGCGCAGGTACGTGCCGAAGCCGCCCTCGGTGAGCACGAAGGCGAAGTTGTCCCACGTGAACTCCTGCGGGAGGAGCGACTGCCCGCCGCTGGATGCCTTGGCGTCGAACGCGCTGGAGACCATCCAGTAGACGGGGAACAGGGTGAAGACGAGGACGGCGGCGACGCCGATGCCGAGTCCGATGCGCGACCGGAGCCTGGGGCGGGGGTTCACAGCTCGTCCTCCTTCATGAGGGAGCGGATGTAGACGATCGTGATGCCGATCAGCACGAGGGTCAGCAGCACGGCCAGCGCGGCGCCGAATCCGTAGCGGTTCTGACCGAACGACTCCACGTACGACCACACGCCGAGGTTGAGCACCTGGCGGTTGCCGCCGCTGCCGCCGGGCATGAGGTAGACCTGCGCGAAGACCTTGAAGTCCCAGATCGTCGACAGGATGATGACGACGGAGAAGACGGGCTTGAGCGTCGGGAAGATGATCTTCCAGAAGCGGCGCCATGCGCCGGCCCCATCGAGCGCCGCCGCCTCGAGCATCTCCTTCGAGACGCCCAGGAGCCCGGCGAGCACGGTGATGGCCACGAACGGGAAGCCGTGGTGGACGACGTTCAGCAGCACGATCGCGTAGAACGACCACTGGTTGGTGAACCAGTTGACCTGGCCATCGATGAGGCCGAGGTCCTGCAGGACGCTGTTGAAGATGCCGCGGTCGGCATCGAAGATGAAGGTCCAGACGTACGTGCCGGTCACGGCGGGCATCGCCCACGCGACCATGATGCAGCTGGAGACGATGGTGCGCCACACGGTACCCAGGCGCGCCAGCAGCAGCGCGACGAGGGTTCCGAGTGCGACGGTGGTGAACACCGCGACGGCCGCGAAGCCGACCGTGTTGGGGAGCACCACCGTCCACAGGGTCGGATTGGTGAGCGCCTCGGCGTAGTTGGCCAGCCCGATCCAGTTGCTCTCACCGGTGTTGATCTCGCGCAGACCGTAGTCCTGCAGCGAGTAGAGGAACACCTGCACGAGCGGCCAGAGCATGAGCCCCGCGAGGATGATCAGCCCGGGGGCGAGGAGGAGCCAGGGGCGGGCCGTGACGATCGAGAGACCGCGACGCTTCCGGCCGCCGGCCACGGAGGCGGAGGAGGGCTCCGCCTCCGTGGCCGGCAGTGGCGCTTGCACCATCGACATGGAAGGAATGGTTCCTTACTGGTTGAGCAGTTCGGTCATCTCGGCGGCGGCGTCCTTCGTCGCGGTCGCGACGTCCTTCTGCCCGCTGAGGATGGCCTGGATCATGGCGTTGGTGGTCTTCTTCGCCTGCACGGCGCCGAAGTTCGGCGTGACCGGGACGGACGCGCCGCCGTCGACCATCTGCTCGGCGAACGGAGCGACGAGCGGGTCGGTCGAGGCAAGGGCCTCCTCCATCGCGGACTGGACGCCCGGGAAGTAGCCGGTCTCGTCGGACCACTGCTCGGCGAACTCACCGGTGGTCATGAGCTTGACGAACTCCCACGCGAGGTCGGCGTTCTTCGTGGTGTTGAACACCGACAGGTGCGAGCCGCCGAGCACGGACGGAGCGATGCCGCCGTCCTGGCCGGGGATCACGGCGGCGCCGATCTTGCCCTCGAGCTCGGGGTTGGCCTCGATGAGGGCGTTCGGCGTCCAGGAGCCGGAGAGCATCATCGCGACGTTGCCCTGCGTGAAGGCGTCCCGGAGGTCGGTCTCCTTCCACGTGGTCGCACCGGCCGACGAGAAGCCGTGCTCGGTGGCCAGGCCCGTGTAGAACTCGATGCCGGCCTGCGACTCGGCGCTGTCGAGCTCGCTGGTCCAGGTGTCGCCGTCCTTCGTGGCGATCTCGCCGCCGGCGCCCCAGACCCAGGGGTAGACCTGGAACTCGGCGTCACCCGCGACGGGGAAGGGCAGCATGTCGGGCTTGGCGGCCTTGATGGCCTCACCCGCGGCGACGATGTCGTCCCAGGTCTTCGGGGCCTCGAGACCGAGCTCCTCGAAGACGTCGGTGCGGTAGACGATGGAGCGGACACCCGCGTACCACGGCATGCCGTACAGCTCGTCCTCGTAGGTACCGGCGACGGCGAGGCCCTCGACGAGGTCGTCGCGCAGGCCGTCCTCGGCGTCGACGTACTCGTCGAGCGGCTCGAGCGCGCCGGCGTCGGCGAACTCCGCAGTCCAGGTGGTGCCGGTCTCGGCGATGTCCGGGGTGGTGCCACCGGCGATCGAGGTGACGAAGCGGTCGTGGGCGTCGGCCCACTGGATCTCCTCGATGGTGACCTTCGCTCCGGTCTCCTCCTCGAAGGCGTCCGAGACCTTGTCGTAGAAGGCGGTCGCGTCGGGGTTGGTCCCCTTCATGATCCAGACCGTCAGCTCCTGGCCCTCGCCATTGGTCGAGCCGTTGTCGCCGCTGCCGCCGGCGCAGCCGGCCAGAGCGATCGTGGCAGCGGCGCCGAGCGCCACCGCCGGAAGAATGCGCTTGTGCATGGGGGGATCTCCTCTTTGAAAGTCCAGGTGTGCATCGGGTGCGTACCGGGGATAGGAAAAAGTATTCACGACTAACTAATTCCCTGCAAGTTCCTCCCAGAATCGTCATACCCCCGTAACATCACGCCTCCGGGGTAGGCTCCCCGCATGCCCCGCCGTGGATCAGACGCCGACCGCCCTCCGCTCCCCCGGCACGCACCGCCGTCGACGCGCGGCCGGACCTCTCGGGTCCTGCGGGGCCTCGCGATCGGGCTCGCCGTCGCCCTCGTCTCCACCGCGGCGGTCGCGGGATTCCTCGTCTGGGACGTGTTCAACCGCGTGGGCGACGGGGCCGTCACCCTGGAGGGCGCCCCGCAGGTCGACCCGCCCACCCTCGGCGCGTATCCCGACGACAAAGCCTTCAGCCTCCTCATCGTGGGGACGGACGAGTGCGGCCCGAAGGCCACCGCACTCTTCGACGAGCGCTGCGCCGAGGCGGACGGACTCAGCCGGAACGACGTGAACCTCCTCGTGCACGTCTCCGCCGCACCCCGGAACGTGACCGTCGTCTCGCTCCCCCGCGACCTCGGCGTCCCCGTACCGGAGTGCACCCGTGAGGACGGCTCCGTCGCATCCGCGATGGAGAAGGCATCGATGAACTCGCTGTTCGAGCACGCCGGCCTCTCCTGCATCGCGAAGACCGTGAGCGAACTGGGTGACATCCCCGTGGAGTTCGCCGCCAAGATCAGCTTCGACGGTGTCATGGCCGTCACCGACGCGATCGGCGGCGTCGAGGTCTGCATCGCCGGCGACGGCATCCGCGATCGTCACACCGGCATCGACTGGCCGGCGGGCCTGCGGACGGTCTCGGGCGTGGAGGCCCTCCAGTTCATCCGCACCCGGCACGGCGTGGGGGACGAGAGCGACCTCGCGCGCATCTCCAACCAGCAGCAGTACATGTCGCGGCTGGCCAAGAAGGTGCTCAGCGAGGACACTCTGACCGACATCCCCAAGGTGCTTCGACTGACGAACGCCATCGCCGACAACATCGATCCCAGCGACGAGCTCGCCGACCCGCTGCGCCTTGCCCAGCTCGCACTCGCCCTCAAGGATGTGAACTTCAGCGACTTCGTGTTCGTGCAGTACCCGAACGTCGTCGACCCGTTCGACGACGACAAGGTCGTGCCGGACGAGGAGGCCGCGGCCGCGCTGTGGGACGCGGTGCGCGCCGGCCGCCCCCTGCAGCTCACCGGCGACGTGACGACCCATCGCGGCGTGGAATTGGTCACCCCCGCACCCACGGCGCCGGAGACGCAGGAGACGCCGGAGACGGAATCCACTCCCGAGGCGAGCGCCACGCCGGACGCGCGCGCGACGCTCCCGCCGGAGGTGTCGGGTCAGACCCTCGAGCAGGAGACCTGCGCGGTGGGCAACCAGCGCTGACCACCGCGCCCGCGGCGTAGGCTCGACAGCATGGGACGGACGCGATCACGGGACGCCGAGCACCCGCAGGCCCGCCTCGACCACGGTGGTCTCGCCCGCATCGTCCCCTCGGAGTTCACGAGCGGCTTCGAGCTCGTCGTGGACGACACCCCGCAGTCGCACGTCGACCTCGACGATCCCACGCACCTGCACTTCGAGTACATCGTGCGGATGGGGGCGGTGATCGACCAGCTCCGCCCCGGTCCGCTCACCGCGGTGCACCTCGGCGCCGGGGCCCTCACCATCCCTCGGTACATCGACGCGACCCGCCCCGGGTCACGCCAGCAGGTCATCGAGCTGGAGGCCCCGCTGGTGCAGCTCGTCCGCGAGCACCTCCCGCTGCCCAAGGGGGCGGCCATCCGGCTGCGCATCGGCGATGCGAGGGAGGGGGTCCGTAAGCTTCCGGCGGCCCTGCACAGCGCCTGCGACCTCGTCGTCTCGGATGTGTACTCGGGCGCGCAGACGCCCGCTCACCTCACGAGCGTGGAGTTCTACCGGGAGCTCGCCGCGCTGCTCGCGCCGGGCGGCGTCCTGCTCGTCAACGTCGCCGACGGTCCCGGTCTCGCGTTCGCCCGCCGACAGGCCGCAACCATCGCCGAGGTCCTTCCCGAGATCGGGATCCTCGCCGACACCCAGGTGCTCAAGGGCCGCCGCTTCGGCAACCTCGTGGTGGCGGCCTCCGCCGCCCCTCTCCCGACGGAGTGGCTGCCGCGGATGCTCGCCGCGGGTCCGCATCCCGCGAAGATCGCCCAGGGGGACGAGGCCCGCGCCTTCCTCCAGGGCGCCCGGATCGTCACGGACGCCGACGCCGTCGCGTCCCCGCGACCCGATGCCTCGCTGTTCCTCCGCTGACGTGGCGCGCCGCCCCGAGGAGCGCGGAAGCGGCAGGCAGACTGGACGGGGACAGGTGCGGGGACGCGCGGAAGGAGAGCAATGAGTTTGATCCGGGGATACGACCAGGAGAGCCTCCGCGAACAGGTCGATCTCGACGAGTGCGCGGCACGCCTGGCCGAGATCGAGGAGCAGCGCAGCCTTCCCGCCCTGCTGGAGCGGGTCTGGCTGCTGAAGGTGCTGGGACGCCTCGACGACGCCCTCGCGCTCGCCGACGAAGCCGTGCGGCAGGCCCGGATGGCCGGCACCCGCAAGGACGTGCTCCGCGCCCGTGTGCTGCACGCGACGATCCTGCAGTACCGGGGCGCATACGCCGCGGCCGAGCAGGAGCTGGCGACCTGCGCCGCGGAGGCGGAGGGGCAGCGCTGGCTGTCGATCGCCGCTTTCGCCTATCAGCACCACGGCAAGAACGCCTACGACGCCGAGGACTACGAGACCGCGCGGGAGAGCTTCAAGCAGTCGCTGTTCCTGCGGCGCGAGTCCGGCGCGGAGGACCGGGAGCTGGAGACCGTGCTCCTCGCCATCGAGGCCGTGGAGCGCCGTCGTCCGGCACAGCTCGTCGCCGGCTGACGCCGATGCGCCCGAGTGTCCGCGGCATGCCTTAGCCTGAGCGCATGGCGGAACTTGACCGCGTGCGCGTCTGGGGCGAGGCACTGATCCGGTTGCATCTCGACGACAGCTGGTCGTTCGACTTCGACCATGCCAAGCGTCGCGCCGGCCAGTGCGACTACACACGCAAGCGCATCACCGTATCGCGGTATCTCGCCGCCCGCTTCGAGGACGACGAGATCCATCAGGTGCTCCTGCACGAGGTGGCCCACGCCCTCGCCGGGCACCAGGCCGCCCACGGCCCCACCTGGAAGCGCGTGGCCCGCGACCTGGGCTATGTCGGCGGCACGACGCACCGCGGGGAGACCGCCGTCGAGCTCGCTCCGTGGGTGGGCCGCTGCCCGGCCGGTCATGTCACGTATCGACACCGCCGCCCGAGCCGGGCCACGTCCTGCGCCCGCTGCTCCCGCACGTTCGATGCCCAGCACCTGTTCGCCTGGACGCGTCGCGAGATCACGACCGACGCCCGCCTCGCCGCGCAGGCTCCGCGCTGAGGGCCGAGGGAGCGGGGCCGCCGCTCCCGCTTCAGTCGGAGGAGCCGCCGGAATGCGGCCTTTCCTCGGAAGCGGAGGTGTCCCCCTCGGCAGGCGTGGCGTCCTCCGCGTCCGCGTCAGCGTCCGTCGGAGCAGGCTCCGCGGCTGCGTCCGGGTCCGCCGCGGAGTCGACAGACGCGGGAAGTCCTGTTCCGCTCTCGGTCTCGGTCTCGCGAGGGCTGCGGCGTCGACGGACGAGCGCGGCGAGACCACGCCAGCCGAGCAGGAACGCGCCGAGCACGAGCGTCGCCACGATGACGAAGGGCAGCTCCGCGGTGTCGCCGCTGACCAGCCGCAGCAGCATCCCGGCGACGACCGTCACCGCCCAGACCACCGCGCCCCACGGCAGCGACCACGGCCGACGCGGCCGTCCGGGGAGCAGCAGCGCGGCGGCGTGTCCCAGCAGCAGGGCCACGAGGAAGGGCCAGGCCGTGAGGAGGAACCCTGCCGGGTCCTCCTGGTGGGAAGCGCGCCCGATGGCGGCGAAGACGAGGACGAGGACGGCATCGACGAGGAGAGCGGGGAGGAACCTCATTCCTCGACCCTACGCGGATCGCGTGCTCACTCGAAGCGCGTGAACCGCCCGTCGCGCAGAACGGGGACCGCGTCCACGGCATCCAGGACGGCCGCGTCGGCGGTGCTCGTCGGCACCAGTCCGGCAGCCCGGATCCGGTCCGTCGCCGGGACACCGGCCTGCAGCTCGCGTCCGGAGCCCGTCGCCCCGATCAGGTGCTTCAGCGCACGCCGCAGGGAGCGGAAGCCCTCTGCGGCCACCGCGGCGTCCGGGGCCGTGTGGTCGATGCCGAGATCGGTGAGCGCCGCGGCGATCGCTCCGGCCCCGAGCTGGTCCTCCACGGCGACGCGCAGGTCGCCCGCGGCATCGAGCTCGCCGGCCGGGATCAGCGCCACCGAGGTGCGACCCTGGCGGCGTTCCTGCTCCACCTGCACGGCCCTGGCCACGGCACCGGCGTTGCGGATCGCTCCCAACAGCACCGTGGCGCCGGTCGGGGCGGCGGCCGCCACCGCCGCCCCGTTCCGCGACCAGTCGAGCGCTCCGGCCAGCTCGACCTCCGCTCCCGCGGCCACCGCATCGGCGACCGTCGAGGAGAACCGGAGGACGTCGATCACCACGACGACATCGGCCGGGGCGAGACGGGCGAGCCCGGACACCCCCCAGTCGAGTCGGACCTGATACGGGGACTGATCGAACGGCGACGGCATCCGTCCAGCCTAGAGCCGTCAGTCGGCCGCGAGCGCCTCGACGGGAGCCACCCTGGTCGCCAGTCGGGTCGGCGTCGCGGCGGCCACGAGCGTGAGCAGCGCGGTCGCGGCGACGATGATCACCACGGGGAGCCACGGCACCTGCGGGGCGATCAACCCGGCGGGCGTGAACTCCGGAAGGACGGGCACGGAGCCGAGCAGCGACTGCGCCGCGATCCACCCGTACAGCACCCCGAGCACGAGACCGGTGAGGGTCGCCGCCACCGTGATGTGCGTCGCCTCCAGCAGCACCATGCGGCGCACCTGGCGGTTGGACAGACCGATCGAGCGCAGCAGTCCGAGCTCGCGGCGCCGCTGCACGACGCCGATGGTCAGGAGGTTGACGAGGCCGACGGCCGCGATCACGGCCGACACCGCGACGAGCACCATCATGATGGCCGCGAAGGCGTCGTACGGCGCGAAAAACTCGGCCGGGATCTCCTCCGTGGTCTGGCTGGTCATCAGGCGCTTCGACGACTCCAGCGCCACCGCGAACATGGTCACCAGGGTCACGCCCATGACGACGCCGATGGCCATCCGCGACGACCGCTCCGGGTACCGCAGGGCGTTCTCGGCCGCGAGACGTGCGGTCGCGCTCGAGCCGAAGAGGCGCCCCACGAGCCGGAGCACCGGCGGCATGAACAGCACGGACCCCAGGGCCAGCCCGGTGAAGGAGAGGATGCCGCCGAAGAACGCGACCACGACACCGAGCGGTGTGACGAGTCCGAGGACGACGCCGCCGGCGAGCAGAGCCGCGCCGGAGATCAGCAGCACCCAGGCCCCGACATGGCGGCCCTTCCGCCCGGAGACCTCGTCACGGGTGCGCTCGACGGCGCCGCCCAGAGCCTGCAGCGGCGTCACCGCGAGCACGCGACGCGAACCCACCCAGGCGGCCGCCCAGGTGGTGAGCGCGACACCGACCGCCGGGAGGGCGAGAGCGGGCTGGGCGAGCGAGAAGGACGACGGTGAGGTGGCGACGAGCTGTCCGCCGAGCTGGACGGCCGCCGCAGAGAGGAGCAATCCGGCGAGAAGGCCGAGCCCTGCGCCGAGGAGCCCGACGACGAGGCCCTGCCGGCCGACCTCCGCCCGCTGCGCACGCGCCGTCGCCCCGATGAGACGCATGAGCGCGATCTGCCGGGTGCGTCCCGCGATGATCGTCGAGAACGTGTTCGCCGTGACGATCGCGGCCACGTACATCGCGACGGCGGTGAGCAGCACCGACAGGATCGCGACGACGACCGCGAGCGTGCCGCTGTCGCCGATGAACGGATCGGCCTGGAGGACGGCGCCGATGTAGGCCGTGATCTCGACGAGGAAGACGCCGAACGCCGAGGACAGCGCCGCGACGAGGACGCTCGCGCCCATGCCGCGGTCGCGGAGCCAGGCCAGCCGGGGTCCGGTCGTCCGCGTCTCCGGGACGACCGTGGCGAGCGCGGTCATGCCGACACCTCCGCGGCGAGCATGTAGGCCGAGATCTGCTCCGCGGTCTGCCGCGGGTGGTCCGCGACGATCCGGCCGTCGCCGAGGTAGAGCACCCGGTCGGCGTGGCTGGCCGCGATCACGTCGTGCGTGACCATCGCGATGGACTGGCCGTGCTCCCGGCTGGCGGCCGCGAGCAGGCGCAGCACCTCCCGTCCGGTCTGGGAGTCGAGGTTGCCCGTGGGTTCGTCCGCGAACACGAGGTCGGGGGCGGTGGCGAGGGCTCTGGCGATGGCGACGCGCTGCTGCTGTCCGCCCGAGAGCTGGTGCGGCCGGTGGCCGAGGCGCTTGCCGAGGCCGAGCGTCTCGATGAGGCCGTCGATCCGTGCCCGCTCGATGGCGCTGGGGCGGCGGCCGTCGAGCTCGAACGGCAGCAGGATGTTGCCGAGGGCGTCGAGCGTGGGGACGAGGTTGAACGCCTGGAAGATGAACCCGACGCGGCGGCGGCGCAGGATGGTGAGGTCGAGGTCGCCGAGACCCGTGATCTCGGTGTCGCCGATCCACGCCCGCCCCTCCGTCGGACTGTCGAGGCCGGCCATGATGTGCATGAGGGTGGATTTGCCGGATCCGGACGGACCCATGATGGCGGTGAACTGTCCGCGGCGGATGCCGACGCTCACATCGTCGAGCGCGCGGACGGTGCCCTCGCCCGAACCGTAGGTCTTCTTCAGGTGCTGGACGCGGGCGGCGAGCCCGAGGTCGGTGGTCGTGATCTCCATGTCCACGACGCTATTTCCGCGCCCCCGGCCCCCGCGTCGCCCGCCGGGAGCATCCCGCTACATCGGGAGGATGATCCCGCGTCCTCCCGACCCACCCCCTTGCGTGCCTCCCACCCCTCTACGGACCGCCGCAAGGGGCCGGGTCGAACGGAAGGGGGTGGGTCGGCGTCAGGCGAGGCCGTGCTCGAACGCGAACACGACGAGTTGCACGCGGTCGCGGAGCGCGAGCTTCGTGAGGATGCGGCTGATGTGGGTCTTCACCGTGGCCTCGCTGAGGAACTCCCGCGCGGCGATCTCGGCGTTCGAGAGTCCCCGGGCGGCGAGCGCGAAGATCTCCCGCTCGCGCTCCGTCAGCTCGGCGTACTGCGGCGGCACGGGCTTCGGAGCCTCCGCGAAGTGCTCGAACAGTTCCCGGGTCGCCGAGGCCGCGATCACACTCGATCCCGCGTGCACGGTGCGGATCGCGGCGAGCAGGAACTCCGGATCGGCGTCCTTGAGGAGGAAGCCGCTCGCCCCCTGCCGGATCGCCCGGGCCGCCGCCTCGTCGAGGTCGAACGTGGTGAGCATGACGATGCGCGGGGGCTCCGGACGGGACAGGATCTCGGCGGTCGCGGTCAGCCCGTCCATGACCGGCATCCGGATGTCCATGAGGACCACGTCGGGCCGGGTCGCGGCGACCACGGCGAGCGCCTCCTGCCCGTTCCCCGCCTCCCCCACGACCTCGAGGTCCGGCTGGGAGGCCACGAGCATGCGGATCCCGGCCCGGAACAGCGCCTGGTCGTCCACCAGCACGACTCTGATCACTGCGGGGCTCCGATCGGAAGGCTGCTCTGGACGACGAACTGCGCACCACGGCGCTCGGCTTGCAGACTACCGCCCACGAGCTGCGCCCGCTCGCGCATGCCGATGAGGCCGTGTCCTCCGGGGGTCCCCGGCGTCGACTCCGGCGAGACGGTGTTGCGGACCTCGATGTCGACGCGATCGGGGAGCCATGCGAGATGCACGTCCACCGCGCCGTCGCCGTGGCGGATCGCGTTGGTCAGCGCCTCCTGGAGGATCCGGTAGACCGCGAGCTGGATGGCCCCCGGCGGCTCCCCCGGGGGCATGGGGTCGACGGTGACCCGCGGCTCGATGCCGGCCTGGCGCACCTGGGCGAACAGCGTCTCGAGATCGGCGAGGGTCGGCTGCGGACCGTCCCCCTGCCGATGACGGAGCTGGGTGAGGAGCATCCGCACGTCGCTCAGGGCTCCGCGGGCGGTCTGCGCGATCGTGCCGAGGGCCTCCGTCGCGATCTCCGGCTTCACCGCCGCGGCATAGCGGGCACCGTCAGCCTGGGCGATGACGACCGCGAGCGAGTGGGCCACGACATCATGCATGTCCCGCGCAATGCGGACCCGTTCCTGCTCCTCGGCGGCCAGGGCCTCGGCCTGCAGCTGCGCCGAACGCGTGCGCCGGTTGCGCAGCACGACCCGCCAGAGGAGACCGCACACCCACGCGAACCCCAGCGCCATGATGGAGGCCGCGACGAGCAGGGTGCCGCCGGTCACGAGCTCCCATCCGCTGCCGGAGCCGAACATGACGCCCCCGACGACGACCATGTACAGCGCGGCGACGATGCCGCCGACGATCACCGATCCGAACCCCCACCAGAGCACGCGGCGGGTGCCCCACGCGGAGGTCGCGTACAGCACGAGGAGGATCGCGAAGTCGGTCGGCAGCGGCCCGAACCCGGCGAGCATCTGCACGATGGCGCCGGCCCAGGCCGCGGCGAGCGCAAGACCGGGGGCCAGGCGTCCGATCGCGACACCGCCGAACAGGAACACCGACGACGAGATCAGACCGATGACGTTGACCGCGGAGGACCCGGCCAGGTCCGGTTGGGGCGCATAGAACACGACCCCGAGCGGCGTCAGAAGCGCGAACAGCAGCACCGCCCCGACGATGTCGAGGACGAGGCCGGTACGGGACAGCGGACGGATCACTCCCCCACGCTACGCGAGCGCGCGGGGACTGGCATCCGTCGCGGGATGTATCCGTCAGGCGCGGGCGAGGATCTCCCCGTGCGGCACGAGGAACCAGCCGTCGCCGTCGTCGGACCAGCGCTTCCAGGCGTCGCTGATCTCCTGCAGGTCGGCGGCGGAGGCCATCTCCTGGTCCACGAGCTGCCGCGCGAGCGCCGACTCCAGGATGCGGTCGGCCCACATCCCGCCCCACCAGGCGCGCTCGGACGGCGTCGCGTAGCACCAGGTCGACGCGGTCGCCGAAACGTCCTCGAAGCCCGCCGCCCGCGCCCAGGCCAGGAGGCGGCGGCCGGCATCCGGTTCTCCGCCGTTCGCCCGGGCGGCGGCGCGGTACAGCGCGAGCCAGCGGTCGATTTCCGGGAGCACCGGGAACCACAGGAAGCCCGCGTAGTCGGCGTCGCGGGCGGCGATGAGCCCCCCGGGCTTCGCGACCCGGCGCATCTCCCGCAGCGCCTGCACCGGATCGGCGACGTGCTGCAGCACCTGGTGCGCGTGCACGACGTCGAAGGAGTCGTCGGCGAAGCTCAGCGCGTGCACGTCCTCGACGGAGAAGGCGATGTTCGTGACGCCTCGCGCGGCGGCGAGGTCGCGGGAGAGGGACAGCGCAGCATCGTCGATCTCGGTCGCCGTGACGTGCGCGACCACACCCGCGAAGTCCACCGTGATCGACCCGGGTCCCGCTCCCACGTCGAGGAGCCGGGTTTCTGCCGTGAGGTGCGGTCGAAGGTAGGCCGCCGAGTTCGCGATGTCCCGCACACTGTGCGAGCGGAGGACGGATTCGTGGTGTCCATGCGTGTACGAGGCCATGCCCTCAGTCTGGCACTCCCGCCGACCCACCCCTTTCCGTGTGTCCCGGCCCCTTGCGGCCGTCCGGAAGGGGCCGGGTCGGCGCGAAAGGGGTGGGTCGACGGGCTAGAGGGAGGCGACCATGCGGCGGATCGCCTCGCGGTCGGGTTTGCCGGAGGAGAGGACGTCGAGCTCGTCCACGAGGATCAGGCGGGACGGACGGGCGTGGGCGCCGATCTCGCCGGCCACCGCCTCCCTGGCCTGGGCGAGCTGCTCGGACTCGCTGCGCCGCAGGGCCTCCCCGCGCGCCGCGACGATGACCGAGGCCTCCCCCCAGCGGTCATCCGACACCGCCACGACCACGGCCTGATGCAGCCCGGGCACGGCGCGCACGATGCGCTCCACCCGGTCGAGCGAGATGTTGATGCCGCCCGACACGATCACGTTGTCCGCGCGACCGTGCACGCGCACGACCCCGTCCTCGAGGAGCCCGAGGTCGCCGGTGCGGTACCAGCGGATGCCGTGCTCGTCCCTGACGAACGTGCGCGCGGTCAGTGCCGGGTCGCCCAGATAGCCCTCCGCGAGCATGGGGCCGGCGATCCGCAGCTCGCCGTCGACCGCCCGGACGTTCACGGTGTCGAGCGGGACGCCGTCGTACACGCAGCCGCCGCTGGTCTCCGTCGAGCCGTAGGTCCGCACGAGACGCACTCCGAGGTCGGCCGCCCGCTCCCGCAGCGGCTCTGGCAGCGCCTGGCCCCCGACGAGGATGGCTTCGTAAGCTTGCAGCGCCGCGAGCACCCCCGGCTCGGTACTCGCGTCGAGCAGCGTCGCGATCTGCGCCGGGACGAGGGAGGTGTAGAGGGCGGGGAAGACGCCCGCGGTCGTGACGTGCCGCATGCTCCGCGTGGCCTCGGCGAACGCCCGCGGGGTGAACCGCCCCTCGATCCGGGTCGGCTCGGTGCCGGCGAGGATCGACCGCACCATCACCTGCAGCCCCGCGACGTAGCCGGCCGGGAGAGCGAGCAGCCAGCGACCGCTGCCGATCCGGGCGGCGGTGGCCTCCGCACTCGCCCGCAGGGCCTCGCCGCTCAGCGCCACCCGCTTCGGGACGCCGCTGGATCCGGAGGTCGCGATGACCGCGGCGATGCCGTCGTCCACCTCCGCCGGAGCATCGGCGAGCATGCCGAAGCCGAGAGCCGGCCCCTCGTCGAGAGCCCGGAGCAGCGCCTCCCGCAGGAGCCCGGTGTCTTCGGCGTCGGTCGGGATGAGGGCGGTCACGATCGTCCCTCCGGCTCAGTAGTGCCAGGGGAACGAGGACCAGTCGGGGGCGCGCTTCTCGAGGAACGAATCCCGCCCCTCCACCGCCTCGTCGGTGCCGTAGGCGAGACGCGTGGCCTCGCCGGCGAACACCTGCTGCCCTACGAGCCCGTCATCGACGGCGTTGAAGGCGAACTTCAGCATCCGGATCGCGGTCGGCGACTTCGTCAGCACGGTGCGCGCCATCTTCAGCGCCTCGCGCTCGAGCTCGGCGTGCGGCACGACGCGGTTCACGGCGCCCGCCTCGTAGGCCCTCTGCGCCGAGTACTCCTCGGCGAGGAAGAACACCTCCCGCGCGAACTTCTGCCCCGTCTGCCGGGCCATGTAGGCGGAGCCGTACCCGGCATCGAAGCTGCCGACGTCGGCGTCCGTCTGCTTGAAGCGCGCGTGCTCGGCCGACGCGATGGTCAGGTCGCACACCACGTGCAGCGAGTGCCCGCCGCCGGCCGCCCACCCGGGGACCACGGCGATGACGACCTTCGGCATGAACCGAATGAGCCGCTGCACCTCGAGGATGTGCAGCCGCCCGACAGCGGGGGCGGCTCCTTCCCCCTGGGTTGCTGTGCCATCCCCCTGGGTTGCTGAGCCTGTCGAAGCATACTTGTACCCGTCGCGCCCGCGGATGCGCTGATCACCGCCGGAGCAGAACGCCCACCCGCCGTCCTTCGGGCTCGGTCCGTTGCCGGTCAGCAGCACCGCGCCGATACGCGCGTCCTGTCGCGCGATGTCGAGCGCCCGGTAGAGCTCGTCGACCGTGTGCGGGCGGAAGGCGTTGCGCACCTCCGGCCGGTGGAAGGCGATGCGGGCGACCCCGCCGTCGCGGCTCACGTGCGCCGTGATGTCGGTGTAGTGCTCGGCGCCGGGCGCCAGCTCCCACTCGGCGGGATCGAACAGGTCGGAGACGAAGGCATCGGTCACGATCTTCAGCCTATTCCCCGGGCACGCGCCGTCTTCATCCACCCGTCGACGATGTCCCAGGCCGGGAAGGCCACGAGGCAGACCCCGGTGATCACCGTGAGCACGCGCATGGTGTCGGCATCCACCCCGTCGTCCGTGAACACGAACTCCAGGAAGGCCGGGTTGAGGAGCTCGCCCTGCAGGAGCAGGGTGAGGGCCCACACGGCGAAGGCGACGGCGAGGACGGTGTTCACGACGGCCGCGGCGACGGTCCACCGCCGACGCGCGTACACGGCGACGGCCAGGACGGCCTCCGCGATCATGAGCGCGAGGAGGATGCCGATGCCCACCGGCCAGAGCGCGGGCGCCAGGATCGGGATGGGGTCGCCGCCGGTCGGGAAGAATCCGAGCGTCGCGTCCCACACGATCGCGCCGATGCCGGCGAGGAGGAACACGAGCGAGGCGATCACGTCGGCGCGGGCGGCCCCGTGCTCCGTCGGCTCGGGAAGCTGGTCCACGTTCCAGCGCACGCCGGTGTCGGCGCCGGTGCGCTCCAGCACGACGAAGACGAGCGTGACCCAGAAGCACAGGTGCACGATCACCGACAGCGTGACCGAGACGACCGCGCCGATCACCTCTCCGGGTCCGCCGCCGTTGATCAGCTGCCCGATCGCGACGCCCACCGCGGCGAACGGCGGCACGATGAACAGGAGCAGCTTCAGCAGCCGCCACCAGGTGAGGTAGTACCGAGGACCGATGAGGTGGAGCGGTCGGTCGGCGTATCCGGCGGCGAGGATGCCCGGGTCGCCGAGGTCGGTGAGGACGGCGCGCTCCGCCTCCTCCGGGCTCTCGCCCTGTTCCCGCCGCGCGTCGACGGCGTCGGCGATGGCCGCTTCGAGTTCGGCGCGGACCTCGCCCTGCGCCTCCGGCGCGAGGCTGCGGATCGTGGCGCTGATGTAGCGCTCGGTGAGCGTGCTCGTGGGGGTCATGTCAGTTCTCCTCGGGGGTGAGAGAGGCGATCGCGGCGGTCAGCGCGCGCCACTCGTCGGTGAGGGTGTCGGCGAGCCGGGCCCCGGCTTCCGAGGTGCGGTAGAACTTGCGAGGCCGGGCCTCGTCGGTGTTCCACTCGCTCGTGAGGTACTCCTGCTTCTCCAGACGACGGAGCAGCGGGTAGAGCGTGTTCGCATCGGTGGCGAAGCCCCGACTCTCGAGCTGCTCGAGCAGCGCATACCCGTACTCCGACGTGCGCAGCAGCTGCAGGCAGGCGAGCACCACGGTGCCGCGGCGCAGTTCCTGCAGATGCGTGTCGAGCGTCTCGTTCATGTCGATCACAGTAGTGTGCGTCACACACCATTGTCAACGGCACATATACGCGCGACATCCTGTCGAGGGTCGTGGCGCACAATGGGGTCATGATCCCCGCCGTCACGGAGCTCCTCGATTCCGCCCGCGTCGTCGCCCTGCCGATGCAGACCCGCTTCCGCGGCGTCGACACCCGCGAGGCCCTGCTGTTCGAAGGGCCGGAGGGCTGGGCCGAGTTCTCCCCGTTCGTCGAGTACGACGACGCCGAGGCCGCGACCTGGCTGGCGGCCGCGATCGACTACGCGTACGCCCCCCAACCCGCACCGCTGCGCGACCGCGTCGGCGTGAACGCCACCGTGCCCGCCGTCGACGCCACCCGCGTGCCCGAGGTCCTCGGGCGTTTCGCCGGATGCCGGACCGCGAAGGTCAAGGTCGCCGAGCCGGGACAGGTACTGGCGGACGACGTCGCCCGGGTCCGCGCTGTCCGGGAGACGCTCGGGCCGGAGGGCCGCATCCGGATCGACGCGAACGGCCTCTGGAACGTCGATGAGGCCGAGCACGCCGTGCACGCCCTCGCCGTCTTCGACCTGGAGTACATCGAGCAGCCCTGCGCCTCCGTGCCCGAGCTCGTCGAGCTGCGCCGGCGCATCGCCTACATGGGGATCCCGGTCGCCGCGGACGAGAGCATCCGGAAGTCCGGCGACCCCCTCGCCGTCGCCCGCGCGGGCGCGGCGGACATCGTCGTCATCAAGGCGCAGCCCCTGGGCGGCCTGACCCATGCCCTGCAGATCGTCACCGCGGCCGGCCTTCCCGCGGTCGTCTCCAGCGCCCTGGACACCGCGATCGGCCTGTCGCAGGGGGCCGCGCTGGCCGCCGCGCTCCCCACCCTCGACTACGACTGCGGTCTGGGCACGGCCTCCCTGTTCCAGGACGACGTCGCCGACCTCCGCCCCGTGGACGGCGCGATCCCGGTGGGACGCCTGTCCCCCGACCCGGCAGCGCTCACCCGGCTCGCCGCCGCGGACGAGCGTCGGGAATGGTGGCTGGCCCGACTGGCCCGCTGCCACCACGAGCTGCTTGCAGCCCGCAGCGCCTAGGACTCGACGAGGAGTTCCACGAGCCGCCCCAGCTCCTCGCCGCCGGAGTGCCGCAGGGCCGCGTCGTCACGACCGGCCATCGCACCGCGGACGGTCATGCCCTCCCAGAGGATCATGAGCATGCGCGCCGCATCGGTCGCGGGTAGCCGAAGACGCAGCGTGCCCGCCGCCTCCACGATGTCCTCCACGATGCGCGCGATGCTCGCCACCATCTCGCGCTCCTGGGCGAGGTAGGCCTCGCCGAACTGCGGGTCGCGGAGGGCGCGGATGCGGATCTCGCTCATGAGCATCACGCCCAGGCGGTCGTCGCTGCCGAGCTCCATGATCTGCTGGACGAGATCCTTCGGGTCGCAGTCGTCGGCGAGCTCGCCGTCCGCCCGCATCTGCTCCACGCGAGTCCGCACGGCTGCCACCCTCGCGTCGGCAACCCCGGCCGCGAGGGTCAGGAACAGCTCGTCCTTCGAGTCGAAGTTCGAGTAGAACGCCCCGCGCGTGAAGCCGGCGCGCTCGCAGACCGCCTCGACCGAGGCCCCGTCCAGGCCGACCTCGGCGAACACCTGCGCGGCGGCCTCCAGCAGACGCGCTTTCGTGTTCTCCCGGCTGCGGGTGGCGGGTGACGACATCGGAACCTCCTGGCCTTCCCTCTCGACGATTCACACCCGGTGCACAGACTCCGGATGGCGGATGACCTTACGATACATCTATGTATCGGATACACCTGTGTATCCACCCGGCACCCCACGGAGATTCGCGTGTCCACACTCCTCTCGTCCCTCGGACGCTGGTCCTTCCGTCACCCGTGGCGCGTCCTCGTCTCCTGGCTCCTCGCCCTCGGCATCGCCGGAGCCGGAGCCGTGGTCCTCGGCGCCGGCACCGACAACACGTTCTCCATCCCCGGGACCGAGTCCCAGGCCGGCCTCGAGCAGCTCTCCCGCTCCTTCCCGCAGGTGAGCGGCACGAATGCGCAGTTCATCGTCGTGGCCGCCGACGGCGACGAGATCACCGATGACGAGTACCGCGAGCCGATCGAGGATGCCGTGTCGGAGCTCGGCGACCTCGACGAGGTCCTCGCCGCCACCTCGCCGTACGACGAGATGGTCAACGGCATGATCAACGACGACGGCACGGCGGCCATCGTGCGCCTGCAGTTCGACGGTGAGTCCACCGACGTCTCCGAGGAGACCAAGGACGCCCTGCGCTCCACCGTCGGCGAGCTCGCGGCAGAGCTCCCCGACGGTGCGCAGGCCTCTCTCGGCGGCGACCTCTTCGCGATCTCGATCCCCGGCGTCACCCTCACCGAGGCGGTGGGCCTGCTCATCGCGCTCCTCGTGCTCATCGTCACGTTCCGGTCGTTCGTGGTCGCCGGACTCCCCCTGCTCACCGCGATCCTCGGTGTCGGCATCTCCATGGCCGGGATCTTCACGGCGACCGCCTTCGCGACCGTCTCCTCCACCACGCCGCTGCTCGCCCTGATGCTCGGACTCGCGGTGGGGATCGACTACGCGCTCTTCATCGTCGCGCGCCACCAGGACCAGGTCAGGGACGGCGTGGAACCCGAGGAGTCGGCCGCACGGGCCGTGGGCACGGCCGGGTCGGCGGTCGTCTTCGCCGGCGTCACCGTGCTCATCGCGCTGATCGGCCTGGGCTTCGCGGGCATCCCGTTCCTCACCACCATGGGCGTCGCGGCGTCCGTGGCCGTCGCGGTCGCCGTGGCGATCGCGGTGACACTGACCCCGGCCCTGCTCGGATTCCTCAAGGGCCGCGTGGCCGGACGACCGAAGCGCGCGAAGGCCCCGAAGAAGGCGCCCGCGAAGGACGCCGTCACGAAGCCCCGCGGCAGCCGTCGGTGGGTGGAGGGCGTGACGAAGCACCCCGTCCTCGTCTCCCTCGCGGTCGTCCTCGGCCTCGGCATCGTCGCCGTCCCCGCTCTCAGCCTCGACCTCGCCCTGCCGAACGCCGGCGTCCTGCCGAAGGACTCCGAGGCGCGACAGAACTACGACCTCGTCGGCGAGCAGTTCGGCCCCGGGTTCAACGGCCCCCTCATCCTCACCGGCACCATCGTCACCTCCACCGATCCGCTCGGTCTCATGGAGGACCTCGGAGACGCAGTGGCCGAGGTTCCCGGCGTGAAGGAGGTCGCCCTCGCGACGCCGAACGAGACCGCCGACACCGGCATCGTCCAGATCATCCCGGAGACGGCTCCCGACGACCCCGCGACGGCCGATCTCGTGCGCGAGCTCCGCAGCCACCACGACGAGTGGCTGGACGAGTTCGGCATCGACCTCAAGGTCACCGGTTTCACCGCCGTCGGCATCGACATCTCGGATCAGCTCGGGGCGGCTCTGCTGCCGTTCGGGATCTTCGTGATCGGTCTCTCGCTGATCCTCCTCACCATCGTGTTCCGCTCCCTCTGGGTGCCGATCACCGCCGCGGCGGGCTACCTGCTGTCGATCGTCGCCGCCTTCGGCGTCGTCGGGGCGGTCTTCGAGTGGGGCTGGTTCGCCGACCTCCTGCACGTCGCGAAGGTCGGCCCGATCATCAGCTTCATGCCGATCATCCTCATGGGCGTGCTCTTCGGCCTGGCGATGGACTACCAGGTGTTCCTCGTGTCGCGGATGCGCGAGGACTTCGTGCACGATCCCGACCTCCGCGAGGGTGCGGGATCGGTGAACCGCGCCACCCGACGGGCCGCAGCTCTGCGCGCGGTACGGAGCGGGTTCACCGGTTCGGCGAAGGTCGTCACGGCGGCCGGCCTCATCATGTTCGCGGTGTTCGTCGCCTTCGTGCCGGAGGGCGACTCCTCCCTCAAGCCCATCGCCCTCGGACTCGCCGCCGGCATCGCCTTCGACGCCTTCCTCGTGCGCATGACGCTGATCCCGGCGCTCATGGCGATCCTCGGGGAGCGCGCGTGGGAGATCCCGTCGTGGCTCGAGCGGATCCTCCCCCGGGTGGACATCGAGGGCGAGGCGGTGGAACGCGAACGGCACCTCGAGGCGTGGCCGGGCGACGGGTCGCTCGTCGCAGCCGATGACCTGGAGCTCGGCGCGGGCCCCGCGGCGACGGAGGGACTGTCGCTGCGGCTCGCACCCGGCGCGGCCCTGGTCGCGAGCGGCGCGGACGCCGGGACGCTGCGGGCCCTCGCGCTCACGGTCGGCGCCCGCATCGCTCCGGCCGACGGACGCCTCCGCGTCGCCGGGCACCTGCTCCCCGGTCGGGCGGCCTGGGTCCGTTCCCACGTGGGCTGCGTGCTCCCGGGTGACGACGCCCCGGTGCTCGCCGACCTCCGCGAAGCCCTCCGCGGCCGTTCCGAGCTCGTGGTGATCGACGGCGCGGACCGGCTCCGCGGCGGCGAGCGCGACCAGGTCGCCGCGATGCTGCGCGACGCGAGGTCGCGCCGAGAGCTCGCCGTCTTCGCCACGGCCGCCGACCCCGACGCGGCCCGCTCCCTCCTCGCGGACGCCGGATGGCCGTCCGCCGACGTACTCGACACGCGCGCGCCCCGCCCGAGCGCCGCAGAAACGACCGAGGTGCCCGCATGACCCTCCCCCTCGAGCGTGCCCGCTCACGCAAGCCCATCACCTGGCTCACCGTCCTCGGCGTCCTGCTGCTGCCCGCCGCGATCGGCGGCATCCTCATGGCGGCGCTCTACAACCCGACCGAGCGCCTCGACTCCATGACCGCGGCGATCGTGAACCTCGACGAACCCGTCGAGATCGACGGCCAGACCGCTCCCCTCGGGCGACAGCTCGCGTCCGGCCTCGTCGAGGGGTCGGACGATCTCGACTCGAACCTCACGTGGGTCATCTCCAACGAGGAGGACGCCGCCGACGGGCTCGCCGACGGCACCTACCAGGCCGTCATCACGATCCCCGAGGACTTCTCGGCCGCGGCGACCTCCGCGGGTCAGGCGGTCGCGGACGGCGGCGGGGACGCGGAGCAGGCGACGATCCAGGTGACGACGCCCGACGACGGCCTCGTGGCGGACGACCTCATCACCGGGCAGATCGCCGACGTGGCGGCCTCGACGCTCGGCACCACCCTGTCCGAGGCCACGACCGAGAACATCCTCGTCGGCTTCACCACCATCGGCGACCAGATCGGCGATGCGGCGGACGGGGCCCTGAAGCTGGCGCAGGGTGCCCGTGACGCGGCGACCGGCGCCGCGGCCCTCCCGGAGGGCGCGACGCAGCTCGCCGCGGGTGCCGGAGAGCTGGGCAGCGGGGCCTCGACGCTCGCGTCCGGCCTCGACACGATCGCGGGGCAGACGCGGCAGGCGGCGACCGGCGCAGGGACGATCGGCGCGGGACTCACCTCCGCGGCGACTGAGCTGCAGGGCCGGGTCGCCGGCGTCCAGAAGCTCACCGGTAGCATCCAGTCGGCGGGCGCGTCGGCGAAGTCGGCCGCGACGGACTCGGCCACGGTCGCACAGGGTCTCGGGACGATGGCGGCCACGGCGTGCGCCGCCGACCCGGACTCGGCGGAGTGCGGGCAGCTCTCCGACCTCGCCGCGAAGGCGGCGGCAGCGGCGAAGTCGGCGGGGACCGCCTCCGGCATCCTCAACAGCCCCCAGGTCGCGAGCGGAATCGCCGCGCTTCCGGGGTCCTTCTCCACGCTCGCCACCCAGCTCGGCGAGGCGGGCGCCGGGGCGACCGAGCTCGCCGGCGGGCTCAACCGCCTCGCGACAGAGGGCGTGGATCAGTCGGCCGCGGGAGCGCGGGCGCTGTCGTCGGGCGCGACGCAGCTCGCCGACGGCGCGACCCAGCTCGCCGACGGCAGCACGGAGCTCGCCACCGGTCTCGACACCCTCGCGACCGGCACCGGCGATCTCGCGGGCGGACTGCGCACCGCGGCCGACTCCCTCCCGTCCTTCAGCGACGAGGAGTCGACGTCGCTGGCGTCGGTGATCGCCGATCCCGTGGCGACCGACTCCTCGATGGGCTCGCTCTTCGGCCCCACCGCGATCCCGCTGCTCACCGCGGTGGTGCTGTGGTTCGGCGGTCTCGCGTCCTTCCTCGTGCTCCGTGCCCACACGGCGCGCACCCTCACCTCACGACGCTCCTCCGCCTCCCTCACCCTCCGCGCGTTCTGGCCGGCCGCAGCGATCGGCGCGGCACAGGGTCTGCTCGTCTCGCTCATCGTGCAGATCGTGGCCGACTACGACCTCGCGGAGTGGTGGGCGTTCGCGGGGACCGCCGTCCTCGCCGGGGTGGTGTTCGCCGCAGTGAACCAGGCCCTCGTCGCGGTGTTCGGCGGCGTCGGACGCTGGATCGCCGCACTGATCGGGGTCATCGCCGTGGCGACGGGACTCATCTCGACCGTGCCCGACTGGCTCGCGAGCATCGGGGCCGCCCTCCCGACCGCACCGGCCTTCGCGGGTCTCGTGGAGGCGAGCGGGGCCGCCGTCGCCGCCC
>Ga0233424_10001194_pt1 | contig 24627 bp, 30 predicted proteins | sample Watercolumn_Towu_FD_181011 | JGI IMG/M metagenome (GOLD analysis project Ga0233424, IMG submission 181011) | Freshwater microbial communities from Lake Towuti, South Sulawesi, Indonesia - Watercolumn_Towuti2014_125_MG | ecosystem: Environmental > Aquatic > Freshwater > Lake | place: Indonesia... | reverse complement strand
ATATAATTATTTAACAATTAAGACATTACTTGATCTTACCGCTACCAAGCAAGCGTATGCTTGTTGACTCTGGCTTTAAGATGACGCAAATGTCTCCCTTGTTGTGCACTGCCGGTTTTTCAAGCATTAATTTCAATGGTGAGACTGATGCAAACTTGGCAGGCTTGATTTGCAGCCCAATGCTGACAAGACACATCTGATTTGGTGCAATATCTCCTTTGTAAAATGGGCTTTTTGTAAACTCTAACTCTAGCTCGGTTGAGATTAATTCTGGACCCGGTGCACAAAGCAGATCACCCCTTCCAACTTGATCAGGACCAACTCCCTTTACTGCCAATCCTACCCTTCCTGGAGATATCGCTTCCTCTACTGGGTCATCATGCATCTGAATTGATTTTATCAGGACGTCTACTCCTGCTGGCAGTAGCTTGAGTGTGTCATATTGTTTTATTTTTCCTTGCTCAACCTTGCCAAGTATTACGGTGCCTACTCCTTTTACATCAAAGCAGTGATCAATTACCACTTTGGCATTTCCTTCTTTAGAGACTTGTTGCAGTTTGTCAGATTCTTCTTTGATCTTGTCTTGTTGGATTTTTGGATAGTTTGCTAGGACGGTATTTTTTATCATTGTGTTTAGCATGTTTTCATCCACGTCGTATGTGTAGGAAAGCAATCCGGATTTTTTCTGTAGCATGTCCAGTGCAACAATCTGCTCTCCTGCAAATTTGTCTAGCTTGTTTATGTGAAATACTACATGTTCTGCCAAGTTTATTGTTTGCAATAATGGCTGGATCTTGTCTGGGAATCCGCTTGGTGCAGTATAGGTACGAATAACTCCGGCTTCTTTTTTGTCATACATGGTCATGTCAGTTGCAGTTCCCTTTTTGCCCAAAGATGCAGCTATGCTTTGATCGCCCAAGACTACAAAGTTAACCGAGTTTGCCATAATACCGAATCAGAATCACTTCAATATATTCAGAGATTATGGGTATGAGTTGAGAGTTTTGGCATAGCTTGCAAATCGATGATTATCAGGGCGAACGTGTTTTTGCACATAATTAGCCGTAGTTTTTCCATTAGCTCCTGAATATCCGATTGGGTCTGGGATCAAGCCTTGCAAATATGCGTATTTTAGAACACCGTCAAACTTGCTGTAATAGTTGACAAATTTCTGTCGCACTGTGTTGTAAATCAATCCGCCATGTTTTTGCAGATTTACAGAATCAGATGGAATCGATGCGCCAAAGATATACACAGATTCTACTAAGGATTCGTTTTTGAGATTAGACAATGTGGAAAGTATCACCTGAGAGCCAAGCGAATGACCAATCAGTCGAATTTTGAGATTAGGGAATTTTCTTTTTATGTCCAGTATGAATTTTGCCAGATTTTTTCCGTTCTTTTTTGCTATTATAACACCTACTTTGGTTGCTTGTTTTTCATGTGATTTGTATTGGACCCCTTTAGTGTTAGAATCATAGCTAAACCCAATCACTGGGTGTATGTATCCAAGTTGTCCCAGTCGAAATTGTGCTATTTTGAATTTTGTTAGTGCACCGGACTCATTATTGCGCAATCCATGAATCATTATTGTTATTTCAGATTCATTTTCAAGTGTTTTAAAAAATTTTGTTGGATATAGATCATATGGTTTGGTCTTTTTGGTTTTACCGGTTGTAAGATCATAAAATCCCCTAGTTGAAATTCTTGGGATTCTTTTATTTTGTTTCAAATTTTTCTTTGCGTTTTTTGATGTCTACTTCTTCTACACGTGCAAATATTGGAGCAATCTCGCCAAGCTTGTGCCCTGACTTTAATTCAAGATCTGAAATCGACTTCCAGGGTTTGCCAGAAACATTTCCCGGCATGCCAAGCTGCTCCCAGATTTTTTGTGAGGATTTTGGCAAAAATGAATGCAGTGCCACAGATATGGAATAAACTGCATTGACTGCCAAAAAGACGCATGTTTCCGTGCCAGGCCCTTTTTTCCATGGTTCTTTGTGTTGGAAATATTGGTTAAAGTACGCAGAAAACTCCATTATTTTTTTGAGTGCTCTATCAAGATGATTTTGTTGTACTAGATCTGCTAGATCTGATGCAAATCCGCGAATCTTTGATTCTGCTTCTTTATCCTTGTCATCGTATGTAGTGGGTGCAGGTACCACACCATCAAATGTTTTTTTGGTAAATCCAAGTGCGCGATTGACTAGGTTTCCAAGGTTTCCGATTAGCTCTGAATTAATTCTAGTCATAAAGTCATCCCAGTCAAAGTTAAGATCATCCTGTGAGTATGGGTTGATTGCAACCAAATAGTATCTCAGATAATCCGCCGGATAAAATCCAAGAAATTCCTTTAGTCCGATATACCAATTTCTGCTCTTGGAGATTTTCTTTGATTGTAATGTAAGGTGGCCTCGCGTTGGAATGTAATCAGGCAGTTTGTATTCCGAGTTAATGCCAAGACGCATTGCAGGCAAAAACAAGTAATGATGATATACAATGTCTTTGCCAATAAAGTGGTAGATATCAGCAGAATTCCAAAATTCCTTTCCGTTTATTCCCTTGTCATTGAGAAGTTTGATTGCAGAAGAAATGTATGCCAGATGATTATCAAACCAACCATAAAACACCTTGGATTCATCACCAGGAATTGGCACGCCCCACGATATGTCACGCGTAATATCCCAATCCACCAGTCCTGAGGTAATCCAGTTTTGGACATATTTTTTTACATCTTTTTGTAAGTTTTGATTTTCATCTAACCACTTGAATAACGAATCATCGAAATTCTTGAGTCTAAAAAAGTGGTGCAGTGTTTTTTCTTTGGTAGGAGTAGCCCCGCAAATAGCGCATTTTGGATTGCCTATTTCTTCTGGGACCCTGCCACATTTTTCACATAGATCAGAGTACTGATCTTGCGCCTGGCAATACGGACAAACACCAACAACGTACCTATCAGGCAGGAATTTTTTGTCGTTTGGGCAATAAAACTGGATTATTTCAGATTCGTAAATATGTCCATTTTTCTTTAGTGTGTCGTACACATATCGAACAAACTCGATATTTTCCGGTGAGCTTGTGCGATAAAATAGGTCAAAGCCAATATCAAATGCAGAAAAATCCTCAAAATCACGCTTGTTCCAGTGTGCAACATATTCTTGGGGGGTTTTCTTTTCCTTTTCTGCGGCAATCAGGATTGGCGTTCCAAAGTCATCAGACGCACAAACATAGTATGCTTCTACACCGTTTTGTTTTAGAAATCTGGTAGTCACATCTGCAGGAAGATATGTTGATGCTACATGACCCAGATGGATCTCGCCATTTGCATATGGTAATGCACTAGTAATGATTGCGCGCGATTTCATTTGGTAGAGTTTTGATAGTATGGCTTAAGAAGGTTTGTTACCAGTTTTCTCGGTATGCGATTTGTTTTTTGGTAAGATGATCAATTTCGACATCAAATGCAGCCAGCGCGTCAGATGCCACTTGAGTATCAATTTCCAGTGGTACTGTGATTACCTTTTTGCCGATTTTTTTGTGGTTTTTGAGAATATACAAAATAGACATGATTTGGTTTGAAAATGACTGTGCCATTACTTCTGGCGGATGTCCTTCTGCAGCAACCAGGTTTGCCAGCCTTCCTTTGCCGACTAGGTAGACTTTTCTGCCATTACTTAGGACGCATTCGTCTAGGTTTGGTCGCACTTCGCGCACAGATTTTGATTTGTTTAGCAAAAAGTCAGAGTCAATTTCTACATCAAAGTGGCCCACATTGCCCATTACTGCACCATCCTTCATCTTGAGAATGTGTTCTTTGGTTATGATATCGCGCATTCCAGTGCACGTAATGAAGATATCACCTATTTTGGCAGCCTCTGCCATGGTCATCACCTCAAAGCCATCCATGTGTGCTTCTAATGCTTTAACAGGGTCAACCTCAGTTACTATAACCTTGCAGCCCATACCATGGGTTCTTGCGGCAACTCCACGCCCTACCCAACCATAACCCGCAACAACTACACGCTTTGATGCAAATAACAAATTCATTGCACGCAAAAATCCATCTATTGTGGATTGGCCTGTGCCGTATCTATTATCAAACATGTGTTTTGTGTATGCCTCATTTACCACGATGACTGGATAACGAAGCTTACCTTTCTTTTCCATTGCCTTGATTCTGTTCACTCCTGCAGTTGTTTCTTCTGTGGCGCCAAGAATTTTCATGTTCTTGTATTTTTTATCAAAATGTAGTTTGACATTCATGTCTGCACCATCATCAGTTACAATGATGGGTTTGTGATCCAGTACTTGATCAATACACCAATCATATTCTTCATTGGTTTCATCATTCCAAGCATATGTGTGGATTCCTTCTGATGCCAAAAATGCGGCAATATCATCTTGGGTAGTAAGTGGATTTCCTGCACATGCAGCAACATCTGCGCCGAGCTCCTTTGCACCTATCAAAAGAACCGATGTCTCTTTTGTAATATGTAAGCAAAAGCCAAGGGTTAATCCCTTGAATGGTTGTGTTTTCTTTAGTCGATTAATTGTTTTATCTAAAATCGGCATGTGACTTCGCGCCCACTCGTAAGACATTCTGCCCTGATCAGCTAAACTCTCGTCCTTTACTTTGCTCAATATTCGTATCCTATTTGGTATACTAAAAAATCTTTGTCAGATCAATAAAGTAAATAACCAACAAAACTTGAGGCAAGACAATGGTCTGGCAAAAAGTAGCTGAAAAAGATTCCATAGAAAAAGGAAAAGGAATCGAAGTTAAAATTGGTGAAAGAAGAATTGCAATCTTTAACCAAGACGGATATCATGGAATCGATGCGTTATGTGTCCACCAAGATGGCTCCATTGCGCCTGGAAAACTAAACGGTTGTGTGGTAGAATGTCCATTACATTTCTGGCATTACGACATTAAAACAGGCGATCTTTTAGACTATCTAAAGGGAGTCAAATTACAGACATACAAGGTAGAACCAAGAAGTGATGGCATCTACATGGATGTCTAGATATGATTTTTAATCAACACAGCAAAACCAAAGCCATTGGATAAAATTCTAAGAGAAATAGCTGATCAAGATTACAGCCAAATTCAGAACAGCATAGTATCTTTTCTTAGAAATTATATCACAAACACAAACGGATTTGTTTTTGGGTTATCAGGAGGAATAGATTCAGCAGTAATTGCACACATTTGCGCAAAATCATTCAAGGAAAAATCACTTGCACTGATAATGCCGGACAGTAAAATTTCTCCAAAGGAAGAAACCGAGGATGCACTTTACATGGTTGACAGACTAGGTCTCGATTACAAGCTAATTGATATCAACATGATTCATTCCCAATTTGCAAATATTTTAGAGCCTGATCAAAAAGCACTAGGAAATCTTCGTGCAAGAATTCGTGCAAATCTGCTATACTATTACGCAAATCTGAAAAATTATCTCGTTTTAGGATCAAGCGATAAATCGGAATTCCTCATAGGATACTTTACAAAATTTGGAGATGGTGGCTCTGATCTTATGCCAATAGCATCATTATACAAAACCCAAGTTCGCCAGCTTGCAAAACATCTTCAGATCAAAGACTCGATAATTGCAAAAAAAAGCAGCCCGCATTTGTGGCCAGGACACATAGCAGAAGACGAGATTGGTATATCATATGAAGAAATAGACTGTATTTTGTATTGTATGATAGACAAGAACATGTCAGAAGATGAGACACAAAAAGTGACCACGATAGACTCAGATAAAATTCAAAAAATACACCAATTATACAAAAACAGCGTGCATAAAAGAATAATGCCTAACAAACCATGAGGAAGAGCAATTGAAAATCTACGACACTCTGAGCACAAAAGAACAAGAATTACAATCAAAAAACATTGGCATCTATCTGTGTGGAGTCACCGTATACGATGAATCTCACATAGGCCATGCCAGAACCATCATAATTTTTGATGTTTTGCGAAGATATCTAGAGTCAAAAGGAGACATGGTCAACTTTGTGCAAAACTTTACTGATGTAGATGACAAGATAATCAACAGAGCAAGCTCCGAAGGGATTCATCCACTAGAGATAAGCAAAAGATACATTGATCATTATTTTGAGGATTTTGATAGACTAAACATAAGACGCGCAACCACACATCCAAAGGCAACAGAACACATATCTGAGATCATAGAAATTATCAAAAAACTAATTGATGCGGGATTTGCTTATTTGTCCTTGAATGGAGTGTATTATTCTGTCTCTAAATTCTCAGAATATGGCAAGCTATCAAAAAGAAAGACAGAGGATCTCATTGCAGGTGCAAGAATAGCAGTAGATGAAACAAAAAACGATGCGCTGGATTTTGCATTATGGAAATTCTCAGAGACAGAGCCAAACTGGCCTAGCCCATGGGGCAAAGGCAGGCCTGGATGGCACATTGAATGCTCTGCAATGAGCCTCAAGTATTTGGGGGAAGAATTTGAGATCCACGGCGGCGGAAGGGATCTAATTTTCCCACATCATGAAAACGAAATAGCCCAAACCGAAGCAGTAACGAACAGACCACTTGCCAAACTTTGGATGCATGTTGGAATGGTCACAATAAACGGCGAAAAAATGTCAAAATCGCTTGGAAACATCAAATCTGTTAGGCATGTTTTGGATAATTGGGGACCAAACGTCATTCGACTCTTTTGCCTTTCCGGTCACTATTCCAAAGCAATTGATTATTCAGAGGACTTGTTAAGAGAGAATCTCATAAAATGGCGACAGGTCGAAACTGCGTACTATGAGATGATAATGTCTGATAGTGCGGGCCCTATAACTGAAATTACAGAACTAGTATCAGAGTGTAATGCCGAGTTTAATTCTGCACTAGATTCTGACTTTAACACATCACTTGCAATAAATGCATTTTTCAAGATAATCAAAGGAATAAACAGAATTGCCGCATCAGAATCCATGACGAGATCCATTGCGAGCATAGCACTGCCAGAATTTGAGCGTATGGCAGACATACTTGGGCTTCGAGTCCAAAAAGTAACAGATACAGAAAAACAATCAATTACCAATTTGATAAAACAACGAGAAACACTTCGAACACAGAAACAATACCAAGAAGCAGACAAGATTCGTGATCAAATTTCTGCACAGAACATTGTTCTGCTTGATCATAAAAACAAGACAGTCTGGATGAAAAAAGAAAAGATTCTCGCTGATATCTAATGAGTTTTTTTGCTAGTAGATGCAGAAATCAAAGATATTACATCTCGGTCTCGTAATTGATAGTTAGTTGGCAGTCTCAGATTATATCTGATGTCTTTGGCATACAGCAGCCCCTTTGTAAGACTGGTGTGGATTTCTTTAGCAAGATCAACTACAGTTGCGCCGTCCTTTAGTAGGATCAAGTCTGGCAAGACATTTCCCTTCTTGTCGGCAAGCTTTTCCTCGTCTGCTACAGGATAAATCGCATTCATCTTGAGAAGCTTAAACACAGTCACGTTGATTGCAAATTGGACCCCAGTTCTCATGTATTCTCCCATTATTTCCTTGGTGATAAAATCAAGGGCTCCTTTCTGCTTTTGAGACAATTCATTTGGTTTTATAATGTCAAATTGCTCAGAGCCTGGCGAGTATTTTATGAGCCCCTTTTGTTCGGCTCGCCTCAAGGATAATTCGCTGTCCGCACTTGCAGGTACCACTATAGTATCGTTGTATCGCTCTCGGAGTCTAGCAAAGTTCTTGTCTGCACCATCAACGTCGATTTTATTTGCCACAATTAGTGTTGGTTTTGATATTTTACGCAACACGGTTGCAAATTTTTTGGTTTCCTGAAAACCAATATCGTCAAATTCCTTGTCTTCAACACCTGCAGAATGCAAGGCCTCTTTTACATGAGAATTGTTAACACCGATTCCCCTATACAAGTCCGCGATTGCCACAATTTTGTCTACACCGGAATGAATTGTCTTTGATACCTTGTCACGATTTCCTTCCAAGATTTTCAAATACCACATTATCAGCTCTTCTTCGATGTCTGCAAAATCAGATATTGGATCACCAGCCCCGGCTTCGGCTATTTTTCCAGACGAGTCTATTCCACCAGAGACATCCACAACATGAAGTAGTGCATCTGATTGGGCGGCAACAGAAAGGAATTGGTTACCAAGTCCCTTTCCTTGCCATGCGTCTTTGATCAAGCCAGGAAGATCAATTAGCTCAATTGGAATGTAACGCCACCCATCAATACATCTAGAGTTTTTTGGACTATCAAATACGTTAAACTCCGGATGAACACACAGTGTGATTGCATTTGCGGTGGCATACTCTGGTTTTTTTGTGGTAAATGGATAGGTCGAGATTTCTGCTGACGACAATGTTGCCGAATTGAAAAATGTAGTCTTGCCGGTGTTTGTCTTGCCGATAATTCCTATTTTTATTGGCACGATAAGATTTGTAATTTATGCTATTTATCTCTGACTAGTGAGCATGATCATTGTGTGGGTTTGCCAAGATTTTTTGGCAGGCGTTTTTGAGCTCATCAATAGACCAGGATATTTCATCTAATTCTTCACGAGTAAGCTCAGATTCCCATTTATCGAGGGTTATTTTTGCTATCTGACATGCATTATACAGTAAACTCCAGTAGGGATGGTGTTCTGCGGTTGTAAATGCAAGTTCTGATGCATCGGCCAATCCGTTTTGTGCACGCCCAAGTGAGGTTACTCGTTCTCCAAAGATTTGAATTATTTGTGATTTCAGATCAGGCTCTACTTTGAGCATTGTCTCTTTGTCTGTGTATGATTTTACAAGTGTCAGTAATTCTTTGTAAAAGTCGTCAAATCTATCCATTAGAATAACCGTTGATGTTCTGCTAACATACACCTATTGAAGACGACTTGAATTCCTGCCTTTCTTGCCAGACCTTCTGCTTCTTCGTTGTGGATTCCTTCTTGCAACCAGATTACTTTTGGCTTTATCTTGATTGCTTCTTGGATTACTGGTAAGACCTGATCAGACGGCCTAAATACATCCACAATATCTACAGGAGAGATAATATCAGAAAGATTTGCATGGCATTTTCTATCAAGAATACTGTCGGCAGTAGGGTTTACCGGTACAACGTCATATCCTTGCGAGATAAGATATTTTGGGACATAGTTTGCTGCCTTTTCTTCGTTTTTTGACATGCCGACTACTGCCACTTTTTTTAGTGAGAGAATTTGGCGAATCTGCTCGTCTGTGTGAGAGTCTTGCTCCATCAGTACAGTTTGCTTATAACTGATTATAATTTATTTGCAAAATTATTATAGATAATACAAGGAACCATACTCATGGAAGAAGAACCAAAAGACATTATCGTACTTGGTGCAATCAAAAATGGTGCCAAGAAATTCGACAAAATACGCTCAAAGACAGGCATATCTCCAGAGGAATTAAATAAAATATTAGAAAAACTCGAAGAGCGAGGATTCATCAAGGTAGAAAAAAAGAAGGGCTTTTTGGGTGGAGAAAAAATCGAACTAAACATAACAGACAGGGGAAACAATGAACTTCAACAACGAATCTACGAAATGGAACAAAAGTGGAATCAAATGATGCAGTTGTACAAACTTGGCGACAAAAAGAAACTAGAAGAATTCATGGGCAATAACAAGTCAGACTTTGCCATGATGATGTTCTTTGGAATAATGAACATGATGATGTTTTCGATGATGTTTTCGATGATTGGAGCATCAATGCATAGCTATGTTCCACCAGATCAAGTCCCACCAGGTGCCGAAAACCAAATGTCAGATGCAGGATCAGATGTAGCCGGAGATGCTGGAGGAGATATGGGCGGGGCTGGCGACGGTGGATTTGATATCGACATAGGATTCTAAAAATCTTAAATCAACCACGATAGCAACAAATCTTGATTGCTTTACACATCAGATGAAAATCAGGGATTACTCAAGGTTTTACAATTTCTCAAAGCGCATCGCCTAGAATATCTATCGGGGGAGGACCTCAGCGAGGTTCTAAAAATAAGTCGCGTGGCAATTTGGAAGTACATTAAAAAAATTCAGAAATTAGGATACAAAATAGAATCAAAGCAAAACTTGGGCTATCGCCTAATTGACACCACAAATCTTTTGTTACCATGGGAGATAACTGATGAGCTAAAAACAAAACAGATTGGAAAAAAAGTCTACTATCATGATATGATAGACTCTACGCAGAATTTTGCCACAAATATTGCAAAAAACAAAGATGAATTTGGTGCACTGGTGATTGCAGAGACTCAGACACTTGGTAAAGGCAGACAAGGAAGACAGTGGATTTCACCAAAGGGTGGAATATGGCTATCGGTAATTTTACAGCCAAACTTTGACGTATACAAAATAACGCTGATTCCGTTTGCAGTGGCAGTTGCATTATCTAGAGCGATTGAGAAAACTCTAAAAATTAAAACGGGTTTAAAGTGGCCAAACGATCTTACTCTTAATGGAAAAAAAGTGGCCGGAATAATCATAGATGCGTCAATTGAATCAACCAAAATAGAAAGTGTCATAGTCGGTGTTGGGATAAACTTTCAAGTAAATCCAAAACAAATTGAAAACAAGATAAAAAAGAACAGTAATTTTTACGGAGTGACCACCCTAGTAAAAAAAGGAAAAACAAAACCCGCAAGTCTAGTCAGGGAATTCCTAGTAGAGCTTGAAACAATCTTGGAATCCCTTCAAGCAAACAAAACTCAAGAAATAACCGAACAATGGATGAAAAATTCAACGACCATTGGCAAGAGCATCACAATTACAGATTTTGATAAAAAAATCTCTGGTAAAGCAGTAGGACTAGACAAAGACGGAAGTCTGATCGTGCGTCAGGGCTTAAAACTAATCAGAGTCACTTCTGGCGATATTGTATACAAAAAGTAGTCTAGGCTTTTTTTGTTTTTTTAACAGTTCGTTTTGGTTTTTCAGACTCTATTAACGATGCTTCTGTTTTGATTAGTTCCTTAAGATCAGACTGAATGGAAAACAAAGATGTCACTATTTGTTCTAGCTGTTTTGCATAATCCGCATATATCGCAATTAATTCTGTCTTTTTTTCATTGGATTGTGCAAGATACTCGTTTTGACGCAGAACATTAGTAGTACCAATCATTTGCTCAAGCGGCAGAGTCGGCTCGCCAAGTGCATGTATTTCTTGATGTAGTTTTTGAATTTGTGCCTTTAGTTCGTTCAGATTATTACCCAGTCCAACCATATGCATCACATGAAATATTTCGTTATTATGACTTTTGTAGTTTTTATGTTATTAACCATACAAATTGCACCGATTTTCGCAGATGATGTTGCCAAACAAGCAAATACCATGTTCAAAGAAGCCTCAAGACACTTTGTAAAAGGACAATACAAGGAAGCAATCGTATTATATGATAAGATCCTCAAGAATTACCCAGACCATGCAACAGTCCTAAAAATGAAAGGAGTTTCAGAAAGCAATCTAGGACAGCACCAAAGATCAATGTCAAACTTTTACAAAGTATACAATAAAGACAACAATGACATTACCGCACTGTTAGGCCTAGGAGTTGGATTTGGTAATTATGGTGAATATGTCGATGCAAAAACATACTTTGATCAAGCATACCAAAAATACCCAAACAGTACGGTAGCAAAAAACTATAAAGAATATGCTGATAAGGTTATCAAAAAATACCCATACAAGCCAACTGAAAAACCAAAGAACTGGAGTGCTTCACCCAATCAAAAAGTGTTTGATTCATACACAAGCAAAGTCTTGGCCAAAGTGACAAAGGATAAACGATACATCGAATATCCAAACCCAAGCTTCGATGTGATTAAAAAATTCCTCCGAGATTATGAACAGTGGAATTTCGAACAACAAGCAAAGGCAGGCTCATCCACATTTCCAGACCCAAAAGTCACACGAGTCAATAACACGTATGTTCTCAATTACAAGATTTTTGTAAATAAACAGCCAATAGGACTTCCACTAGATCATGTCAGTACACTAAACCAATCAACAAAATTCTGGGAAGACCAAGTCTTCAACTCAACTAGTGGAAAGGCAGTTGTAAAATTCACATATACTGAATCCAAGTCAGAGGCAAACATCTGGGTTACTTGGACCGTAAGAAAGCTTGGTGAGGGCGTTTTGGGACATGCACATATTGGTAAAGGAGTAGTTGAAGTTGCCCTAGGCGATTACAACTGTGATGGTGTATTTCAGCTGTATGACGTATCAAGTGTTGAGAAAATAATGAGGCATGAGCTTGGTCATTCTATTGGCCTAGGACATACAGATAATGCAAACAGCATCATGTATCCATCAATGAAGCCAGGTTATGCGTATTGTCTCCTTAGCTAGTTTCTTGGCGCAGTTCTTCAACTAGTGTTTTTGTCTTTGTTATTGCACGAGATATCATCTCAAAATACTCCTTGGTTTCCTCGTCAACGAATTTGCCAAGACGTGTTGAGAGCATCTCGTTTGCATTTGATATTATACAGATTGGATCTACGAGTTCTTTTACAAGATCCTCTTTTCGTTTTTGATATAACACCTTTCTTGCAGAATTTGTCTCTGAATAATGTTTACGAGCAAGAGACTCACAATGGACTGGTTTGTAACCCATCATTGCGATTTAACCTTCTTTGCTTTTGGTGCCACTAGTACTTCAGTAGACTTGGATTTGTTCCAAAGTAATGTGCACAAGCTGAACATGTTGCTGATCATCTCAGATGAATTGGTGTGCATTATTGAATCATTTTCATCATTCAGATCCATTGAAGCATTTAATGCGCCAGACATGATAAGTTGCCTATTTTCTTCAACCACCATTCTGCTCTTAGATGGTAGTTTTCCTAGACGAATCTCATTTGGATTTAGTCTTCGGATGAAAACTAGTTCTTTTTCGTTTGTAAGCTCAGTTAGAATTCTGACCTCAGCTCCGTTTTCTCTGATCATCTGAATTCTTTCTGGGATTGTGGTATGATACATCCTCATGAAGTCTTCTGGAGGACCAATCAAATACACAACGCCTGTTGCTTTTTGCAAGAGCTTGCTTATTCTAGAATAGATGTTTGATCGTCCCTGTATTATTACAAAGGAAGAGATTTCTTGCATGTCTGTTTCTTTGACTATGACATCAATGTCCTGAACTATTTTTGTGGATAGATTTTTCATCGTTATAAGCTCGTCTTGCTTTCTATCCAGAATTATGCTCAGTGCTTCGGTTGGAGAAATTGCAGAGCATAGGGTCGGGTTTGAAAACGTGGTACTGACCACACCCATGTTCCTTAATCTGTTTAATGCACGATATGTCTTGCCCCTGTCAATATCCAGTTTTGCAGACAATGTTCCAACGGACACTGGTCCTGTTTGGAGTAACCCCATGTATACCTGGGAGTCGATTTCTTCTAGGCCAAAAAAGCCCAAATTTTTCATAATTTCTTCGTGGTTCATTTAATCCCCAGCATACCAGTTCACGAATAAAATAATAGATCTTGTCTGTTCAAAATGCACAGACACCCACATATCATAAAATCGATTTATCTTGGGTTTTTTGAAAATTATATAATCAAGACATCCAAAGCATCCTCATCTTGGAGATTTCAATAGAGCCATGGAAGAAACTTGTGATTCACGAAGTCATCGAATATAGTTTTGAGGATTGGGTAACACAGATTGCATTTAGTAGTAAAACTGCCGGTGGTGCAATTCCCACCATAAACTGGACAAATGGCGTGGTGTTTCAATCATTTAATTTTCCAGACACAAACATCATTGTTGAAGAAAAGATCAAAGGAGTACTTCATTGGTCATCAGTAATGTTTGCACTCAAGGAAAAATATGAACGACAGATCATAAAAGACAACGCGACAATTAATTTGATCGACGTTAGTGTGAATGATATATTCAAAGAACTGGCAAACAAGCTAAAAGAATATTCAAAACAAAAATCCCAAAAGTAGATTCCATAACTCTAGAATGAGTCTTAGCTCAACCTACACACAAATAATCATCTAAATTGTGTAAAACCCATAATAACTAAAAACGACCTATAGATACACTGATGACGACATCACAGTCAAAATGTCCTTCATGTGCAAAAAACACCATACAAATAGATGCAGTAACCGGTGAGATCTTTTGCAGAAACTGCGGTTATGTAGCCGCAGAAAAAATTGAAGAGTCAGGTCCAGAATGGAGATCATTTTCAAATGACGAATCAGATAAAAGTCGAGTAGGCGCTGCAACGTCACTTACCATGCATGACATGGGGTTATCTACCGTGATAGGCAGTGCAGACAAAGACGCAACTGGCAAGCCACTATCAGCATCAATGAAGAATTCTATTGAAAGACTACGAACATGGGATAGTAGAACCCAGGCACACACATCTGCTGACAGAAATCTCAGACAAGCACTAAACGAGCTTGGCAAAATGAAGGACAAAATGGGCCTTGCAGACGCAGTAATAGAAAAGGCAGCATATATCTACAGAAAGGCAATGGAGAAAAAGCTAGTAAGGGGAAGATCCATACATGGATTGATTGCCGCATGCCTTTATGCAGCATGCAGAAACACAGAAACTCCAAGAACTTTAGATGATGTTGCAGAAAGCATCAACATTAGACGAAAGGACGTGGCAAGATGCTACAGACTCATATACAAAGAACTGGATCTAAAAATGCCAGTAGCTGATCCAACAAAGGGAATTGCAAGAATCGCAAGCATGGCAAACCTTTCTGAAAAGACCAAAAGAAAAGCAATGGAGATCCTAAACAAAGCCAAAGTCATAGGAATGGTTGCTGGAAAAGACCCAATGGGCCTTGCAGCAGCTGCATTGTATTTGGCATGCATATCCAATGGCGAGATTAGATCACAAAAGGACATATCGGTGGCCGCAGGCGTAACAGAAGTCACCATTAGAAACCGTTGTGTAGGACTAAAGGGATTACTAGACAACTAGAATTTAAAACGCCAGAATCAAAGCTAGAATAATGTCAGAGATTATTTGGTCAGAGTGGCAGGACTATAATGTAGACGAAATATCAAAGATTCCAGAAGAATCCGGAGTCTACATGATGCATGCTGCAATGAAAATCCTATACATTGGAAAAACAACAAATCTCAGACAGACAATTCTAGAATCACTAAATGACTCATGCACCAAAGATGCAAAACGATTCAAGTATTCAACTACATCAGAGCATGAACAGATCGGTACCCAGCTATTAAAAGAATATCAGGAAAAACATGATGGCAAACTTCCCAAATGCATGGAATGATAAAATCAAATTATGTGTTGTTTGGATCATTTAGACACACATAGGAATACTAATCATAGTAGATAATTGTAAATAGGTCTGTTGGACCAATGCCATGAATTTCCCTTGCCAGACAATGGTATCCCCAAGGTCCATCAGAACCATTTTTACAAATCAGGCTCAAATTAAGCAAATAAGTTAAAACATCACTAAATTTGTAATAAATCTCGTGGCAGTAGAAGAACAAAACAGTCGTCAAAAGCTCGATAAGCTAATCCACATCGGTGAGCTGACTTCGCGGATCACACATGATATGCGCAACCCACTAACTGTGATAATTAACTATTCCACAATGGTTAGAAAAAATTCCAAAAATAAGCTTGATAAAAAATCACTAGACCAGCTTGCACTAATTGAAGAAGAAGCAAGAAAGATGTATCACCAAATAGAAGATGTCCTAAATTATGTAAAATTGCCACCATTAAAATTACAAATTCATTCTTTGCACGACATTTTAAAAAAAGTCATAGAAAGAACACAAACATCAGATGACATTACTATCCACCTACCAAAGAACAACCCACAGATTGTCTGCGACATAGATAAGCTAGAAATTGTGTTTGTAAATCTCATCAGTAATGCAATCGAGGCCATGGATAAATCAGGCACCATATCAATTAACTCATCAGAGACCAAAGATTCAGTGATAATAGAAGTAGAAGATTCTGGTTCTGGAATCAATGATGAGAATTTGGAGAAAATCTTTGAGCCATTATTTACTACAAAGACAACAGGTACTGGTCTTGGCCTTGCAAGTTGCAAGAACATCATAGAGCGACATCGTGGTACAATTACAGCAAAAAACAACCCAACTACATTTACAATCAAACTACCAAAGATCTAGACAGTTCTTTTTGCTCTCATATACAGAAAAACAACAGAGCCAATCACACCAACAATTATAGGAATTACATAGTACAAAAGCGAATAATCAAGATCTACTTGAGATTCCACTAGAATAGGTTCTGCACTCTCATTTGATCCCATGGGGGGATTTGAGGGTGGAAGAATAGAGTCGGACTTTTGGAATCCAGAGATTAAGACTCGGTATTGCGTAGAACCAGCCACATCAAACGCCACATGCCAGTTTCCCTCATCATCCATACTTTGAATAAAAGGCACTTCATTGTTATTTACTCTAACATTGAATTTTTCATTGTCGGATACTTTGGGAAATTCAAAGTTGACGTATGTTGGAAATTTAAAAGAGTTTGTTCCTTTGAGTGACAGTGATGTGCCTTTATCATCAAAGCCCTCATCGACTATAAACCAGGCAGTAGAATCATAGCGGAAATTGAATTTTTGCCCATCACGAATAGCATAGAGTGGTATGATTGTCTCATCACCTAACGCAAAACAGCTGTAATAGTGAACATCTTGTGCAAGGGTTGGATCCGGATACATGGTAAATTCCAGAATTTGTCCGGGTTCGATCTTTTCGATTTTTTCTAGGTTTTGTGCCACATCAATAAACAAATTATTCTCTCCGTGAATTGTGGCATAGACTTTGACGTTGTACTCAGTTTGATTTCCATTGTTAATTATCTTGCCAGTCAAGTGCCCATCAGCATGTTTTTTGAGGGATCTGTCGTAGATTACTTCTATTTTGGATTCGCTAGAGGTGAAATCTTTCTCAAATGAAACATCAAATCTTTTGATATTTGCACTCTTGGATATTTCTGGAATTTTTATTTTAAATGGAATGTCCTTATTAGGAAATACAGCTGGGAGATTTTGTGCTAGTGTGATTTCTTTTCCGTTGTCATCTATAGTAAGATACACCACAGGTAAGATAGTATAGGTTTCAGTATTCTTTACTGCACCTACTACTGTGTAAACACCTTCTGAGTCAAAATAACCTAAAATCTCATCATCTGGAATAGTCGCATCTGCATACACATTATTGAATAACCCACAGAATACAACTAGTACAAAAGCAAAAACTAGTTTTTCCACGTCATAAAATTACTAGTGTTCGTATCTTAAACTAATCTAACATTTTCACTTACGGTATTGCTCTAATATTTTAAGCGTCTCAAATGGAAACTTGGCAAAGTTGAGCTCTTTTTCTGCAGAGACGAGTAGTATTTCTTTATCAAGTGGAAAGCTCATCACAATTACTTTGTCTCTGTATGACATGGCGAACTTTACTGGTCCAAGCTCAGAGTCAAATTCTTGTCGCATTCTTACTCGTAATGCAAGCTCCATGAAAAGCATCTCATCTTTTTTAGTGTCTTCCAATGTCTTTTTTCCTTCAATCATGCCGCCTGCGTCTAGATGACCCTTGGCGTTGATTAAACCAACAAAGCGTATTGACGGGTCAAGCTTTTTGACAGCGCTGCACAGTACTTCTTTGTCCATCACATTTCCTCCACAATTAGATACAGCATATTATAAGACGAACTATTTATTGCGAGCTTGTGTATTTAATCAACATGTCACAAGACGTCAAGCTCCCGCTCGATTATTTCAAACATGTATCATTGTTTTGGACCGACCTACTACACCTCATGTCCGGCAAGCCGATTGCACTCACGTCAGTAGGTCCAATGAGAAACTGGGCAAATGATGCAAAAAAAGTCGTAACGGAACTAATGGATGCAAATGAGGATCTAGTAGAATTTAACCAGAGATTAACCGAATATTACAAGCAGCTCTCAGAAACATGGACCGACTCGCAAAAAAAGGTAAATGCAAAAATCCCAACAATCCCACAAGACGTAGAACACATAGAAGCATACAAAAGAGTATGGATCGACATTTTTGAAAATGATTTTACACAGCTATTTGATTCCGAAAAGTTTGGCCAAAACTATGGCAAGCTGGTCTCAGCAGAACTAGAGCTAAGCAAACATTGGGAAAACATTACAAATGTAATTTTGCAATCAATGAAGCTTCCAACAAGAAAAGAAATTGATGAAGTATACAAAGAACTACACGAGCTAAGAAAAAGAATTACAAAGTTGGAAAAAAAGGAGGATAGAAACATTGCAAAATGAAGTAATTGATCCAAAACTAGTAGAAGAATTCCTGAGCTTTACAAAAAACGTAACTGAGGCACCAAAGCTAGTGCCAGCACCAAACGAAATAACACTAGAATCTACTCCATTTGATGTTGTGTATGAACAAGACAAGATGAGGCTGCTTCACTACAAGCCACTTGTTGAAAAACAGATCAAAACGCCTTTTTTGATTAGCTACGCCATTATCAATCGCTTTCACATTCTAGACATTCAGTCAAAGAAAAGCTGGGTTAGAAAACTATTGGAAAACGGAATTGACGTATACATGATCGATTGGGGTACGCCCTCAAATATTGACAAGTATCTTGACTTTGATGATTACGTCAACTTGTACATGGACAATTGTGTGGATTTCGTTAGAAAAGAGGCCCAAGTCGACAACATTTCCGTGCAAGGATATTGCACTGGGGGAACAATATCCACAATTTATGCTACATTACACCCAAAAAAGGTGCGTAATTTAGTAGTCACAGCACCAGTAATTGACGGCTGGAAGGACACCACCGTTGTAAGCAACATGGCAAAGCACATTGAAATCGATACTCTAGTAGACAGAATGGGCAATATGCCACCAGAGTTCATGTATTACTGTTTTTCAATTCTCAAACCATTTGAGCAGGGATTGGAAAAATATTACAAATTTTTCAAAAACATTCATGACAAAGAATTTGTAGATAATTTTCTACGCGTTGAAAAATGGCTGAGTGACACACCTCCAATTCCAGGGGAATTATTCAGACAATGGATTAGAGACATTTACCAAGAAAACCTCTTAATTCAAAACAAAATGTATGTTGGCGGAAAGCAAATTAATCTCAAAAATATCACAATGCCGATTTTTGTTCAAGTAGCAGTAGGTGATCATTTGGTTTCGCCAGAGTGCAGTATGCCAATATACTATGCAGTAGGCAGTGAAGACAAAACCATGAGAGTGTATCCAATAGGACATGTTGGAATGATTGCAAGCTCTTTTTCACAAAAACAGATTCTGCCTGAGCTGTGTCAGTGGATAACAGAAAGGTCCTAGGATTGGCGTTTTTTCTTTTCTAGAGGAATAACAACTACCTGAACTAAGTCACCTTCGCTGATTCGAAGGGCGTCGCGTTCTGCTTCTGGAATCGATATTCTCCCATTACTGCCAATTGTTGTCTTGAATGCACCATAACCAATAAAGTTCTGCATCAAATTGCCCATGTTGAAGAATTGCTCCATTACATTTTTCTGTGCGTTTGACATGTTGTTTACAAAATTGGTTTGCGCTTCTGTAGATTTCGTAGTGAGTTCCTTGAGAGTGTTTACCGGATCAAATTTTTGGTTGTTTTCCATGTATGCTGAAAATGCTTTCATAAATTCCGCTTGTGCACGCCCACCTTTTTGGACCCATTCCTGAAACATTGACAGATAATCTTGGTTATTACTACCAATCATCGGTAGTGTTTGGCACATTAGTTATTTAAACATACCACACTTACTTTACAAAATCAAGTGCTATTTTGATAAATTCTTTTGGATCCTCAACGTATGGAGTATGACCGCAGTTTTCCATCTGGTAGAACCTGCAGTCACGGATTTTTTGTACGAAGTATTCAGCATATTTGATTGGAATTACCGGGTCTAGCTCCCCCCAGATAACCAAGGTAGGAATTTCCAATATCTCTAGTTTTATAGATATTTCCGGGGCATTTTTTAGGCCTAAAATTGTAGACATGAATGCATACTTGGCATTTGGCATTAGCATTCTTTGCACAAAGCCATCAACAGTTGTTTGACTAATTTCTTTGTTATTTCCAGTCATCATCGAAAATGCATTTTTTGCAGTGGATTCGTCTGGATATAATGCAGCCATAATATATGCATCTAGTGCAGGAGTAGATTGTTTCATTGCGCCTGCAGGAGATACCAGAATTAGCTTTTCAACACTTTGTTGATGCAGTGACACATATTCGACTGCAATTTGGCCGCCCAAAGATGAGCCAATGACTGTTGCTTTTCTGATATCAAGTTCTTGCAGAAATGATGAGATAAAGTTTGCAAAAAATTCAGTTGTGTAATCCACATTTGGTTTGTCGCTGAGACCAAATCCGATCAGGTCTGGCACATAAACGGTGAAGTGTTTGCCAAAACTTGGAATTACAAGATCCCAACGTTCTGCAGATGCTCCAAGACCATGAATCAATATTAGGTTTCGTTTGCCCGATCCTGCCTTTAGGTATCGAATCCTACTGCCATCAACAGTGACAAACTCCTCTTGCATTGGATTATGATTTGATCACTTTTTGGACTAGATAAATTTTGGCCTTTTATGATCATATGAGTAGATCAATAGATTTGTAAAAAATAAAAAATTATAGCTAGGCTCATCCTAGTGCTCGAGAATGCTTTTGAGTGTGCGGTCGCTCGCCTGGGAATTTTCTTCTCATGTGTGCAGAAGGTCTGCCATAGAGTAGCTCCAAGAACCACGCCTCATGTTCGATCTCTTCTCTCAGAATGTCTTTTGCGACATCATATGTGGCCGGATCCTTTCCGTGTGTCATCTGGCATATTTTGTTCCAGTTTACAATTGCGCCTTGTTCCGCCTTGAGACATTTTTCCATTATTGCCCTAAGATCGGTTTTGTTTGGCGGAAGTTGTAAGAATTCGCATCCAGACATTTTGATGAATTCTGTTGCGTCATTTGGTAGACTCCCTCCAAGCTCGTAAATCCTAGATAGGCAGGATTCAAAATGACTAAGGTCTTCTAGGCGTGCGTCTTCTATTACACCCTTGATTCCCTCGCCATCTACTCCAGTGCAATGCATTCTTAGGTTGGTGAAATAATAGTATGCGGTAAATTCCACCGAGGCATTGTAGATTAGGAGTTTTATCAGTTCGTCAACATCTACGCCGTTTTGTTTTAGAACATTTACGCCGACAACGTTTGGTTCTGATTGTATAACCATGCCAGACCAACTCAGTGTGTAAATAAAAATCTGTTTGTTACCAGATTATTTTTGAGATTTTACCTTGAGCTCTTCTAGTGCCTTTTTGGCCTTTTCCCAGGCAGCTGCTTTTGCCGCATCTAGTGTTTTTTGTTTTTCTTCATTGCTTGAATCCGATTTTTTTGTTTCAATGTTTGCTTTTTCTAGTGCCTTTTGTTTTGCTTCTTCTGCCAATTTACGGGCTTCTTCAAGTGTCTTTGGTTTCTTTGTGGTTATTTCGGCTGGTTTTTGTTGTGATGTTTGATTTGCTGTTTTTTCTTCCTGTGCCTTTATTGCAGCTGCCTTTTTGTCTGCGGCTAGTTTTTGTTTTGCTGCAAGTGCTTCTTGTCTTGCTTTTTCGTTTGCTTTTTGTGCCTCTTCTCTTGCTGCTTTTGCCTTGTCACTGTCGCCTTGGCCGGATTGTTTTTTCATTGCCTCTATCGCCTCCAAAGCTTTGCGCTTTACTTCATCTTGTTGTGCCTTGAGAATCGATTGAGGGTCAGTTCCAGTTAGCTTGCTTGGAGTAGGAGTAGGTGCAGTAGACGGATTTGTAGAAAATCCTGCTGGTGGTGCAGATGTACTAGAAGGAATAATAGAAACCTCATTTGATCTTGGACTAGAGCCGGCAGAAAATATCGCAGTTATTGTATAGATGTATGTTTTTCCTGTAATGACATCGTTTATTGTAAAGCTGTTCACATTACCAGTGTTATCATTGATTACTTTGTAAGAGTCACCAAGTTTTTGCTCTATTTTGTAGCCACCAATTGATTGTTTGTATGTCTGAGATGGAGCAGTCCAAGACAGGTAAATCTTTGTTGGGGCTATGGCAAATCCAGTAAGTGTTGGAATGGTTGTTTCTTTTGGTGTTGCAGATGATTCGCCAGAAGGGCTGCTGGTTCCAATCGAATTGATTGCATAAACTCGATAATAATACTGAGTGCCGGTTGTCAGGCCAGCATGTGCATATGAGGTAACGGTACTTGCGGTGTTTGCCACAAGCACCTCATAAGAGCCAGGACCTTTTTTGGCCTCAATTTTGTATCCAGTAATTGGAGCACCACCGATGTTTGACGGAGCAGACCAAAACAAGTTAATCTGAGTTCCTGATGCGGCTGTTGCCACAAGTCCAGTTGGTGCACCGGGGGCACTATTTGTAGCGGTTTGGGAAGATACAGTTGGTGTTGCAGACGCCTCAGGTGACGGATTGCTTGCACCAACAGAGTTTATTGCAGATATTCGGTAAACATAGGATTGCCCTGTACTAAGTGCTGTGTGTGAGTACGTAGTTGCGGTGTTGGCAGTATTTGCAACAAGAGTTGAATATGTTCCGGAAGCGCCCAGTTTATACTCTATTTTGTAGCCAGTAACTGGCGAACCACACCATTGTTTGACGGAGCAGACCAAGAAAGATTGATCTGAGTTGCAGATGATGAAGTTGCAATTAGGCCGGTTGGTGGTGCTGGAGATGACGAGATCGATGTAGTGGTCGGTGTTGTAGATGCTTCTGGCGAAGCAGTGCTAGTACCAATGGAGTTTATTGCATAGACTTTGTAAGAGTATGTTGTGCCAGTTACAAGACCTGCATGAGTATATGTGGTGGTGCTGTTTCCAGTACTTGCAGTTAGAGTGGAATATGATGCAGAGCCCTTTTTAACTTCAATTTTGTATCCAGTAATCGGATAGCCGCCATTGTTTGACGGAGCAGACCAAGAAAGATTCACTTGTGTTGGCGAGACTGCTGTTGCACTCAGTCCTGGTGGTGCTCCAGGAGCACTAGATGATGATGATGATTTTAGCGTGACAGTTGTCTCTGAAGATGGTTTTTCACTTTGTCCAAATGTGGTTATTGCGTATATTCTATACACATAGACCTGGCCTGCAGTCATTCCAGTGTGCAAGTATGTGGTTATAGTGCTGCCAGTAGTAGGTACAAGCTCTGTATAAGAGCCAGAGCCAATACGATATTCTATTTTGTATCCAGTAATTGGATGTCCGCCATTAGATGGTGCAGACCAAGAAAGAGTTGCCTGTGTAGGCGAGACAGGTGTTGCGACAAGTCCAGTAGGAGAACCCGGCAGGGCTCCAGCAGATGATGTAGCCGGTGTTATTGTGATTTCCCCAGATGCAACGCTGGTGCCAACTGAGTTTATCGCATAGATTTTGTAAGAGTATACAGTTCCGGTTACAAGACCAGTATGAGAATAATACGTATTGGTCGCAGTACTAGTACCAGTAGTTGTCACAAGTGTGGCATAACTTCCACCACTAGTTTTGTATTCTATTTTGTATCCGATTATGGTAAATCCTGATGGCATATTCCAAAATAGATTCACCTGTGTCGGAGACACTGCAGTGCCAGAAAATCCAGTCGGTGCGCTAGGAACCGTACTGTCAGCAAATACATGGCTAATCATAATTAGTAAAATACTGCACAATACAGCAAATGAGAAAAGTGTTTTAGTATACAACAACATCAAATATCAAAAATCAGGTGTTTTTATGAATTACTAATGATTTTAGTAATAGATTAGTAATGAAATACAGTATCGCCTATAGTTTTTTCCAGTCTGCTTTTACTCCTGGAATTTCTTTGCTTTTTCAATGATGTCTTTTTGTTCCTTATAGTCAACATTTAGCAGAACCTATGCCTCATTCATATGCTCGCGTATTGCTCAATAATTTAAAAGGTTTAATCAGTTTATGATGCGTCGCTAAAAATGGTCACTACGCGTTTTGCCAGGCTTTCAATGTCTACTGTTGGCTCAGCAGATATCAACAATACAAAGCGACTCACAGGAAATGGAAAGCTTACTAAGACTAGTCTATCCCGTCTTGCAGCAAGGTAGTTTATTGGGCCTAGTGTCTGATCAAACTCCTTTCTAAGCGATACACGGGATGCAAACTCCATAAAATCATCCAATTTGCTTTCATTTTTTTCCAGCGGTGTTATTCCAGATTTGAATCCGCCCGCCACTAGTTTTCCAGACTCATCTATAATCCCAGCAAATCGAATTTCTTTTTCTTTGATTAGTTGAGCGCATTTTGACTCGTAAAATTTTTGCTCAGTACTCATCGAAAAATCATGATTATATCCATAATAAAAGATTTGTAGTCGTGTAATAATTCAAAACCAAACCTAGCTTCCGCTAGGGTTTGATTTTAAATGAAAAAATCATCGCGCATAGTCTCTATGTAATGTGGCTAACCAGTGCGTTGGTCTATTAGTAATGGCAGGCTCACCACTCGCCGAAGCTTGTGATCTATACCTCCATCCTATCAAAGTAGTCTTCTACT
>Ga0233424_10001192_pt1 | contig 24636 bp, 29 predicted proteins | sample Watercolumn_Towu_FD_181011 | JGI IMG/M metagenome (GOLD analysis project Ga0233424, IMG submission 181011) | Freshwater microbial communities from Lake Towuti, South Sulawesi, Indonesia - Watercolumn_Towuti2014_125_MG | ecosystem: Environmental > Aquatic > Freshwater > Lake | place: Indonesia... | reverse complement strand
CTGGCGTGCTTCCATCATCTCTCCCAGGATGGGCGTGCAGATGACTTCCAGGGCCAGTTTCAACTCGCCGCCGGGAACCACCATGGTGCTGGGGCGGGCCATGTAGGCTCCGGGAATGCGCCGCATGAGGTCGGGAAAGTCGTGGCGACGGCCGTCACGGAAATGCACCACCAGGACCGATTCGCTGGGCATGGGCACGTCCCGGGCGATGAAGGGGTTGGAGGTGTCCACCAGGGGCATGCGCTGGATATTGATGTCGGTAAGGCCGAACTGGGGGACGATGTAATGGATGTAGTCATCCATGCGGCGCAGGATGGTTTCCACCGATTCCGCCGGATCGCAGTAGCCCTTGGCGCAGTCCCGGTGAATTTTCTGTATCCACTCCAGATTGATGGCCGGCACCACGCCGATGAGCAGGTCGACATGCTGGGCCACGTCAATGCCCTTCTTGCCTACGCGGCGGTCGATCTCGGGCGGGAAATGGCGCGAATCCACCTTGCGCCGGGTCCAGGTTTCCGCCACCAGGCCGCCGTGCTGGCCCTCGTAGAAGAGGATGTCGCTGCCGGTAGGCATGGGTTGCCAGGGCGTGAATTCGCCGGCGGCCACGCCAAGTGCCTGACCGCGGATGTCGTTGTGGGCGTACTCGCGTACCACGCCGCCGCCGGTTTCACCGTAGGTCTTGAAGAAGGCCTCCAGTTCCGGGAACAGGTTGCATTCGGGCCCGAACCAGGAGATGCGGCGGCCGCTGTCTTTCGCTTCCTCCAGCAGGGCGGCGAACTGGCGGTCGGTGAAGCGGCGGAAGGTGTCGCCGTGAACGATGGCGGGCTTGATGTTCTGGCGCTTGAAGATGTCCTTGAAGGCATGGCGGACGGTGGACAAGCCGGCACCGGCCATGCCGGTGACAGCGATGATGGGATGTCGAGTCGACATGTGGTTCTCCCCCGAAAACCGGATCGTAAGGTCCGCATGCTAGCACCGATGCCGGCAGGGTCCGATGTCCGGCGGGAGGCGGCGGTCATGCCGTATGCCTTGGCTGCGGCCCTATACTGACGGCATGCCGAAGGCCGCCACCCATTCCCCCACGCCGCCCTGGGCCTGGTTCGTTCTGGTGCTGGCTGTGCTGATCTGGTCCGGGGTCGCGCCCCGCGATCGCTTCACCTGGTTCCTGGAGGTGACACCGGTATTGATGGCGCTGCCGCTGCTGGTCCTGAGCTGGCGTCGGTTTCCCTTCACCCAGCTGGTCTATGGGCTGATGGTTCTGCATGCCGTCATCCTGATGGTGGGCGGGCATTACACCTATGCCGAGATGCCCCTGTTCAACTGGTTGCGGGATGTCCTGGAGTTGTCCCGCAACCACTACGACCGGGTGGGGCATGTGGCCCAGGGCTTCATACCGGCCATGGTGGCGCGGGAAATCCTGCTGCGGCGCTCGCCGCTGGCGGCGGGGAAATGGCTGTTCTTCCTGGTGACCTGCGTGTGCCTGGCGATATCCGCGCTCTACGAGATGATCGAATGGTGGGTGGCGGAAGCGTCCGGTGACGAGGCGGTGGCCTTCCTCGCCACCCAGGGTGATGTCTGGGACACCCAGTGGGACATGTTCCTGGCCCTGCTGGGCGCGTTATCCTCGCAACTCCTGCTGGGCCGCTGGCATGACCGGCAACTCGCTCGGCTAGAGGAAGGACAGCCATGAACGATTGTTGCGATTACGATTGCCATCCCTTCGAACCCGGCAATCTCGGCATTCCCCGCACCGGCCGCTTCGACGCCGAGGCCTTCGAGCGGGCGGTGACCGACTTGCTGCGGGCCTGCGGCGTGGCGCCGGATTCCGTGCATACCGGCAGGACCGCGCGGCGGGTGCGCGACCTCTGGGAGAAGCGACTGCTCGGCGGCTACGAAATGGACCCGGGTGAGGCTCTGGGCGAGGGCTTCGCCGACCCGCGCGAGGACATGGTGGTGGTGCGCGGCATCGCCATCCACGGTGTCTGCCCCCACCATCTGGTGCCGTTTCGCGGCGTGGCCCATGTGGCCTATGTGCCCGGCGGGCGCCTGCACGGCTTCGGCCGCATCGCCCGGCTGGTGGACGCCATCGGCCACCGCTTTACCTACCAGGAGTGGATGACCCGGGACATCGTCGAAGCCCTGATCACCCACGGCAGGGCCCGAGGCGCGGCCTGCGTCATCGAAGCCGAGCAACTCTGCCTGTTGCTGGGCGAGGATCGGCGGGGCGATGAGCGGGTGGTGACTCAGGCCTTCTCCGGCTGTTTCAGCCAGGATGCCCAGTGGCGCAACGAGTTTCTGCGGGCGATCACGGCGTCCTTGCCCTGAGCATGCGCGATTCTGCCCTGCGCCCCCGCACCCTGGTGCCTCCCCCCCTGGTGTATGCCGTGGCTCTGGGGGCGGCATGGTGGCTGGAGGCGCGCTGGTCTCTGGCTTTCGACGCCGGCATGGCCGGGCACTGGCTGGGGTGGGGCCTGATCGGTGTCGGCCTGGCAGGCTTTGCGTGGGCTCTGGCGGCCATCTGGGGCGAGCGCACCACCGTGAACCCCTACAAGGCCGCATCGCGGCTGGTCACCCATGGGCCCTTCGTCTACTCCCGCAATCCCATCTACGTATCCGACTGGTTCGTCTACCTGGGTGTGATGTTTTTGCTCGCCACGGCGTGGCCGGCGCTGCTCTCGCCCTTGGTCTGGTGGGTGATGCGCCGCGGCGTCATCGCCCACGAGGAAGCTCACCTGATGGCGAAATTCGGCGATGAATACCGGGACTATGTTGCCCGGGTCCGTCGCTGGTTGTAACCCCCGCCATGACTGGAAGCGAATTGCGCGAACGCTATGGCCTGCCCCTGATCGGCCTGCATTGGCTGACCCTGCTGCTCATCATTGCCGCCTATGCCTTGGGCACCCTCCTGGAGGACATGCCTCTGTCGCCCATGAAGCTCAAGCTCTATGCATGGCACAAGTGGCTGGGCTTGCTGGTTCTGTTCCTGCTGCCACTGCGCCTTGGCGTGCGCTTGGCCGAGAGCTTGGAGCATGGTGCCGGACTGACACCCTTCGAGGCTCGCATTTCGGCCATCGTCCACGGCCTGCTCTACCTGTTGTTGTTTCTCGTGCCGCTGCTGGGCTGGCTGCACAGTTCGGCGGCGGGTTTCCCCGTGGTGTGGTTCGGCGTGCTGCCCCTGCCTGACCTGGTGGGCAAGGACAAGGCGCTGGCGAAGGTCTTCGAGGAACTTCACGAGGGCTCGGTCAATCTGCTGGTGATCCTGGTGGTCCTGCACGCGGCCGCCGCTTTGTATCACCACCATGTCCGGCACGACGGTGTGCTGGCCCGCATGGTGCCCTGGCTGAGGAGTAAACAATGAAAAGGCTGTCCTTCCTGCTGGCAATTCTGGCGATGCCTGCCTGGGCTCAGGACTGGAAGGTGGATTACGGCAGGAGCGAAATCCGCTTTGTCATCAAGCAGATGAATGTCCCCGTGGAAGGCGGGTTCAGGCGTTTCCATGTGCAGGCCAGCTTCGACGCGGCAAAGCCCGAACAGGGGCAGTTCCGGGTGGACGTGGATATGGCCGGCATCGACACGGGTTCCGAGGAAGGCGACGGCGAGGTCCGACGGCCAGCATGGCTGGATGCTTCGCGCCATCCCAAGGCCAGCTTCGTGTCCAAGTCCATCCGCAGGGACGCGTCTGGGCGTTACACCGTAGCCGGCGACATGATCGTGAAGGGGCGGGTTCGTGCCCTCTCTGCGCCAATGCTGCTCACGCCCCAGCGCGATGGCGGTTGGCTGGCCACCGGCCGATTCGCCCTGAAGCGTTCGGATTTCGATATCGGAGGCGGCGAGTGGGCCGATCCGTCCGTCGTGGCCAACGACATCGATGGCCGCTTCAAGATCCTGCTGCTGCCTTGAGGGAGCGAGACATGCGCGCGTTCATCTTCTTTCTTGTTTCCCTGGCTTGCTTCCAGGCGTGGTGCACGGAAACCTATGTCCTGGACCCGACCCATACCTTTCCCAGCTTTGAAATCCGGCACCACAACGTCTCGACCATGCGCGGCAAGTTCAATCACAGCCAGGGGCGCGTGGTGCTGGATCCCGCCGGCCAAGGGAGCCGTATCGAGGTGATCATCGACGCCGCTTCGGGGGATACGGGTCACGAGGGGCTGAACCAGAAACTGCTGGGATCGAACTTTTTCAATACGGCTCGCTTTCCGGAGATTCGCTACACCGCCAGTTCGGTGGAATTCAAGGACGACAAGCCAGTACGCGCCCTGGGCGAGTTGACGATGCTCGGGGTGACTCGCCCCGTTGCACTCGAAATCCGCGATTACGCCTGTACGCTGCAATTCCTGACCCGACGCCCACTGTGCGGCGCGGATGTCTACGCGGTAATCAAGCGCTCGGATTTCGGCATGAACTACGGTATTCCGCTTATCGGCGACGAGGTCAGGCTCGCTATCGAGGTGGAAGGATTCAGGGAGTAGCGTGGGGAATAGATGGTCGGGGTGAGAGGATTCGAACCTCCGGCCTCCACGTCCCGAACGTGGCGCTCTACCAGGCTAAGCTACACCCCGACAGGGTTGATCCCGCAGAGGGATCAGAAATCGCGGGCTACCGCGAAAGTCGATAATTCTAACAAAGCGGTTTTGTATTGGCTATCCGGCAGCGATTGGATCGACTGCCGTGCCAACTCCGCCTCTGCCCCGGCCTGGCGATGGGCATGCTCCAGGGCGCCGGTATCCTGGACGATGCCGAGGATTCTCTGGAAATGGCTGGCATCTCCTTCCAAAATCGCCTTGCGGATGACCGCCGCATCCTCCGCAGCGCTGTGTTTCATGGCGAACAAGAGAGGCAGGGTGGGCTTGCCTTCCGCCAGATCATCCCCCACGTTCTTGCCGATCAACTCGGTCGCGCCGGTGTAATCGAGGATGTCGTCGACGATCTGAAAGGCGGTGCCGAGATGCATGCCATAGTTGCCCAGTGCATCCTCGACCTCGCGGGGCGAGTTCATGACGATGGCGCCGAGGCGGCCGGCGGCTTCGAACAGCTTGGCGGTCTTGTAGCGGATCACCTGCAAATAGGCCGCCTCGTCGATATCGGGGTCGTTGCAGTTCATCAGCTGCAGAACCTCACCTTCCGCGATGATGTTGGTGGCCTCGGACAGGACCTCCATGACGCGCATGTTCTGCACGCCCACCATCATCTGGAACGCGCGCGAGTAGAGGAAATCCCCGACCAGGACGCTGGCGGCGTTGCCGAAAAGTGCATTCGCCGTGTCCCTGCCCCGACGCAACTCTGAATTGTCCACCACGTCATCGTGCAGCAAGGTCGCCGTGTGGATGAACTCCACCACGGCGGCCATTTCATGGTGGTGGGCGCCCCGATAACCCAAGGCGTTCGCGGCAAGCAATACCAAGGCCGGGCGCAGCCGCTTGCCGCCACTGTGGATGATGTATTCGGAAACCTGGCGTACCAGTGCAACTTCCGAATGAAGCCGAGCACGTATGACCCGATCGACCTCCACCATGTCTTGTGTGAGCAGCGATTGAAACAGGGGTGAGGTCACGGGGCGGTCTAACGGCTGATTGATGGGGGAAACTGGTGCTGCAGAGAGGAATCGAACCCCCGACCTACTGATTACGAATCAGTTGCTCTACCGACTGAGCTACTGCAGCGCTGTGAGGGCGCGGATTATACATTCCTCGGCGTCATCACACAGGCGCATGCTTTTCCCGAGGAACGACGGAGGCCGGGTTGTGGTGCCCCTGGAATTCCATGCATTGCCACATGGTTGAAAAATAAGGGGAAATACTGTATATTAGACAACTCTAATATACATATGAAGTGAGGAGTGAATATGTTTGGGATGTACAACATCAAAGAACTGGATGTGGATGTCTTGGAAGCCACGAAGGAGCAGATTCATCTCATCGATGTGCGGACCGAAGGCGAGGTTTCCCGAGGGGTCATAGATGGCGCCATCCATATTCCCCTGCATCTGCTCCCCCTGCGGGCCACAGAAATACCTCAGGACAAACCCGTGGTGATCTACTGCAATTCCGGTGCCCGATCCGCCCAGGCCTGCGCTTTTATGGCGGCCAAAGGGTTCGAGAACATGCACAACCTGTCCGGAGGCATCATGGCCTGGGCGCGCTCCGGAAAGCCGCTTGCCGCCTTGTCCTGAATCAATTTCCAGCCCGTGTTGCGCGTTGCAATCTCTTGGTAACGCGGGTAAATTACATCGGCTTTTTTTAGCACTTGCTAATTTTATGAAGGAGCAAACATGAATTTCGACAAAGAGCTCGATGCCAAAGGCCTGAACTGCCCCCTACCCATCCTGCGCACCAAGAAGACCCTGAATGAGATGACCTCCGGCCAGGTTCTGAAAGTCATTGCCACCGATCCGGGCTCCGTCAAGGATTTTGCCGCGTTCGCCAAGCAGACCGGTAACGAACTTCTGTCCTCCGCCGAAGCTGGCAGCGAGTACACCTTCTTCATCAAGAAGAAGTAATTTTCCGCCGACCGGCACCAAGTCAACCGACAATTCTCAAGAGGTGGCGTGATGGACGATCAAAAGAAACTGGCGATCATCGCAACCAAGGGCACGCTGGATTGGGCTTACCCCCCCTTCATCCTGGCGTCCACGGCTGCGGCCCTGGGTTATGAAACCCAGATTTTCTTCACCTTCTATGGCCTGCAGATGCTGCGCAAGGATCTGAGCGGTCTCAAGGTCAGCCCTCTGGGCAACCCCGGTATGCCCATGAAGATGCCCTTCGGGCCCAAGTGGTTCAAGGACATCAACTGGAACATCCCCAACGCAGTGCAGTCTCTGATTCCCGGGTATGAATCCCTGGCCACCACGCTGATGAAGCAGACCATTGCCAACAACGGCGTGGCGACGATCCCGGAATTGCGGGAGCTCTGCCAGGAGGCTGAGGTCAAGTTCATCGCCTGCCAGATGACAGTGGAACTGTTCGGCTTCGAACACAGTGACTTCATCGATGGCGTGGAATACGGTGGTGCCGCAACCTTCTTCGAGTTCGCCGGGGAAACGGATATCTGCCTTTTCATCTGAGGTTGGTAGATTCTTACTAAAAAGCCGCCTTAGGGCGGCTTTTTTTCTTGCTGCTACTCCTGGTGGGCTTTAGTATTCGCCAGCTTCACAATTTCAGGTTTCTACACCGCTCAAGAGGGGACAAATCAATGCGTAAAACTCAACTCATCGTCGCGCTGGCGGCTATCGGTTTTGCGGGTTCGGCCTTTGCCACCAACGGATACTTTTCCCATGGCTATGGCATGAAGGCTAAAGGGATGGGGGGCGCGGCCACCGCCATGACAAGCGATACCTTCGGTGGTGCTAACAACCCTGCAAGCATGGTTTGGGTCGGTGACCGTATTGATTTGGGCGCTGATTTGTTTAGCCCCAGGCGCGAGGCATCCATGACCATGCCTGGCCCGGCCACTTTTACTTCCGAAAGCGATAGCAACTATTTTGTCATTCCAGAATTTGGCTACAACAAGCTGATCAATCCCAATATGTCCCTGGGTGTAAGCGTTTATGGTAACGGGGGTATGAATACCAACTATCCATCCCACCCGGGCCTTGGTGCGAACTTGCTCAGTGGTGTTGGGCCTTTGGGCGTGGATTTGATGCAGTTGATTATTGCGCCGACCCTGTCATACAAGCTGAATAATCAGCACTCGTTAGGCGTTGCTCCTTTGCTGGCTTACCAGCGTTTCCGCGCTGAGGGTTTGCAGGCTTTCGGCTTGGCGAACCAGGGCTACGATGACTCTACCGGTTTTGGTGTTCGTGTGGGCTGGCTGGGTAAGGTTACCGATAGCGTCTCACTCGGCGCTGCGTATGCAAGCAAGACGCGCATGAGCAAGTTTGACAAATATGCGGGCTTATTTGCTGAGCAGGGAGATTTCGATATTCCCTCCAACTGGAACATTGGCCTTGCTGTCCAGGCAACCCCCCAAGTCAAAGTGGCCCTGGATTTCCAACGTATCAACTATAGCGACGTCAAATCCATTGCCAATCCCAGCAGCAACTTCTTTACAGGCGGTTTGGGTACAAATAATGGTGCGGGCTTCGGTTGGAGTGATGTGGATGCATGGAAGCTTGGCGTCGAATATCAATACTCGAAGAACCTGACTCTTCGTGCAGGTGTTAACCGTGGCGACAATCCCATCTCCCCCGCAAATGTGACGTTTAACATTTTGGCTCCGGGTGTGGTCCAGAATCACCTGAGCTTAGGTTTCACCTATGTGACTGCCAGCGGGGGGGAACTGACCATGGCGTACACGCATGCATTCTCGAATGATGTCACGGGTGCCCATCTCCTGGCTGGCGTGCCTGGAGGTCCTCCGGCCGGTACCACGAACACCATCAAGATGCACCAGGACGCTATCGGCATTGCCTACAGTTGGAAGATGTGAGCGCCAGCAACGGCTAACGCGGAGAAGCCGGGGACTCCCCGGCTTTTTTGTTTAGAATATGCAGCTGTTCCACATTCCATCGGAAAGCACGATGAAACGCATTCTTTCACTTCTTGCCCTCCTGTTCTGGGTGCCGCTGGCGCTGGCCATGAGCCCTTACTACTACGGCGACAAAGTTCAGGCCGCAGATATCCAGACTGCGATCGCTCAGGTGGAGGCCAAACTCAGCAAGGGCGGCTTCAATGTCATCGGCAAATATGCCCCACCGGGTTTGCCCGGTTATGGCGTGGTGGTGGTGACCGACCCGGGATTGCTGAACGTCGTTCGCAGTGTGGGCGGCGCCGCAATCGTCGGCAGTCCGATCCGCATCGGCGTGAAGAGTGATGGTGTTGTTTCCTACGAAAATTTGGAGTACTGGCTGCGTGCCTATTTGCGCAAGCAATATCCTCTTGCGGAAAAGGCGGTCAAGGGAGCCCAGGCCAGGCTTGGCAAGGCGCTTGGCACCGGCAAGCCTTTCGGCGGCGATGTGGACCGCAGGGACTTGGCTGACTATCAATACATGTTTGGCATGGAAGGTTTCGAGTCCGACAAGAACCTGCTCATGGAGCATCTGGCCTTCGAGGACGCGGTCAAGACCATTCAGGACAATCTGGCGCGAGGCGTGGGCAAGACCGCCAAAGTCTACGAAATCATCCAGGCCGACAAGAAACTAGCGGTATTCGGCGTTGCCTTGAACGACCCCAAGGAAGGCGAAGGTTGGTGGGTGAAGACCATCGGCACCGACAACATTGCCGCCCTGCCCTACGAAATCTATGTCGTCAACAACAAGGCCAACCACCTCTTCGCCCGTTTCCGTATTGCCCTGGGCTGGCCGAATGTGGGCATGGGCTCCTTCATGCGCATCGTCGAGGCGCCGGGCATCATTCGTGATACTTTGACCGTGGTGGCGGGTGGCGCGCCGGATAAATGAAGGTTCCAGCCTGTTACGAGAAAGCCCCTCGATGAGGGACTTTTTCTTGGTGGGCGGCGATTCAACAGAGGCTGTGACAGTTCTCTAATTCAGCCCATCGACCCCGGTGCAAAGCGGATCCGCAGGCGCTACGAGAGGAAGGACAAAGCGCGGCAACCTTCCGGGTCGCAACGAAGATAGCTGCCGCTTTCGTACCAGTCGGCCAGCACCCAGCGTTCGCAGCGATGACCGTCGAGCCGGTATTCATGTCGTGACGGGCGGTGGGTATGCCCGTGAATGATCCTGGTGACCGCATGCTCCCGGAAGGCACGGGTCAGCGCATCGGCGTTGACATCCATGATCTCCGGTTGCTTGCCGGCCTTGGCCTGTTCGCTGTGCTCTCTTAATTCCCGCGCCATGCTATGGCGCTCCGTCAGCGGTCTGGCGAGGAAGGCGGCTTGCCAGGCGGGATCGCGGATCTGCCGCCGGAAGGTCTGGTAGCCGGCGTCGTCCGTGCAGAAGACATCCCCGTGGCTGAGCAGGGTGGAGGTGCCGAACAGGTCGATGCGCGTCGGATCTTCCAGGAGGGATAGTCCGACAGCCCGGGCAAAGGCCTCCCCGATAAGGAAATCCCTGTTGCCTGGCAGGAAGAACACCGGAATGCCGCTCTTGACTAGGGTTTGCAGGCAGCTCGCGATATCGGTGTGGAAGCCATCCGACAGATCGTCGTCGCCTACCCAGGCCTCAAAGAAGTCGCCCAGGATGTACAACGCCGCCGCCGTCGGCGCGATTTCCCGTATGAAACGATGGAACAGGGCGACCGGCTGGGGCCGCTCCGGGGCAAGATGCAGGTCGGCGATGAACAGGACGTGAGGGGAGGGCATGCGATCGAGGCTGGGGTGCCGACGAAGGCGGAATCGCCGCCCGGCTCGTCAGCCTTCGATGATTTCCGCGCGTTCGATGACGACGTTCTCGACGGGCACGTCCTGGTGGCCGGCTCGCATTCCGGTGCGCACCTTGCGGATACGGTCCACTACGTCCTTGCCTTCGGTGACCTTGCCGAATACGCAGTAGCCATAGCCGGATGCTGAGGGCTCGCGGTAGTCGAGGAAGGCGTTGTCGGCGACGTTGATGAAAAACTGGCTGGTGGCGGAATGGGGGTTCGGCGTGCGTGCCATGGCGATGCTGTAGGCAGCGTTCTTGAGACCGTTGGCAGCTTCGTTCTGCACCGGGGATCGGGTAGCTTTCTGCTCCATGTCGGCGGTAAAGCCGCCCCCTTGGATCATGAAACCATCGATGACGCGATGGAAGATGGTGCCGTCGTAATGGCCGTCCCTGACGTATTGCATGAAATTGGCGACCGTATCGGGAGCGGCCTTGGCGTCGAGTTCCAGGGTGATGGGGCCGAAGTTGGTATGCAGTCTGACCATCTTGTTCTTTCGTTTGGCAGGGGCGGAAAAGGCTGAGCCGGCAAGTGGCGCGGCCAGGGCGAGAATAACCAGGGTGCGACGACGGTAATCCATGTCTCGGCTCAGCGTTGTGCGATGAGCGTGGGGGTGGGCGTGTCCAGGGCTTTTTCCAGCGTGATGCGCCACAGGCCATTTTCATGACGCCAGTAAAGCCGCTTTTTCGAAACGCTGGAGAGCTTGTCGCTGTCGTAACGCTGGGTAAATTCCGTGTAGGCCATGTCTCCGCCCGGATACAGGAACAGGCTGACATCCTGCAGTTGCAGCTTGATCCAGGATTTGTCCAGGATATTGCGGCGCTTGGCTTTTACCCAGCCGCGAGGATCGCCAGCGGTCATGGAGCCGGCGTAGTGATCGAGGAAGCGCTCGGGATCACGCGACTCCCAGGCGGCCTTCCATTCGGCCAGAGTCGCCATCAGTTCATCCCGGCTTTGCTGCCAGGCAGTGCGGTCAACCCAATCGGCCCGATCGGCGATGACTATCGGCGTGACCCCGATTTGAACCCAGCGGCTGATCTCCTTCAGGTCGGGGTTGCTGACCACCACGCAGCCATCGCTAGAGCGGGGGGGGCGGCTGTAGGTGTCAGAGGGCACGCCATGCAGCCAGATGCCGTGGCCGCCGCGTCCCAGCGCTTGATCCCACTCGTTGGGGTAGTTGAGGGGAAAAGCGCCTGCGCCATAGAAATCCGTCAGTTTCTTGCGGGATAGCTGCTCGGTAACGAGGTAAACACCGACGGGGGTCTTCTTGTCGCCCTCGATACGCTTGTCGGTGCCGTTCCTGCCGATGGTCATGTAGTAGTCGCGCAGCAGTCGGGGTTCGCCGTTGACATTCTCGAACAGGTAGAGCCTGGCGCGCGCGGCATCCGCCAGCAGGGCGTATTTCTGGTTCGGAGACAATTGCAGTATTTGGCGGGGGAGCAGAGCCGGGTCGGGCTGGTCGATGTAGCGCATGAGCCGCATACGCGCCTCGTCCCGCAGGTCGCTCAGGGACTGGGTCGGCGCCGCAGGGACAGAGCCCAGGCCGGACAAGGGTTTGGCGCGGGCCATGAGCAGGTCGCCGCGGATCAGGTGGGCAAGCTTGAAGTCGGGGCGGATGGAGATGACCCGGTCGACCTCCTTGAGTGCTTCGTCCAGACGGCTGGCGCGGATGTCCTGAAGCGTTTTACCGATCAGAGCATCGGGCGAGACGGGGAGGAAGCGGTTGGTATCGGCGGTGGCAAGGGTGATATGCCCCTCCGCCGCCAGGGGGGCGAAAGAAATTACCGCGGCCAGGACGCCGAGGCAGAAGCGAATAGTGTGCCGCAGGTAGATGTTCATCGTTCCTCGACGATCTTCCAGGACTGGCCTTCTCGGGCCATCAGCAGAGTCTTCTTGCCGACGCTCTTGAGGATATTCGACTCGTAGTTCTGTTGGAAGCGGACTTTCGCGGTATCGCCGCGTAATTCGACCTTGAGTTTGTCGATGCCGACCTTGATGTACTCCGGACGCGTAACCCTGATCTTGCGTTCCTCGTTCCACTCCTCACGGGGGCGGGCATCCGGAACTTTGAACACCTTGCCATAGAACGCCAGGTAGGCTTCCGCGTCGCGCGCGCTCCACGCTTCCGCCCAAGCCCGTACGGTTTGCTCGATTTCCGACTTGGGATTGGCCGGAACTTTCGGCTTGGCCGAAGATTTGTCCGGGGCGGCCGGCTTGTTACCATCGACCTTGGTGTCGGTTTTCGCTTCCTCGCCTACGGTGGGTTTGTCGGAGGCAGGCGCCTCTCCCAGTTTCGGGCGAGTCGGTTCGACGGGGCTGGTGGTTTCCTGGGCGAGTTGCGGTGGCTTGGTGACGGGCTTGCCTTTTCCCGGCTTGCCAGCGTCCGCCACTTTGACGGCTTCTGCAGCTCTGGGTGCGGGACTGAACAACTCCCGGATCAAGGACAGCTTGGTTTGCGCCGAGGTGTTGGATTTATCCAGCTGCAAAGCCTTGTCGTAGGCCTGCGAGGCCATCTTGGCATAAATGTCGCCCAGGTTCTCATGGGCGGTGGCATAGCTTGGATGGGTGCGGATTGCCATCTCCAGGCTGTGTTTCGCGCGTTCGTAGTCGGCTTGGGCCGCGTAGAGAACGGCCAGGTTGTTGTAAGGTTCCGGTAGCTCAGGGTAGTCGTCGGTCAGGCCCGAAAACACCTTGATGGCATCCGGATGGCGGTTCAGTTCGGTGAGTATGAGGCCCTTGAGAAAGCGGCCCTGGGCATCCTTGGGATTGGCGGCCAGGAAGGCATTCACCTTCTCCAGGGCGACGGCATTGCTGCCTTGGCGGAATGCCTGGCTGGCTTCCTGGACGGTGGGGGTGGTGGCCAAGGCCACTGTCGGCAGCCATGCCGCCAGGAAGGCGAGGAAAAAACGGGATGAGACCATGTGTGCTATGCTTTTCGTGGTTTTTTGCGGTTGATTGGTCTAAGCCAAGCCACGCGAATTCTAGCCTTCGCGGGACACAATTCAAAATCGTCCCGCGCCCCGATCCCAGCCTCAAGCCATGAGCGATAACACCCCATCTTCCACCGTGCTTGCTGCGGACGCGCCGATTCCGCATTTCATCCGGTCCATCATCGAATCGGATCTGGCCAATGGCAAGCATGCCTCCATCGCCACCCGGTTTCCGCCGGAACCCAACGGTTACCTGCACATCGGCCATGCCAAGTCCATCTGCCTCAACTTCGGCTTGGCCCAAGACTACCAGGGTACCTGCAACCTGCGCTTCGATGACACCAATCCGGAAAAGGAAAGCGAGGAATACGCCCAGGCCATCCAGGAAGACGTTCACTGGCTGGGCTTCGAATGGAATGGGCCGGTGCGCTGGGCTTCCGACTATTTCCAGGCCCTCTACGATTACGCTGAGGATCTCATCCAGCAGAGCAAGGCCTACGTCTGTGACCTGACTCCTGATGAAATGCGGGAGTTTCGCGGTACTCTCACCGAACCCGGCCGGGAAAGCCCCTGCCGGAACCGCACGCCAGCGGAGAACCTGGGCCTGTTCCGACGCATGAAGGCGGGCGAGTTCGCCGATGGGGCCAAGACCCTGCGTGCCAGGATCGACATGGCGAGCCCCAACATCAACATGCGCGATCCGGTCATCTACCGCATCAAGCGGGCGCACCACATCCGCACCGGCGACCAGTGGTGCATCTACCCGATGTACGACTACACCCACTGCATCTCCGATGCTCTGGAGTGCATCACCCATTCCCTGTGTACCCTGGAGTTCGAGGATCACCGCCCGCTCTACGACTGGGTGCTGGACCAACTGGACGTGCCTTCCCATCCTCGCCAGATCGAGTTTTCCCGGTTGGAGCTGCACTACACCATCACCAGCAAGCGCAAGTTGCTGCAACTGGTGACCCAGGGCATCGTCTCCGGCTGGGATGACCCGCGCATGCCCACCATCCACGGCATGCGCCGGCGTGGCTACACGCCCGCCGGCATCCGCGAGTTCGCCCGCCGCATCGGCATCTCCAAGAGCGAGAACATCGTGGACATGGCGGTGCTGGAAGGCGCCATCCGGGAGGATCTGGAGGCCAAGGCACCCCGGGTCATGGCGGTGCTCAACCCCCTCAAGGTGGTGCTGACCAACTTCCAGGAGGGCGTGACCGCCTGCCGCGCCGCCGGCTTCCATCCCCAGCATCCGGAATTCGGCGAACGGGACGTGCCCATCGCCCGGGAAATCTGGATCGAGCGGGACGACTTCGCGGAAACGCCGCCCCACGGTTGGCAGCGCCTGACTCCCGGCGGCGAGGTGCGGCTGCGCTATTCCTACGTCATCAAGTGCGACGAGGTGGTGAAGGACGCCGACGGCGAGGTGGTGGAGCTGCGCTGCGCCATCGACCACGCCACCTTGGGCCAGAACCCTGTGGGGCGCAAGGTGAAGGGGGTCATCCACTGGGTATCCGCCGCTCATGCGGTGGCTATTGAGGCGCGTCTTTACGACCGGTTGTTCCTCGATCCCATTCCCGACGGCCATAAGGGCCGCGATTTTCTGGAATTCCTCAACCCGGATTCCCTGAAAGTGGTGAGTGGCTGGGCGGAGTCCTGTATCAACGGTGCCCAGCCGGAAACCCGCTATCAGTTCGAACGGCTGGGCTATTTCTGCACCGACCGCTTCGAGCACAGGCCGGATGGCCGGCCGGTGTTCAACCGCACCGTCACCCTCAAGGATTCCTGGGCCAGGGGACAGGGCTGATGCTCCAGGTCCACAACTCGCTGACGCGCAGCAAGGAAGTGTTCGTCCCGCTCACACCGGGCAGCGTGCGCATGTACGTTTGCGGCATGACGGTCTATGACTACTGCCATTTGGGCCACGCCCGAGTCCTGGTGGTGTTCGACGTGATCGCCCGCTGGCTGCGCGTCTCGGGCTTCGACGTCACCTACGTGCGCAACGTTACCGACATCGACGACAAGATCATCAAGCGCGCCAACGAGAACGGCGAGGCCTTTACCGCCTTGACCCAGCGCTTCATCGACGCCATGCACGAGGACAGCGTCGCCCTCGGGGTGCTGCCGCCGGATCATGAGCCCCGCGCCACCGAGTACGTGGGCAAGATGCTGGCCATGATCCAGGCCCTCATCGACCGGGGCCATGCCTATCCCTCCGCCAACGGCGACGTCTATTACGCGGTGGGTACCTTCCCGACCTACGGTCAGCTTTCGGGCAAGTCCTTGGAGGATCTGCGTGCCGGCGAGCGGGTGGAGGTGGACCCCAACAAGCGGGATCCCATGGACTTCGTACTGTGGAAGGCCGCGAAGCCCGGCGAGCCCTCCTGGCCCTCGTCCTGGGGGCCGGGCCGGCCGGGCTGGCATATCGAGTGCTCGGCCATGGGCTCGGATTTGCTGGGCCGACATTTCGACATCCACGGCGGCGGCCAGGATCTGCAATTCCCCCACCACGAGAACGAGATCGCCCAGTCCGAGGGCGCCCACGGCTGCAAGTTCGTCAACTACTGGCTGCACAACGGCTTCGTGCGGGTGGACGACGAGAAGATGTCCAAGAGCTTGGGCAACTTCTTCACCATTCGGGAAATCCTGGAGAAGTTTGATCCCGAGGTGGTGCGCTTCTTCATCCTGCGCGCCCATTACCGCAGCCCGCTTAACTACTCGGACCAGCATCTGGAAGACGCCAAGGCGGCGCTGACTCGCCTATACACCTCTCTGCGGGGCGTGGAGGTGCCTGACACGGCGATCGACTGGAGCGAGGGTCATGCCGCCCGTTTCAAGGCGGCTATGGATGACGACTTCAATACGCCCGAGGCTTTGGCGGTGCTGTTCGATCTGGCTGGCGAGGTGAACCGAAATGGAGATGCGGTGACAGCCGGGTTGCTTAAGGTGTTGGGAGGTGTGTTGGGGTTGTTGCAGCGTGACCCTAAGACTTTTCTTCGGGCGAAGCCTGGTAGTGATGTGACGGTCCAGCTAACCGGAGTAACTGTCGTCGCAGAAGTTGGAATCCTGACACCAAGGTTGGAGCTCGATGACACACGCATCGAAGCTCTAATCCAACAACGCTTGGATGCGCGGAAGACACGGGATTTCAAGCTTGCAGATGCTATACGCGAGGAATTGAATGATGCGGGAATCCTTCTAGAGGATAGGCCTGACGGTACAACGGACTGGCGGCGCGGCTGAGGGCTGAGGAGCAATCGCTCCTAACGCATGCTTGCGACGAAAAAAAAACGGCTGCCATCGGCAGCCGTTATTCCTGGTACAAACCGCGATTACTTCGCGGGGGCGGCCGGAGCGGCAGCGGGAGCGGTCACGCCGGGGATCTGGAACATCTGGGTCCAGGCGTTCGGGTCGAAGAAGTTAAAGTTCGGCGCGGCGCCAGCGGGAGCGGCGGGCATGGCCGGCATGGCGAAGGTGGGCATGGCGGGCATGCTATAGGTGGCGGGGTTCATGAAGCCCTTCCACATGTCGCCGTAGGAGCCGGGGTTCATGGAAGCGCCCATCCAGCCCATGTACAGGTTGGGATTCACCGGAGCCATCATGAGCTGCATGGAGCGGGGGTCCAGGGGGGACATCATCCACTTCATGTACATGTTGGGGTTCAGGGTGTTCATGGCCATCTGCATGACCTTGGGGTCCATAGGGGACATCGCCCAGCGCATCAGCTTGCCCGGGTCGGACAACTGGGTCAGCACGGCGGTGTAGAAGTTGGGGTCCATACCGGCGGCCAGCCACTTCATGTAGACGTTCGGGTCGGCGAACTGCGCCATGTTGGTGTAGGCACCGGGCTGGGTCATGGAGTTCATGAAGTTAACCCAGTTGATCGGGTCCATCATGTTCAGGCCCATGGTGGTGTAGAAGCCTGGCTCGGTCACGGCGTTCAACCAGGGCACGAACACCTTGGGATCCTTGTAGGCGGACATGTTCTGCGTCATGTCAGTCATGCGGGCCAGCCAGGCTTCCGGAGTCTGGGGGATCGGCTTGGCGGCGGGGGCAGCGGCGGGGGCAGCGCCCTGGGCGAAAGCGGCCGGGGCAGCGCAGACCAACAGGGCGGCAATCAGGGATTTCATTTTCATCACGATCTCCTTCAGGGGTTAGGGAACAGCTGGGGGGTATGGGGTCAGCGAAACTGTGGTGAGTAGAATATCAAAATATCCTAATGTTACGCGGAGTCCTATATAAGCCGTGCTTATGGGCGTTGGGTAGGGCGTTGCAATTTCGCCATGCCCTGGAATGTGTGATTGACTGGTCTGAAGTGAGGGGTTTCATGGCGAAGCAAGTCCGCATCGGCGCGATGGATTGGCGCGACCCGGCCTGGACGGGTTCGTTCTATCCCGGTGATATGCCCGAGGAATGGCGGCTGTCCTTCTATGCCAGCCAGTACAACTGCGTGTTCCTGCAAGCGGCGAGGTGGCGCCGGGCCTCACCGCTCGAGCTCGGGCAATGGCGCGAAGATGTGCATGGCCAATTCGTGTTCCTTCTGGAGGGGGAAGATCAGGCGAATCCCCCCGAGGCCCTGGTCCAGAAAGCACGCATCATCAGTCGGGCGGATCCGAGCATCCACTGGTTCGACCGGAACAGCGACCTGAAACAGCTGGCCGCCTGCATCGAATCGGCGCCGGAAGACACGGAATTGTTCCTGGTCAGCCGCGATGGCGACCTGGGACAGATGGAAAGGGTGGTCACCCTCCTGGAACTCATGGGGTATTGAGCGCTGGTAGAATGCTCGCGCCGTCCTATTCCGAACAGCTGTGTCAGACAACCTCATCGAAATCCGCGACCTGTCCTTCGCCTATAGCGATCGCATGGTGCTCAAGGGCATCAATCTCACCGCCCGGCGGGGGCAAGTCATCGCCATCATGGGCAACTCGGGTTGCGGCAAGACGACCTTGCTACGGCTTATCGGCGGCGCCCTGAGGCCGACCCACGGCTTGCTGATGGTGAATGGCGTCGACATGGGCCAGATAGACCAGGACGGGCTCTATGGTCTGCGTCGGCGCATGGGCATGCTGTTCCAGTTCGGTGCCCTGTTCACGGACATGTCCGTCGCTGAAAACGTGGCATTCCAGTTGCGCGAGCACACCGATCTGCCTGAAGAGATGATTCGCGACCTGGTGCTCATGAAATTGAATGCCGTGGGCCTGCGCGGCGCGCAGGATCTCATGCCTTCGGAACTCTCCGGCGGCATGGCCCGGCGTGTGGCCCTGGCCCGTTCCATCGCGCTGGATCCGGCGCTGGTCCTCTATGACGAGCCCTTCGCCGGCCTGGATCCCATCGCCCTCGGCGTCACCGGCAACCTGATCCGACGCCTGACCGATACCCTGGGCATGACATCCGTGGTCGTCACCCATGACGTGCAGGAGTCCCTGAAAATTGTGGATTACGTCTATTTCGTCTCGGAGGGCGTGATCGTGGCCCAGGGCACGCCGGCTGAGATCAAGGCCTCCGACCTGGCCTACGTGCACCAGTTCGTACATGGCGAGGAGGATGGCCCGGTTCCCTTTCATTATCCGGCGCCGCCCTATAGCGCCGATCTGGAGTTGCGCCCATGCTGAACGGCATCCGCGGCATCGGCCGGCGCGTGGTTGACGGCGTCTGGCGCATGGGCGTGGCGACGCGCTTCTTCCTGCTCACCCTGCTGCATTCCGGCCAGAGCTTCCGGCGATTTCACCTCATCATCCGGGAGGTTTTTTCGGCGGGTGTGCTGTCCCTCATCATCATCCTGGTTTCCGGGCTGTTCGTCGGCATGGTGCTGGGTCTGCAAGGCTACGAGACGCTCCAGACCTATGGTTCCGAAGAGGCGCTCGGCGTCCTGGTTTCCCTTTCCCTGGTGAGGGAACTCGGCCCGGTGGTGGCGGCGCTGCTGTTCGCCAGCCGGGCAGGCTCCGCCATCACCGCCGAGATTGGCCTGATGAAGGCCACCGAGCAGATCGCCGCCATGGAGATGATGGCCGTCGATCCCATCGCCCGGGTGGTGGCGCCCCGCTTCTGGGGTGCGGTGATCTCCATGCCCCTGCTGGCGGCCCTGTTCTCCGCCATGGGCATCCTGGGCGGCTATCTGGTGGGCGTCGTGCTCATCGGCGTCGACGAAGGTTCCTTCTGGTCCCAGATGCAGGCCGCTGTGGATTTCAAGGAAGACATCCTGAACGGTGTGATCAAGAGTGTGGTGTTCGGCATTGCCGTCACCGCCATCGCCCTGTTCGAAGGCTACGACGCGCCGCCTACGGCGGAGGGCGTGTCCCGCGCCACCACGCGCACCGTGGTGACCTCATCCCTGGCCATCCTTGGCCTGGATTTCATCCTGACCGCATTCATGTTCCGTGGAGTCTGATCCATGCAGCGCGCAACCCTCGACCTCTGGGTCGGTATCTTCGTGGTGGCTGGCATCGCCGCCATCCTTTTTCTGGCCCTCAAGGTGGGCAACATGGGCACTTTTGACAGCGCCCAGACCTACTTGGTGAAGGCCTCCTTCGACAACATCGGTGGCCTCAAGGTGCGGGCGCCGGTGAAGAGCGCCGGCGTGGTGGTGGGCCGGGTGTCCGAGATCGGCTTTGACGGCGCCAGCTATGAAGCCAGCGTCAGCCTGAGCCTTGACGCCCGCTACAAGTTTCCCAAGGACACCAGTGCCGCCATCATGACTTCCGGCCTGCTGGGCGAGCAGTACATCGCCTTGGAGGCGGGCGGAGACCAGAAGATGCTGAACAATGGCGACAAGATCAAGCTGACCCAGGGCGCCGTGGTGCTGGAGAACCTGATCGGCCAGTTCCTTTACAACAAGGCCGATGCTGACAAGAAAGCCGAACCGCCGGCTCAATAACGCGACAATGCGGTGCCGATCGCATCGTCGGGTAGGAACATACGATTGACCTTCGCCCTCGCCGTATGGAAAGTGGGGCGGACTCGCAAACAAGAGGGAATGACATGAAACAGGCAATGCAGTGGTTATTCGTGGGCTTGCTGGCGGTATTCGCCCTGGCTGCCCGTGCGGAGGTGGTGCCGCCGGATGTGCTGGCCAGGAATACCACCAACGAAGTGCTGCGCATCGTCAAGCAGGACAAGGATCTGAAGAACGGCAACACCAAGAAAATACTGGCTCTGGTGGAGGACAAGGTCCTGCCGAACTTCGACTTCCGCCAGATGACCCAATTGGCGGTAGGCAAGAACTGGGGCAAGGCCACCCCTGAACAGCAGAAGGAACTGGTGGAGCAATTCAAGACCATGCTGGTGCGCACCTACTCGGCGTCTCTGACCAGCGTTGTCGACTACAAGATCGAGTTTCCGCCCCTGAAGATGGCACCCGGGGATACCGAGGTGACGGTCAACACCGTGGTCAGCAAGCCGGGCGCGCCGCCCATCCACATCGACTACCGCATGGAGAAACAGGATGCCGGCTGGAAGGTGTTCGATGTCCTGGTGGACAGCGTCAGCCTGGTGACGGTCTACCGCAATTCCTTCAATTCCGAGGTGCGCCGGGGCGGTATCGAAGGCCTGGTCGCCGCCCTTGGCAGGCGCAATCAGCAATCCACCGCCGGGGCGAACAAGTAATGCGGGTGCAAGACGGGGTGGCTGCTTTCGAGGGCGATCTGGTCCTCGACAACGCCAACCGCCTGCTGGCCGAGGCCGAGGTTGCCCTGGCCGGGGGCGCCACGGTGTTTGACCTGTCCGGGGTGGGCCACATGGACTCCTCCGCCCTGAGTCTGATGCTTTCCCTGCGCCGCCGTGCCGCGGCCAAGCCCATCGAGTTCCGCGCCGTGCCGGAGAGTCTTGTCAGCCTTGCCAAGCTTTACGGCATCGCTGACCAGTTCTGATCCTCGTTTCCCGATTCCTGCCATGACCGCCGCCGTCCGCCTGCGCGGCCTGGACAAGCGTTTTCCCAGGGTTCACGCCCTGCGCGGCATCGACCTGGACATCGAGCAGGGTGAGTTCTTCGCCCTGCTGGGGCCCAATGGCGCCGGCAAGACCACCCTCATCAGCATCCTCGCCGGCCTCACCCGGGCCAGTGCTGGCACGGCCCAGGTCATGGGCTTCGACGTGGTGAAAGACTACCGGGAAGCCCGGGCCCGCCTGGGCGTGGTGCCCCAGGAGTTGGTCTACGATCCCTTCTTCACGGTGCGCGAGACCCTGCGCTTCCAGTCCGGCTATTTCGGCATTCGCCACAACGACGACTGGATCGACGAGCTGCTCGCCAACCTGGGCCTGGCCGACAAGGCGGACACCTATACCCGCCGGCTTTCCGGCGGCATGAAGCGCCGCGTGCTGGTGGCCCAGGCCCTGGTGCACAAGCCGCCGGTCATCGTCCTGGACGAGCCCACCGCCGGCGTGGATGTGGAATTGCGGCAATCCCTCTGGGCCTTCATCCGGCGCTTCAACCAGGCGGGCCACACCGTCATCCTCACCACCCATTACCTGGAAGAGGCGGAAGCCCTGTGCGGCCGGGTGGCCATGCTCAAGGAAGGCCGCCTCATCGCCCTGGACCGCACCGAGAACCTGTTGCGCGCCGGTGCCGAGCGGCGGCTGGTGCTGGAACTGGAGCCGGCCCGCCTGCCAGATGACCTGCTGCCCCGCCTGACCGGTAGGGACAGGGCGCGCTTCGTGCTGGACCTGCCGGATTATTCCGAGCTGGAGCCCATCCTCTCGTCCCTGCGCGAGGCAGGAATCGCGGTCCGCGACATGGAGGTCGGCCAGGCCGACCTGGAGGAGGTCTTCCTCAAGCTGATGCGTGCCGGGCCGGGGAGTGTACCGTGAGCGTCGGCTTCCGCACCCTGCTTTACAAGGAGATCCTGCGCTTCTGGAAGGTGCTGGTGCAGACCGTGGGAGCGCCGGTGCTTACCGCCCTGCTGTACCTGCTCATCTTCTCCCACGTGCTGGAGGCGCACGTCCAGGTCTACCCCGGCGTCCGTTACACCGCCTTCCTCATGCCGGGCCTGATCCTCATGTCGGTGCTGCAGAACGCCTTCGCCAATTCCTCGTCCTCCCTGATCCAGTCGAAGGTCAGCGGCAACATCGTGTTCATCCTGCTGCCGCCCATCTCCCACATGGAGTTCTTCCTCGCCTATCTGTTCGCAGCCCTGGTGCGCGGCTTTACGGTGGGGCTGGGCGTGCTGCTGGTCGGGCTGTTCTTCGCCGACCTGGAGATGGCCCATCCTCCCTGGATCCTGGCCTTCGGCCTGGCGTCGGGCGCGGTGTTCTCCTGCGTCGGCATCATGGCCGGCATCTGGGCCAACCAGTACGACAATCTGGCTGCGGTGCAGAACTTCGTCATCATGCCGCTGACCTTCCTGTCCGGCGTGTTCTATTCCGTCCATTCCCTGTCGCCCTTCTGGCAGACGATCTCCCACTTCAATCCGGTGTTCTACATGATCGACGGCTTCCGCTACGGTTTCTTCGGCCAGGGCGACGTGGACCCCTGGCTGGGCCTGGCGGTGGTGGTGCCCTGCGCCCTGGTGCTTTCCGCCCTGACTTGGATGATGTTGCGTTCGGGCTATAAACTCCGCCACTGATTTATCGACGGTTCTTCCATGGTTACCCCCCAGCAAATCCAGCAGTGGATCCAGGTCGGCCTGGCCTGCGACCACATCCAGGTGGTCGGCGACGGTCAGCATTTCGAAGCCCTCATCGTCAGTCCCGAGTTCCGCGGCAAGCTGCCGGTGGCACGCCACCAGCTCGTCTACGGCGCCCTGGGCGAGCGCATGCACGCCGACATCCATGCCCTGTCCATGAAGACCCTGACGCCGGAAGAATGGGCCAAACAACATGGATAAGCTCGTCATCACCGGCGGTGCCCGCCTCTCGGGAGAGGTTTCCATTTCCGGCGCCAAGAACGCCGCCCTGCCCATCCTCTGTGCCAGCCTGCTGTCCAGCGAGCCCCTGACCCTCACCAACGTGCCCTGTCTCAACGACATCGGCACCATGCTGAAACTACTGGCCCAGATGGGCGTGAAGGTGGAACGGGAGGGCGAGGACGTCCGCCTGGACGCCTCCGGGCTGAACGATCCCGTCGCACCCTACGAGCTGGTGAAGACCATGCGCGCCTCCATCCTGGTGCTGGGGCCCCTGCTGGCCCGCTGCGGCGAGGCCAAGGTGTCCCTGCCCGGCGGCTGCGCCATCGGCGCCCGGCCCGTGGACCAGCACATCAAGGGCCTACTGGCCATGGGCGCGGAAGTGGCGGTGGAGCATGGCTACATCAGCGCCAAGGCGCCCAAGCTCAAGGGGGCCCGCCTGTTCACCGACATGGTCACCGTCACCGGAACCGAGAACCTGATGATGGCCGCCTGTCTCACGGATGGTGAAACCGTCATCGAGAACGCCGCGCGGGAGCCGGAAGTGGTGGACCTGGCCCAATGCCTGGTGAGCATGGGCGCCCAGATCAGCGGCGCCGGCACCGACGTGATCCGCATCCGGGGCGTGGACCGCCTCCACGGCGCGACCCACAGGATCATGCCGGACCGTATCGAGACCGGCACCTTCCTCTGCGCGGCTGCGGCTACCGGCGGGGACATCCGCCTCAACGGCACCTCCACCGGCTACCTGGACGCGGTGGTGGACAAGCTCATGGACGCCGGCTGCGAAATCGTCGGCGAGAAGACGCCCAGCCACGAATCCATCCGCATCATGGCGCCGGTCCGTCTCAAGGCCGTGTCCATCCGCACCGCGCCCTATCCCGCCTTCCCCACCGACATGCAGGCCCAGTTCATGGCCATCAACGCGGTGGCCGACGGCACGGCGGTGATTCGGGAGACCATCTTCGAGAACCGCTTCATGCACGCGGTGGAGCTCCAGCGCCTGGGCGCCGACATCAAGATCGACGGCAACACCGCCTTCGTCAAAGGCGTGGAGAAGTTGCAGGGCGCCACGGTCATGGCCACCGACCTGCGCGCCTCTGCCAGCCTGGTTATCGCCGGCCTGGTGGCGGAAGGGGAAACTCATGTAGAGCGCATCTACCACCTGGACCGGGGCTACGACCGGCTGGAGAAGAAGCTCACCGTCCTGGGGGCGTTGATCAAGCGGGAGAAGGCATGAGCGGCATCACCCTGGCCCTGTCCAAGGGCCGCATCTTCGAGGAAACCCTGCCCCTGCTGGCGGCGGCGGGCATCACGCCCGGCGAGAGCCCGGAAACCTCGCGCAAGCTGATCATCGGCACCAACCGGCCGGATGTGCGCCTGATCATCGTGCGCGCCACGGACGTGCCCACCTATGTGCAGCACGGCGCGGCGGACCTGGGCATCGCCGGCAAGGACGTGCTCATCGAGCACGGCGGCGAGGGCCTGTACCAGCCGGTGGACCTCAACATCGCCAAGTGCCGCATGATGGTGGCCACGCCCGTG
>Ga0233424_10001190_pt1 | contig 24652 bp, 26 predicted proteins | sample Watercolumn_Towu_FD_181011 | JGI IMG/M metagenome (GOLD analysis project Ga0233424, IMG submission 181011) | Freshwater microbial communities from Lake Towuti, South Sulawesi, Indonesia - Watercolumn_Towuti2014_125_MG | ecosystem: Environmental > Aquatic > Freshwater > Lake | place: Indonesia... | reverse complement strand
CCAATATACCAGGTGGTACAACCACGAACGACCTCATGAAGGCAAACAAATGAACTACCTAACACCCTATGAAAAATACCTTAGTTTAGCAAAACAAAAGTGTAACCCTTGAAGGGTGACTGTACAGCGCCTTGACAAAATGACCGATTTGGTGTATTTTAGGCCGTTACCTGTAATCGGTAATCGTTCTTTAAAAACAGGATTTAGCCAATATTATTTGGGCCGACTAGTTGTTTTGGGGAGTGTAATTTTGCACTTTTCCAGACCAGCTTTTTGCCCAAATACGGGCGCATCATCAGAAGGGAAACGGACCATGACCCAGAAGAACTGGAACAACTGCGTCGCCTTTATTTTTTCTTGGAAAATTTTGCTAGTTGTTGGTATCGCATTAAATGGCTGCATCAACAGCGGTTGTAGTGGAGTTGGTAATGGTGAAAACATGATGGTGCCAGATGCTGGTATCAGTGGAGATGATGCTCCGCCGTTTACGAGCGGTGTGAGTACGTTGTCCGGTGCGGCCGAAGCCGGTTTTGTGGACGGGCCACGTGGCACCGCGCGATTCGCAAATCCAGTCAATGTTGTTTTCGGAGCCAACGACATGTTGTATGTCGCAGACTTTGATAACGGCAAGATTCGGATCGTTGATCCGTCTAGTGGCGAAACCAGTACGCTTATCCAAGCCAGCAATTTTCATCGTCCGTTTGGAATGGCGTTCGCGTCCGGTAGCATTCTATACGTGACGACCGACATGAATGACAATGGGGTGAAAAATCTCATGTCTGGCACAGTTTGGCGTATTGATGTCAACGCCAAGACTGCGACCGTAATCGCGCGTGACATTGGCAGGCCGCGTGGGATCGTTGCGCTTCCCGATGGTCGACTGGTATTGTCGGATTACGTGCATCACGTAATTCAGTTTCTTGATCCCGCAACTGGTGTCATCACACCGCTGGCCGGAACTTGGGATGTCAAAGGCAGAGCCGATAGTCCGGATGCAAAGTTTTCCGCGCCGTATGGCATGGCCCTACTGCAAAACGGAAAACTGGTTGTCGCCGACTTTGACAATCACCAATTGCGTCTAGTGGGGCTGGATGGAAACGTCCAGACTCTGGCAGGAGCCGGTACAGCCGGTTTCGCTGATGGCTCGTTGAGCACGACGTTGTTCAACAATCCTCAAGGAGTTTCGGTGGCAACAAACGGTGACATTTTTGTCACCGATACGGTAAATTACCGGATCCGTAGGATTCGTAGTGACACCGTAGATACCGTCGCCGGCAATGGCCAGCCAGGATTTCTGGATAATGATGATCGTCTGGCTGCCGAGCTGTTTGGCTTGGAAGGCATTAGCCTAAAGCCAGATGGTTCGGCGCTGTTTGTAGCCGACGGCGCTCGTGGCGAAGATGCGCCGTATAACCGGGTGCGAATTATCAAGATGAACTAACGACAAAATGTTGTTAGTACTCCCTACCTAAATCAGGTAGGGATTTTTTATTGACAATTAAGTTTGATTTCTATAGGTGGGGTGATATAATTCAAAAGGCTAATTTTTACCTTAATTTTATGCGTCACATACCTCTCGCTCTAACTTACGACGATGTTTTAATTCTTCCCAAAAGATCCACCCTTATTTCCCGCAGTGAAGCGATTACCAAAACCAGATTAACAAAAAGAGTAAATTTAAATATTCCCATTGTTAGTTCTAACATGGATACAGTAAGCGAATCCGAAATGGCGATTGCGATGGCGCGTTTAGGTGGCATTAGCATCATTCATCGCTTCATGACCATAGAAGAAAATATTGAAGAAATACGCAGAGTAAAAAGAGCGCAGAATTTTATTGTCTCTGATCCGTATACAATTGATGCCACCAAAACAGTTGGTGAAGCAAAAAAGTTTATTGCCGCTAATGGTGTAAGTGGTTTGCTTGTTACCACCGGCGACCGCAGACTTCGCGGCATACTTTCCAAACGCGACTTTATTTTCGTCAAAGATGATAATCAATTTGTAGAACAGGTGATGACTCCGCGAGAAAAATTAATTGTGGGCGGCAGAAATACAAATTTTGCGGAAGCGAAAGAAAAAATGATGATGTATAAAATAGAAAAATTGCCACTAGTAGATGAAAATGATGTGGTGATTGGGTTGATTACTGCTGATGATATAAAAAACTTAACTGAATATCCGTTGGCCAATATTGATTCTTCGGGCAGATTGATTGTAGGCGGATCAGTGGGTGTGCACGGCGATTATTTAGAACGCGCCCAAGAATTAGTTCGAGCTGGCGCCGATGTGCTGGTGGTAGATATTGCTCATGGACATTCGGAAATGATGTTTAAAGCTTTAAAAAATTTGCGAGAAAAATGTGGTGGCGTACAAATTATTGCTGGCAATATTGCTACTGCCGACGGAGCTAGAGAATTGTGTGAAGCTGGTGTAGATGCCGTAAAAGTTGGTGTTGGGCCAGGCACAATTTGTATTACTAGATTAGTAACTGGTTGTGGGGTGCCGCAATTGACTGCCGTGATGGAAGCGGCCGAGATGGCCAAGAAATACGGTGTGCCAGTAATTGCCGATGGTGGTATCCAAAAATCTGGAGATATAGTGAAAGCTTTGGGAGCTGGGGCAGACACAGTGATGTTGGGCGGGTTGCTCGCTGGTACCAAAGAAAGTCCAGGTGTGATAATGTCTCGCGGTGATAAAAAATACAAAGTTTGCCGTGGTAGTGCCAGTTTTGCTGTGGCTCAACGCCGCCAAGCTGTGCAGCAGGAAAATAAAAATTTGAGCGAAGTTGTGCCAGAAGGCGTGGAGTCAGTGGTGCCGTACAAAGGGCCAGTGGCCGATTTGGTGGGTCAGCTGGTAGGCGGATTAAAATCTGGAATGAGCTATACAAATTCTCATACAATTGCCGAACTGCAAAACAATGCTGATTTTGTACAAATTACTACGGCCGGTTCGCGCGAAAGCGGGGCGCATGATTTGATGGAGGTGAAATAAATTTTAATTTAAAAAGGAGGGGCAAAGTTTTTTATGAAAAAATTTACCTCTCTTTTTTATTTTTTCCTGCTACTAGGCAGTTTTTTTGTTTTCAATAATGTTTTTTCAGCAAATTCAGATATTGTTATCAATGAAATCGGCGCCTACGAAAGCAGTAATCATGAATGGATAGAAATTTGGAACAAAGGCAGCGAGCCGGTGGATTTAACAGGCTGGAAATTTTGGGAAAATAATACCAATCATGGATTGTCGGTCAGTAGCACAGATGCGGTTGTGTCTGCGGGCGAATATGCAGTAATAGTTCAAGATGCTGATCAGTTTATTTTAGACTATCCATTTTTTGCCGGATCAATTTTTGATTCTTCTTGGGGAAGTTTGAACGAAAGTGGCGAACTAATTGGTTTAAAAGATAATACGGGAAATTTTGTAGAACAATTTACATATATTGCCGCGCCAGATCATTCTTTACAAAGACGCGATCCTTTTTTGGCAGATTATACCAGCGCCAACTGGGCCGAATATGCTACTGGCAATACGGTAGGCGCGGTAAACAGCAATTTTGTAGGAAACATTTCCACCAGCACAGATAATTCTTCTTCAACAGATACGCAAGACAATGGAGTTGGCGGCACGCCGCCAAGCTATGACAATTGGCTAGGTTTAAAATTAAATGAATTTGTTTCCAATCCAAGCGATGGCAGTGAATGGGTGGAGCTGTACAACAATTCAAGTAGCAGTGTGGATATTAGCGGTGGGTATATTTGTGATTCACGCAATACTACTTCTACTTGCAAATTAATTAGCGGTACTGTTTCGGCTAGTGGTTGGCTAAAATTGGACTTGCTTACCAGCAGTTATTTAAACAACGAAGGCGATAGCGTAATTTTAAAAGATCCGGCTGGCAATATTATAGATCAGGTTGTTTATGATGAAAATAACGCGCCAGACAAAGGCGAGTCATGGGCGCGCAGCGTTGATGGTACCGGTGATTGGCAACTTACCACCCAGATTACGCCAGGTGCTGCTAATCTAATTGTTGCTCCGGTTGCGCCCCAACCACAATCTGGTTCTGGTGGTGGCGGGTCCGCTTACACAGAATCTTCTTCGGCCACAACTTCCAAAAAAACCATTGCCACCAAGACTTCGACAGTAAAAGAAAAATTTATTGGTTTAAAATGGAAAGTAAAATATAATTTGCGTTTGCGCCAGTATGAAGAAGGCGTATTTGATGTTTCCAAAAGCATAGATCCGCGCGGCGGACGAGCGCAATACGGCTGGAATTTTGATGGACAAATTATTTATGGCAATACCATAAAACACGCTTTTGCCACTTCGGGCAAACATGATGTTATAATCCACGCTACCAGCACGGCTGGCACGGTGGACTCCAAGAAAATTACCATTATGGTCTATCCAGCCACAGCCATGGCCGGAGCGGGTGTAATTTTTAGCAAAGTTTTGCCTCGGGCTGGCGATGAAGACGAAGAATATATTCAGTTGAAAAATATTTCTGGTTTGTGGGCAAATTTATCTAATTGGAAAATAGTTTACAAAAACAGTATTTTTGAAATTCCGACCAGCACCAGCTTGGCAGATGATGATTATCTGACTTTTTATCAAACCATTACCGGCTTTACTCTAAATAATTCTGGCGGCGAGTTGTTATTATTAAATCAAGATAATATTTTAATAGATGAAATGGAATATGCCAAAGCGGAGGAGGACGTGCCGTATGTTTTTGATGGTGCCAAATGGAATTTGGCTATACCGACAACCTCAGGAAAAGTTTTGGGAATTAAAATATCCGCGGCTGCCAAAAAGTCATTGGTTTCGGGCAAGTTTTTCACCAATATTGCCGAAGCTCGCGGCGGACAAAAAGGCGATTATGCCAAACTTAAAGGTGTGGTAGCAGTTTTGCCGGGAGTTTTTGGCAGTCAGTATTTTTATCTAATTGATGGTACTGGCGGTATACAAATTTATCAAAATAAAAAAGATTTTCCACCTTTAGAAGTTGGTGATTCAGTACAAGTTTATGGGGTAGTATCCGAAGCTAATGGAATTAAAAGAATAAATGTAAAAAGTAAAGACGATATAGATATTTTATCTATTGGCGGCACTGTGACTAGCACAAAATTAAATGTGGATGAAATTGATGAGAGCTTGGCTGGCAGTTTGGTGCAAACTGAAGGAGAAATTACGGAGATAAAAAGCAATTTTATGTATATAGATAATGGTGCTGACGAAATGGTGGTATATTTCAAACAAGGAGCAAAAGTAGATAAACATAAATTTAAAGAAGGTGAAAATGTACGCGTAGCAGGTATTTTTGAACAGACAAAGGCTGGTTGGCAGGTCTGGCCGCGTTCTAACAGTGACATTGAGTCGCTCGGGCCGTCAGCTGATTTATTGAATAAAGAAAGTGTAAATAACGTTGGTAGTAAACAGTCAAAATTTGTTTCAGCCACAATCGGTGGGGCTGCTACTTTGATATTGGCATTTTTGGCCAGAGCACGTGGTGTGATCGTTTTGGGCGGGATAAAGAAAATTTTTAAGAAAAATAAAGAAAGTAGTGGCATTTAAGTAATTTCCATTTTTCTACTAACACTCCATAAAAGTTCAAATAATTGCAAGAAAGCTTCTTTTATAGTTCTACTTTCCATTAAAACAGCAATTCCTTCATCTCTTGAACTAAAAATCACAACTTTATTATCCCAAAACATAAAGTTAGCCGTAAAAGTTAATTCTCTGGGGAGAAATTTTGCTTCACGAAGTTCTGTTAGGTTTTTTGCCTGATTATATTTTTTTATTTCACCACTTTCAACTCGCAAACTTTTTAATTTTACATTTTGTTTCACTCTATTTTTTGTAAAATGAAATTTTTCACCTAGTATAGCTTGGATATCTCTGGCGGAGACTATTTCATATACCAATTTTGATTTAGCTTCTAATGCCTCATTAAAAATATCAGTCATCCTATCTCTATAATAGACTTTTATTTTTGCCTTGGATACTTTTCCGTCTTTATTTATCTGTTCAAGAATCGGCAAAATGGCAGTTACTTCTTTTATTTTTTCTTCCAAAATCTTTTTTAAAGCCATTGGTTCCAAAGCTTCATAAATATGTCGGCTCTTTTTAAGAGTTATAGCAATGATGCCGAATTCTTCTAAGCGATTTAGTATTGCTTGAACAGTAGTTGGGGGGATTCTTAGTATACGACCTAGAGGTGTAATGGTATTTGGTCCAGAAGCCAGCAGTGTTAAGTACACATCTTGCTCATTATTTTTAAGGCCAAGATTTCTGAAGACTTCAGAGACTTCTCTTTTTTGTAAGGTAGTTAAATTCATATCTACGATATTTTTAGTAGTAAATTAAAACATTATTTTATTGTATATTAGCCAATATTTAGATTTTTGTAAAGTTTTATACAAAAAATGATGTCGTTATATTTGTATTTGGTTTATAGTAAACATGTTCTTTGACAACAAAGGAGACAGCAATGAAGGTTATCAAGAAGGGGTCTGGAGCCAAGGGCTGGTCCAAGCGGTACAAGTGCACAGGCAAAGGCAATGGCGGAGGAGGTTGCGGTGCGATCTTGCTTGTCGAGCACCTCGACCTCATGACAACCTGCAGCCATCACTATGATGGTTCATCTGAATATTACACCAGCTTCTGCTGTAGCGAGTGCGGCGTGATGACGGATATTGAGAACTATGACGGTCCGGAACCCACCAAGACCGGCCCTGGAGGCCGGGGATAGGAGAACATCATGAAGATCCTCGAGAAGGGAAAGTGGGATGTGCCGTGGAACAAAGAGTATGTTTGTTCTGAACGCATGTGTGGAAGCAAACTGCTCGTGGAAGAGTCAGATGTTCATCCCGTTGATTATTCAAAGACCTATAAAGATTACTACTTTGTCTGTCCCGTCTGTGGTACGAAAGTCGATGTGCCTGATTCTGATCTGCCTAAGCGGGTCAAGGCGGTTCTCGATAAGAAGCGTAAGTATTGTTCCTATGATTGGTGAGGATTATATGCCTGGGAAAAATTTCCCGGGCTTTTTATATATAAAATATCAAGCATATTACTCTTGATTATTCCTGATTTTTATGTTAACCTATTGGTATTCTTTGGAAGGGTGGCCGAGCGGTTTAAGGCAACAGTCTTGAAAACTGTCGTCCATGCAAGTGGACCGTGAGTTCGAATCTCACCCCTTCCGCGTTTCGGCAAGCATTTGGGCAAGCCGAGAAAACAAACCACAGGAGAAAAAATGCCAAAGCAAAAAACAGAGCCGCGTCTAAGCCTAAACGATATTAGAAACTCTGGTTTTGATAGGCAAAGTTTTAGAGAAAGAAAAATCGGTAATAAAAAAGTTTACGAAGGCACAACTATTACCGACGACTTTGTTCATGTGGGTATTACTTATGAGTTGGATAGTGGCGAGCTGTCCATCAAGAACACACAAAATCAGCAGCTTTTTCTAGGCAAAGTGACTAATTATGACGAGTTTGATCAGGCCATGAAAAAGGCTGATGAAGAAAGTAATAAGTTGATTACAGCGCCAAAATCAGAGGTTGGATCTGGATCAAAAAAGAAACCGGCTAGCAATGGATCCTCCAAGGAAAAGCCTGCACCCAAAAAACCAAAAGAAGAAGTAAAAAAAGAAACGCCAAAGTTCAAGAAAGGCGATAAAGTGGCCATTGCCGTACATGGCGCTGGGGTGACTAGCTATGAAGCCTATAAAGTGGATCGTATTGAAAAAGACAAAGTATATTTGGAGGATCATGAGTTTGTGTTTGGTCAAGATGGTGAAGAGCTGGTGCCGGAAGATATGAAACCGTTTAGATTGGGATTTGTGAATAAGCTTATACCAAAAGCGGAAGTCCCACGAGGAGAAATTTCATCGAAGGAGTGGAAAAATTTGTAAAGGTGATCTGGCGGCGCGATAGCATCAAGCCGTTTTATTATTTATAGACAAAAGATTTAAATTTAGGTACAATTTTTATTAATAAAAAAATCAAGCAGGAACTAAGTATAAAAATAATAAATTTATGCAAAACAATTTTGTATCTAAGGCGTCTGCCACTATCAACGCTCCAATGGCCAAAGTCTGGCAGGCCTTAACTGATCCAAAAATGGTAAAAGAATGGCTGTTTGGCACAGATATGCACGTGAGCAATTGGGAAGTGGGCGGAGAAATTACTTATACCGGCCAATGGGAGGGAAAATCATACCAAGATAAAGGCAAGATTGTAGAAATTGTGCCTGAACAAAAATTGGTTAGCACTTATTGGAGTTCTTTTTCTGGTTTGCCAGACGCGCCAGAAAATTACCAAAAGGTAACTTATCAGTTAAGCCAAGATGGCGATGGTACAAAAATAGAAATTACCCAGGAAGGAAGTAAGACAGAGGAACAAGCCAAACATTCCGAAGGAAATTGGCGTCAGGTGCTGGGTAGTATGAAAAAGATTTTGGAAAAATAATATGAAAACAAAAAAGAAGCAAGTAGCTTCTTTTTTGTTAGTTATATAAATTTTATTTTATCCAGAAGTAAATTAGTACCAAAACACCAAGAACAATTCGGTAATATCCAAACGGCATAAAGTTTTTGGTCTGGATATATTTCATAAACATTTTAATTACCGCGTAGGCTACCAAAAATGAAGTTACAAATCCGGTTGCCAAGATAATTGCTTCGGCGCCTGTCATGTTTAAGCCGTTTTTGAACAAAGAGTATACCGAAGCGGCGGCGATGGTGGGAATAGCTAAGAAGAAAGAAAATTCCGCAGCCAGCACGCGTGAAGCGCCTAGTAGCATAGCCCCAATAATGGTAGCGCCCGAGCGAGAAGTGCCTGGGATCATGGCTAGACACTGGATAAAACCAATAGCAAAAGCCGTTTTATAGCTCAATTCTTCCATGGAATTAATTTTTGGAGTTGTTTTTCGTTTTTCGAGTAGTATAAGAGCTACACCGCCAACTATTAGAGCCACAGCAACTGTGGTTGGATTAAATAATTTTTCCTGAATTGTTTTGGCCAGCAAAACACCTATTACCAAGGCTGGCAAAACTGCTATAATCGTTTTTTTCCAGAGAGCAAAAACTTTTTTTCTGTCTGCATATTTACTAAGTGGACAGATACGAGGGTTGAAGTAGAGGGCTACAGCCACAATGGCGCCAAGTTGTATTACAATATCAAACATGTCAGTAAACTGCTTGCTAAACTTTAGCCACTCGTTTACTATTATTAAGTGTCCAGTAGAGGAAATTGGCAGAAACTCGGTAATTCCTTCTACTGCGCCTAAAATTATCGCTTTAATTAGTTCAAAAATCATAAATTAAATTAATTTAATCACCTATTAATTATATACCAAAGATAAATTTTAAAAAAGCCAAGCAACATCTAAGCTCAGTTGACCCAATTTTGGGCAAATTATTTAATTTGTGTTCTCCCGTTGTATTGCATCCACACACAAATTATTTCCAATCACTGACAGAAGCCATTATCAGCCAGCAATTATCGGATAAAGCAGCTACAACGATTGTAAATAGGTTTAAAGCCTTGTTTTCTGGCACAGATTTTCCTTCGCCAAAACAAGTTTTGCGTAAAAGTGACGCTGATTTGCGCAGTGTGGGTGTATCTGGCGCGAAAGCAAGCTATATAAAAAATTTGGCCCGGGCTGTAGAAGAAAAATCAGTGCATTTTGCCGACGTAGACAAAATGTCTGACGAAGAAGTTATAGAAATGCTGGTAAAAGTAAAAGGGATTGGCCGCTGGACTGCGGAAATGTTTTTGATTTTTTCTTTGGGGCGGACAGATGTGTTTTCTCTTGGTGATTTGGGATTACGCAATGCAATAAAGAAATTATATGGTTTGCGCCAAGACCCATCGCCAAAACAGTTGCAAAAAATATCTTCTCGTTGGCAACCGTATCGTACCTGTGCCAGTTTGTATCTGTGGGCGTCATTAAACAACAGATAAAATAGCTAAAATAGGCCAATTATAGGCATTTATGTTAACCATTGACAAATTGGTTAACATACAGTATAATATATACTGTATGAATAAAAATATTGCCAAAAATATAACTACTGCACAATTAGCCAAGGCTTTGGGGATTAGCCGCATTGCCGTGTTTAAAAGAATAAAAAATGGAGAAATTAAAGCGACCAAAAAAGGTCGTAATTATGTTATCCATACTTCTGACATCCCTAGTTTTGGTGATATATTATCAGATCGTGATAAAAAAGTAATTGATAAAGCTATTAACAAAACCCTCCATGAATATGGAGAAACTTTGCGTTTGTTGGCTAAAGAATAAGTTGTTATGAAAGATATCACATTGAAGGAGGTAGAGTATATAGCATTTGATTTGGCCAAAAAAACTATGAAATGGGATGAACCGATTCCGGAATTTAATACCCGTTTTCCCCACAAGTTAGAAAGTTGTATAGTCACGCCATTTTTAAAATTTAATAATAAAGTTTTGTATAAAGGGCTAACGGAAAAAGCGGCCATGCTTTTTTATTTAATGGTAAAAAATCATCCATTCCAAAATGGAAATAAAAGAATCGCTATAGGAATATTATTGGTCTTTTTATTTAAAAATAATAAATGGATTGAAGTGGATAATGTTAAGTTATATAATTTCGCCAAATGGGTAGCTGCCTCGGATCCACAAGTAAAAGATCAGGTAGTGGAAGCCACAGCCGAGTTCTTAAAAAAGAATTTGAGAAAATTGGAAGTTTAATATGGAGAGGTGTCTGAGTGGTCGAAAGTGCCGCTCTCGAAAAGCGGTAGGGTTTATAGCCCTCGTGGGTTCGACTCCCACCCTCTCCGCAGAGGTGCTCTTTATTTGCCAGTTTACATATTTTAGGTTATGATGTATCATATTAATAAGCTAATTAATTCATTTAATTAACAGTTTTATGCCAAAAGCTAACGCAGCTTTTATGAAGCCGTTGAATGTCAGCGCCGAGCTCGCCGCTGTCGTAGGTAAAGGTCCAATGCCAAGATCAGAGGTTGTTAAAAAACTCTGGGCTTATATCAAAAGCCATAACCTACAGGACCCACAAAAGAAGCGAAATATCCACGCTGACGCAGCTTTGAAAGTAGTATTTGGCGGCAAAGCAACAGTAGACATGTTTGAAATGACCAAACTTGTTTCCGCCCACCTTTCCTAATTTAAAAAAATAAAAAATCCTCCAATTATGGAGGATTTTTTGATATTTAAATGGTTTGACAAATGACCAAAAATTAGCTAAAATTCTGCTTTAGGACTAAGCTCTAATTTTATTTGTCTATGAAAGAAATATTATCCATTTTGAGCAAAAAATTTGTAATTTATGGTGTGGTAATAGTTTTAGGCGCAGGCGTAGTTTTTGTTTTTCTTAAAAACGGAACACCTAAAGAAGAAACTATGGTTGTCCATCCAGGTAATTTTGTGCAGCAAGTTTCTGTGTCCGGCAAGGTAGTGGCTGCTCAAGATGTTGACCTTGGTTTTTCCCAAAGCGGCCGTGTTTCCAGAGTTAATGCCAAAGTAGGCGATATTGTAAAAGTGGGCAGTCTTTTGGCAGAGATAGAAAATGGCGATTTGCGCGCTACAGTGATGCAAAAACAGGCAGCTTTAGAATCCGAACAAGCCAAGTTGCAAGCGCTCAAAGAAGGAACTCGTCCGGAAGAACTGGCCATTGCTCAATCCACAGTTGATAGCAGTGCATCCGCATTAGTGAATGCTATCATGGACGCTTATACAAAATCTGACGATGCCGTACGCAACAAAGTAGATCAGTTTATGACTAATCCAGCCTCTAGTCCGAAATTGATTTTTTTGACAAACGCTTTGCAGGCAGGAATAAATGCTGAATCAGATCGTTTGGCAGTTCAAAATACCTTAACTGTCTGGCAGAAAGATAATGCCAGTCTATCTGCTAGCAGTGATGTCTTGGCAGCGGCTGTCAAAGCACAGAAAAATTTGGCAGGTGTTTCTGCCTTGCTTGCCGATGCTAATACTGCTTTGAGCCAGGCCGCTGTGTCGCAATCAATCACTCAAACAGCCATTAGTGGCTATGTGGCCGATATTGTTACTGCTCGAACCGCGATAAATAGTGTCATTTCTACTTTAAATAGCGCTGCTGCTGATCTAGATAGCGCCCAAAAGAATTTGGCTCTAAAATTGGCTGGTTCAACTCAAGCTGATATTAGTTCTCAAGTAGCGCAAGTAAAAGTAGCGCAAGCTGATTTAGGCAATGCGCAAGCGCAATTAGTAAAAACACTTATTTTTGCTCCATTTACCGGAGTAGTTACCAAAATGGATGCAAAAGTTGGCCAGATTATATCTCCAAATACAACGGAAGTATCTATGATCGGCAGCGGAGCTTTTCAAGTGGAAGGGTATGTAGCAGAAATAAATGTGGCCTTGGTTAAAGTTGGTAATCCGGCTGTTGTGACCTTAGATGCTTACGGATCCGATGTGCCTTTTGATGTAAAAGTAGTATCTATTGATCCGGCAGAAACAATCCAAGATGGTGTATCTACTTATCGAGCTGTATTTGAATTTAATTCTCAAGATCCTCGTATCAAGTCTGGTATGACCGCCAATATTTTGATTACCACTCAAGAAAAAGAAAATGTGATTTCCGTGCCGCAAAAAATTGTTATTAACAAAGACGGACAAAAATTTGTGAAAGTTAAAGATGGTGAAGGTGTGGTGGAGAAAAAAGTGACCACAGATGGCGTTTCCTCTCTGGGTCAGATAGAAATTACTTCTGGTCTTAAAGACGGTGATGTAGTTATTTTAGAAGAAGCAAAGTAATAAATTTTTATTATGTTTTCTTTGTTAAATATTCGTATTGGTTTTTTCTTGGCCATACGACAAATCAAACGAGCCAGTTTATGGACTACCGGCCTGATTGTTTTTGTGATGGTGCTGACATTTTTGAACTTGGTAGTGGTTAGTGGTATTTTGGTGGGGTTGATAGAAGGCTCTATTGATGGTTGGCACAAACAATATACCGGAGATATTATGGCTTCTAATCCGAATAATAAAGATTATATAGAAAATAGTTATAATCTTTTGGGCATTTTACAAAATACTCCCGAAGTTGAATCTGTCAGCCCAAGATTTATAAAAGGAGTCACACTGGAAGCAAATTATCAGACAAAAAAAGATACTGACAAGGCCAATATTGCTTCTGGCCAGTTGGTCGGAATTAATCCGAGCGCGGAAGATAAGCTTACCGGACTAGGTTCGCATATTTTAGAAGGCTCATATTTAGAACCGGGTGATTATGACAAGGTAATTTTGGGGTATTTTCTTTTGGATCGTTATCTAACCATTGATAATGCTGATATGGCTACTTTAAAGAATGTCTATATTGGAACTAAATTAAGGTTGAGTGTTAATGGTGTACAAAGAGAAGTGATTGTGAAAGGAATATTAAAAAGTAAAATTGACAATGTAAGCCGGGGCATATACATGGTTGATTCTGAAGCGAGAAATTTAATCGGAGCCAAAGGAAATTTTGGCCAGATAGCTGTGAAATTAAAAAATGGAGCAGATGTAGATGCGGTAAAACAAAAATTAATTTTGAGCGGCGCGGACAATTCCGCTAAAATTCAAACATATGTAGATGCGCAGCCAAAGTTCCTCAAAGATATTATCAATACTTTTAATATGTTGGGCAATGTTTTAAGTTCCATTGGTTTGGTGGTAGCTTCGATAACGATTTTTATCGTTATATTTATCAATGCTCTTACCAGAAGAAAATTTATTGGAATTTTGAAAGGTATAGGTATTGATGGCCAAGCAATTGAAATTTCATATATTTTTCAGTCGATTTTTTACGCCGTCTGCGGATCAGCTGTTGGATTTGTGCTGGTTTATGCTCTGCTTGTACCGACCTTTATGGCTCACCCAATAGATTTTCCTTTTAGCGATGGAATTTTAGTGGCGCCGCTTGGTCAGACTGTAGTGCGTATGGGATTGTTAGTATTGGCAACGGTGATTGCCGGTTATATTCCAGCTCGGATGATTGTTCGTAAAAATACGCTTGATTCAATTTTGGGAAGAAATTAAATTGTATGATTGAGATAAAAAATCTGACAAAAATATTTAATGATGGTGATAGAGAAACACAGGTGCTTAAAGGCATTGATTTGAAGACCGAGAGCGGAGAATTTGTGGCGATCATGGGGCGTTCCGGCGCTGGCAAAAGCACCTTGCTTTACCAGATGAGCTTACTAGACGAACCAACTAGCGGAGAAATTATAATTGATGGTAAAGATACTCGTCTAATGACCAATGGTTCAAAAGGCCCTTTTCGTCTGGTAAATTTAGGATTTGTATTTCAGGATTATGCGCTTTTACCAGAGTTAACAGCGCTGGAAAACGTCGCTTTGCCGCTACTTATGCAAAATATGGATCCAGCTAAGGCCTATGCCAAAGCCACGGAAGCCTTGATGAAAGTTAAACTTGGTCATAGATTGAAAAATATTCCGAGCCACATGTCTGGCGGCGAACAGCAAAGAGTAAGTATTGCTCGCGCCATTGCCCACCATCCAAAAATATTGTTTGCTGATGAACCAACTGCAAATTTGGACAATGAGTCTTCATCCGCTGTTTTGGAAATCTTCAAAGAACTGCACCAGGAAGGCCAGACAATTATTTTGGTGACACATGAAGAGCAATATGCTAAAATGGCTGAAAAAATTATTAAGCTTGATGATGGAAAAATTGTTTCAATCACTAAAAACTAAAATTTTTATTAAAAAACAAATAAGTGTTATAATCATATCTATAATTAATTAATTTTTTTATGAAAATATCTTTTCGTGGTTTGGGCAAATTGGCGATTTTGGCAGTAGTATTGTCTTTGGGCGTGCTAGTTACGGCTGCGCGAGCATATCATACTTGGGGAGGATATCATTGGGCGCGCACCGCTAACCCGTTTACTCTAAAGCTTGGTAATAATGTTTCCTCGCAGTGGACAACTTATCTTGCTGCCGCGTCGCTCGATTGGACATCTTCCAATGTTTTGAATACAACTGTCTTTCCAGGTCTCTCAAATCCAAAAAATTGTAAGCCGGTAAGCGGACGAGTAGAGGTATGTAACAGTAAATATGGTAGTAATGGTTGGTTGGGTATTGCGTCGGTTTGGGTTAATGGCAATCATATTACCCAAGGCACTGTAAAGCTAAATGATACATATTTCTCCACGGCTAAATATAATACTCAGGCATGGAGACAATTTGTTGTTTGCCAAGAGATTGGGCATACATTTGGACTTGCTCATCAGGACGAAGGATTTAATAATCTAAACATGGGTACATGTATGGATTATACAAATGATCCAGACGGAACTCTATTTGGTCAGCTTGGCAATTTGCATCCAAATGCACATGACTACGAGGAGCTTGAAACAATTTACGGGCATCTTGATCCTTTTGACACCTTGTTAAATATCTCTTTGGGGAATAGCAGGTCTAATGGAGGACAAAATGTTGATGATGATTTAGATACTTCAAATCCAGGAGAATGGGGGAAGGTTGTGCGTGAATCTCATGACAAACGAAGCTCTCTTCACGAGAAAGACCTGGGAAATGGTAAGAAATTATTTACCTTTATTATTTGGGCAGAGTAGATTGATTAAAAAAACACCGTCAATTGGCGGTGTTTTTTTGTTTTAAAATTAGTTTGCCAAATCTTTAATATCTTGTTCGTATTTGGCGGTAAGGGCCAAGACATTATCTCCATAGAACCTATATTTTTTATTTGTGCCTCCGGAAAAATAACGCATGGCCGCCTTCCATTGACCATCTTTGGTGTTGTCTGCACCATTGTTTTTTAGTAGGAGTGCCGCAGCCATAAATGCGTCACGAATATCCCAAGGATCAGCCGGACTTTTTTCGGTAATAGCGCTAACTTTGTTTTTGTATCCTATCCAAGTAGATGGAATAAATTGAGCTGGCCCCATGCCTCCACCCCAACCAAGTTGGCTGCCATCTTTCTTTTTCATTGGACAGGAGACAGGGGTTATGTCTGGATCTCGGCCCAATTCGGTAGTGATAGTAATAAATGGTTCTTGGTCACGGTTTGGTTTCATTATAACTTTCCAGCTTTTTTCCGGCGGATCGCCGGGACGGTTACAAGTACCAACATTTTTTCCCAAATTTGATTCTTGGGTAAGAATAGCTAGAAGAAATGAGGCCGGTACGCCAGTTTGGCTATCGGCGGCTTGAGCAATGGTAACAGCTTGTCCAAAAGTGATTTGGGTGCCTACACCTAATAGTTCATAAATACGACTCCTGATTTCCGCAGCTTGTTTTTTGCTATCTTTTAAGAGGTTTTGATAAGTGGTTTCAAGGTTTTTGGTCTGATCTAAAAGTTGTGTTTGTTCTTGCAGTTTTCCGTTCAATGAACTTTGTTGAATTTTGGCGATACTTAAAAGTTCGCGAGTGTCATCTTGCTGTTCTTCATAGTTTGTCTGTTGAGCGTTGAGTTGTTGCTCTGTTTTTCTAGATTCTTCGACCAGAGCACCAATAGAAGTAGATAATTTTTCATAATTAGCGGCCTCCATAAATGCCTCTCGGAGTCCGCCATCTACCAATAGTTTAAGTAAAAATAGTTCTCGGTCTTTTTGATTCAAAAGGCGTATCAGTTTGGACAAATCTATCTTTAAACGTGCGATTTTGGCTTTATTGGTCTCTATAGCTGCAACTGTAATAGATATTTTTTTGTCCAAGTCGCCCAGTTTAATGTTTGTAGCCTTTATTTGCAGGCGCAAACGCTCCTGTTCGTTTTTGAGTTGTTTAAGTTTGTTCGCTAAAGTCTTTTTTTCTCCCGTGGTTGTGTTTAATTGCTGTTCTAAGGTTGTAATTTGCGTTTGAATTGCTTCCAGTTGTTGTTCCAATTGTTGTCTAGCTTCTGTGTTTGCTGAAGAAGCCTCTTGCGCATGAGTGGCGATTTTTATTGTCGGTAAAAGTAAAAAGACAAGAAAAATTATTAGTATGTATCTCTTCATAGTCTATGTAGAATACCAATTTTTATTATATCTTTCAACTATAATCGGTGTGGTTTTTAAATAGACAAGCATATATTTTTTTGGTATAGTAGGGCCAGTATTTGATGAATTTTTATTCGTAATTTCTATGAAAAAAGAACGTCTCGGGCCGGTAAAACAGGTATATAAAGGAAAGATATTTAACATTTTACAAAGAGATGTATTTTTTCCAAATGGGAATAAAAAACGGTTTGAATATTGCGTGCGTCCCGACTCCGTAACTGTTTTGCCATTTGATAACAAGGGCAGACTTTTACTGATAAAAGAATATAGGCACGGCTTTAAGAAAAATGTTTGGTTTTTACCAGCTGGAAGGATAGATAAAGGCGAAGCGCCTTTAGAGGCGGCAAAAAGAGAGTTGCGTGAAGAAACTGGCATGGGTGCCAAGACCTTTAAGAAGATTTATCAAAAATCTCCAAGCAATACTTTGATTTGGGATATTCATATTTTTGCGGCCAAGAATTTGTTTTCAGCTCCGCTAAAAGGTGACGAAGATTTTCCAATTAAAGTAGTGCCAACTCCATTTGCCAAAGCTTTGAAGATGGCTCTAGACGGCACAATTCAAAACGAATTTATCGCTTTTCATATTATCAAGTTTAATTACATGCTCAAGCACGGACAATTTAAGTGGTAAGTATGGTTTTTATTTTGGTAGCAATTTATTTCTCGTGCTTTTTCCTGTTGGCTTGGAAGAATTTTCGTCTGGCTTTTATTTTATTTATAATTTTTCTTCCCACTTACCTGATTCGATTTCAAATCGGGCCGCTGCCATCTACAGCTTTAGAAGTAACTTTTTGGGCATTGTTTTTAGTTTGGCTAAAAAAGTATATTCGTTATGATGTTAAAAATATTTTAGCCGCTACTCAGAAATACAGATTAATATTTATCGCTTTTGGATTATTTTTTCTTTCGTCCATCATTAGTGTTTTAATTAGCGATCTCTTTCTTTTGTCTCTGGGCTTGTGGCGCGCCTATTTTTTAGAACCAATGATTTTTTTCTTAATTTTAATTGGTCGAAAAAACGGTATAAAAACAAAGGATTTAATTTGGGGTTTGGCGCTTTCTACTTTAAGCATAAGTCTTTACTGTCTAGTGCAAAAATTTACCGGTTGGGGTATAGCTACGCCGCAGTGGACTAATGAAGCTACCCGCAGAGTAACCGCTTTTTTTAGTTCTCCTAATGCTGTGGGATTGTATCTGGCACCAATTTTAATGTTGTTGGTCTCTGTTGTTGCAAAGAAAGCAAAAGAATTGGCTCACGATATTAAATTTTGGATATTGGCGGGGATTTGTGTCTTGTCTTTGTTAGCTATTATTTTCACCAAATCTCAAGGTACTTGGATTGGTTTGGCGGCCGGTCTCCTAGCGTATTTATTTTTTTTAAATTACAAAAAGACTGTGATAGCGGTGGCAGTTTTGGGAATAATTTTTTCTTTACTTGTGCCGTCAATGCAAAAAGCTCTCCTGTTTCAGGATCAGGCTGGGCAGAATCGTATTAGACTTTTGGGCTATACGCAAATATTTTTAACTAAATCTCCGCAAAATTTTGTTTTGGGCACTGGACTAGGCGAATTTTTTAGAAAAGTTCAGAAACCATATTATGATGATAGGATTATGGAAAGATTAATCTTCCCACACAGTATCTTTATTAATTTTTGGACAGAAACAGGGATTTTGGGAATGTTGGCAATAACTGTGATATTAGGGTATACTTTTTATCTAGCCTATAAAATTAGAAGGACAGATAAATTAATTGGCGCTGGGATTTTGGCAGCGCTTACAGTACTGGTAGTACATGGTTTGGTAGATGTGCCTTATTTTAAAAATGATTTATCGTTTTTGTTCTGGATAATTATGGCACTACCAATTTTATTGGAGTATGAAGATTTTTATAAAAGCCAAACCAATGTCTTATGAGGAAAAGGTAGAGAAGATAGACGAAACTCATTTTTTGGTTTGGGTTACTGAGCCGCCGCAAAACGGTTTGGCAAACAAAGGGGTAGTAAGAGCTTTGGCAGAATATTTCAAAGTAGCACCATCCAGGGTGGTGATAAAAAAAGGATTTACCTCAAAACAAAAAACAGTTGAAATTATTTAAAAGACTTAAATCACTTATGGACAAAGTATATTCAGATTCGTTGAAACTACACAAAAAATTTCATGGAAAATTGGGAGTGGCCAGCAAAGTGCCGGTGAGAAATAGGAAAGATTTATCTTTAGCTTATACCCCGGGTGTGGCTGAAGTTTGCCGAGTGATTGCCAAAGATAAAAAATTAGCCAACGCATATACTTTAAAAAGAAATACCATGGCTGTAATATCTGATGGTTCGGCGATTTTGGGTTTGGGAAATTTGGGGGCAGAGGCCGCTATTCCAGTGATGGAAGGTAAAGCGGTACTATTTAAAGAATTTGCGGATGTAGACGCTTTTCCAATTTGTTTAGATACCCAAGACACAGAAGAAATAATTAGAACTATAAAATATTTGGCACCGGTTTTTGGCGGGATAAATTTGGAAGATATTTCCGCGCCTCGTTGTTTTGAAATAGAAAATAGATTAAAAAAAGAGTTAAATATTCCGGTAATGCACGACGACCAGCATGGTACTGCCACCGTGGTTTTGGCAGCGATGATCAATGCTTTGAAATTGAAAAAAATGAGTAAGATTGAAGCAAAAGTGGTAATAAGCGGCGCGGGGGCAGCAGGCACGGCCGTGGCCAAGATATTGGTGAAATATGGCTTTAAAAATATTTCTGTTTGCGATAGCAAAGGTTTGTTACACAAAGAAAGGGGTGATTTAAGTGGTGCAAAAATGGCTTTGGCCAAACTGACTAATCCAGAAGTGCCAGTTGATAGTAGTTTGAAAGGCGTGTTAAAAAATGCCGATGTATTTATTGGCATCAGTGGTCCAAATATTATTGGTCGTACTGAGGTAAAGAGTATGAATGCCAGGCCGGTGGTATTGGCTTTGGCCAATCCAGTGCCAGAAATTATGCCTACTGTTGCAAAAGCCGGCGGTGCGTTTATAGTTGCTAGCGGCAGATCTGATTTTCCTAATCAAATAAATAATGTTTTGGCCTTTCCTGGTATATTTAGAGGTGCCTTAGACAACGGAGTAAAACAGATTACCCATGAAATGCTAATTAAGGCGGCGGAAAATCTGGCTGGTTATATTAAAAAATTAGCGCCGGACAATGTTTTGCCCAACCCGTTGGATAAAGGTGTGGTAAGAGTTATAGCTAAAGCAATAAAATAATTTAAATTAAAATCCCTCGCAGTGCGAGGGATTTTTGGTCTAACTAGATAGTTCTGACTTATTTTTTTGTTTTGCCAAATAAGTCATTCCGATAATAAATAGAAGTGTAGAAGTGGCAGCCGAGGTCATGCAATAAAGACAAATTGCTTTGATAACAAAAATTTGCAGATAAACAAAACAGAGTGAGGCTATAAACCCTATCGGAGTAAGATAGGCGAGTAGTTTTAAAAACATCTGTTTACGCGAATCCAGGTATAGCACAGCCAGTATTAGGATAGTGAGATAATAAAATGATCCTAAAAGCGCAGTCGGTATGCCAAATACGCTGGCGTATTTACTGGTTAGAACTGTTTCACAGCCATGAAGTAGGGAGCAGGCGACAGGCGTGCCCAAAAAATGTTTTACGGTAAGATAAGTGGCGTCTACAAAACCTATGGCTCCCAGTATAGGAAAGAAAAGCAGAAGCCAACTAGATTTGGCCTCCGGCTTGTTGGATAATATTTCTGAATTCATCATAGTTTTGCGGGTTTTGGATTTTTTGGTTATTCAAGAAAAATGTTGGCGTGCCATCTATAACGCTCGCGCCGCTTTGGTAGTCGGATGATATTTTGTCTTGAGTTTCTTGGGCGTTAAAATCAGTTTTAAATTTTGTCATATCTAGACCCAGAGTTTGTGCGTAGGCATTAAAAGTCTCTACAGTAAATTTAGATGTAGCCCAGACGTTTTGGTTATCAAATAACATATTATGCATTTCCCAGAATTTGCCTTGCTTTCCTGCGGCTTCGGCTGCTTGGGCGGCCACTCTGGCATTGCCATGTTGGGCGAGCGGGAAGTGTCTAAATACTATGGTTAGGTTTTTAAATTCTTGCCCTAACTGCTTAACAAACGGGTAGTAAGCGCCACAAGCCGGGCATTGGAAATCAGCATATTCAATCAGGGTTATTTTGGCTTCTTTTAGGGGGGCGCCTTTTGCCCAATCAGTTTCATCAGCCGCTTTTACGCTACCACCAACAAATTTGGCTGATTGTGGTTTAGAGGCTTGCATAACCATGAGTCCTATTGTACCGGCCACAAAAATAACTATAAAAGACCAGAGCATAACACGTCCAGTTTTTGATTTTTTTTCAGCGGTTTCACGCGCGGCCAGTTTTTCTTGGCGGCGTAATTCATGACGTTCTTTTTTACTTAGATTTTGGTCGTTTTGTTCCATACAATTTTTTATTATATATCATACTACACATTGTAGTTTAGATTTAAAAAGAAGTCAAAGTATTGATTTTGTATCCTGTATATGGTAAAAAGATGTCAAGGAGAATGAACATGAAAAAACGAGTCTTGGTCTTGGATTTTGATGGGACTCTCACCAATGCAGAGGAGGAGGGCAAGCCTTTTGCAAAGGGGTATAAGGAGGATTTGAGCATTCTTCTTCGTAAAAAAATCGAGGAAGTATCTGTGATAGCACAATCTGCCGAAGCCGAGATAATTGCCGATCCAGCCGCTCATGGTTGGAAAAATGAAAGCGACGGTGTAATTGTTGCTCCGGCTATGGCAGATCCTTATTTGCGCATGCAAGCTATTGCTCATCATGCCTTTGATAAATTCGGATTGTACCTTAATCGGACAGATAGAGAGCATCTGCTAACTCTGCTCTTTATGCGCAATTACCATCAGTCTGGTACGGTGTTCAAGGATGGGGCTGGCGAGCTTCTTTTTGATTTGTATACCAATAGTGATCTTGCAACATATATTGTTACCAACTCTACTTTGGAAGGTGTATTCAAAAAGATACTTGCTCTAAGTAAAACCGCAGGTATTCCAGAGTTAGTAAGATTGCAAAACAATGTTATTGGCGGAGCCAAGAAGTATGTGGTTGGCAATAAACCTGAGCATTTGGTTGAAAAAATTACGATTCCTGGTTTGAGTCGCCCGATTTATGTGCGTCGTTCGGAGTATTATAAGGTTCTCGAAAATTTACGAGAGGAGAATAATATTGACTGGGAGGACATGATGGTAATTGGCGATATTTTTGAGCTTGATTTGGCTTTGCCGTTTATGCTCGGCGCAAGAGTCGGGTTGGTGGCTAATCAGTTTACACCACAGTACGAACGCGATTTTATTGCTTCTCGACGTGTGCCACCTGCGGCAATTATCAATTCGCTCGACGAAGTATTGCCATTTGTATTGAAATAGAAAGGGATAAAGAAAACAAAAACTTCACCTAATCAGTGAAGTTTTATTTTGTCGAAAATTTTGAACGAAGTACGAACCTATTACGAACGGAATTTTTAAGGGGACTAATGTGCCCCGCTTAGCGGGGCAACGACCAATTTATCTGACGGGCAAAAAGGAAGGGGTTTAAGGGGAAGGAATTTTTGCCCGCCCGTAGCCGCCTTCCCACATTCTCGCCGATGGGTGTTGTTTCGTGCAGCGCCGCCACATTCTTAAACAAATACACAACTATCCACCAACTATTATACCCACTAAAAGACCTGCGACAAAAGTTGCAAGGTTTATCACGAGTGGGTAGACAACACCTTTTTGAAATTCAGAAGGAGTAGCAATAAATTTGAAATGTTCGAGGGAATCCTTTTTAAAGGATATAACCATTTCGATATTTGCTTTGTCTCTACCAACAGCACCCTGCGATAATTCACTTCGTGATTTTTCTGCTGATAGGAGTACTATCTTTTGGCTCGTTTCCTCGGCTAATTTTTGATTTAACATTCTTCGTAAAATTCCATTTTTTAAATAAACACGAAGGCATTTTGGCAGTTTATTTACAATTGCAAAAATCATACTAGTCATTTACTCATTAATAACCACCCACGAATGTTTTTTTATAATTCAAAATTCGTGCCAGAGATTCAACCGCGCCAGTACGTGTAAAAGTTGGTATTCCGAAGTAGCAATTTTGATCTTTATAAAGCGCAACGCCTCCAGAATTACCATGTTCAACCTTTGCTGAAGTTACAAAAAAATCATTCTCCATTCCAGATACAATACCTTCGGTTGCGGTGATTCCGATTGTAGCTCCAATTCCTGGATAGCCGAGTACAATAATATCATCTCCAATTCTTGGGAAAGCGTCACAAAGCTTTGGTTTTGTAGCTATACTCTGAATATATTGATCGGGATTTTTTACCCACAAAAAACCAGCATCTGTTTTTGGTATCGAAAATGGCTGACCATCTATAAATTCAATGCCGCTACCTGGATCATCATCACCTTTAACAGTTTGATAATAAACGTCTTCTGCTCCAAATGTATACTTATGATTATCCGGTAATGTGACTTCACAGGAATTTGGGTAGGAGAATCCATTGTGTGCATTTAAAACATGCCGATTGGTTATTATAGTAACGATTGGCGAGGGGGAGTACTTTGTTTGTATGGCACGAACAAAACCTGAGCCCCCCAGGGTAACTGGTCTGGTATCTATTCCCCACGCACGCATTTTAGATAGAAATGAATCAGATCCTGTAAGTATAAATGTACATTCAATGTATGCTATGTTAGATGTCCATTGAGCTATAATATCAGCACGGGATAACCCTGTTGAGTCTGTTGGAATCTTCTCTGTATTTTTGATAATTATAGGCGGTTTATTTTTAAGAGCATTTATTTCTAATTTTTGTTTTTCCAGTTCCTTACTTTGTGAATCCAAAATTTCCTGCAATTTTGACTGCCGCTCATCATCAATTTTTTTATTTTCATTCGCCAATTTTTCTTTCTCTGCTTTTTTTATTCGGTATCCTTGGTACTGTTTTATTCCAAAATATCCCCCGCCACCTAAAACTAAAACACTTCCTATAATGGTAATAAGCATGGAAATACGAATAAATCCCGATTTATTATTGAGTATTTTTTTTCTGGATAAATTTTCCATATTTTTATTTAATTAAAACATCAAGCGAAACGCCCAGTGCGTCCGCTATTTTTTTAACAGTATCAATCGTGGGGTTGGGCGTTGCGCCCGCTTCTATCTTTGCAATGGTATGAAAAGCTAAGCTTGCCCTTTTTGATAGGACATCTTGAGAAATACCGAGCTTGTTTCGGTATTTTTTTATGTTATCCCCGATTGTGGATTTTTCATTTGACATATTCGTATAACTTTACTAGTATAGATAAACAGTAACTAGTACATTTACTATTCAGTGGTTAGTATATAAAATTTTTATCATCTAGTCAAGGATGCAAGGGCGCCTACCATAACCCAACGCGCGCGCAAGGGTGGGCAGGGGCAAGCGCGTTTCTAAATAAATAATACATACAATCAATCGGTCGGGCTGCGCATTCGTCAAAGCGAATACGAAACAACACCCATCGGCGAGAATGTGGGAAGGCGGCTACG
>Ga0233424_10001189_pt1 | contig 24662 bp, 21 predicted proteins | sample Watercolumn_Towu_FD_181011 | JGI IMG/M metagenome (GOLD analysis project Ga0233424, IMG submission 181011) | Freshwater microbial communities from Lake Towuti, South Sulawesi, Indonesia - Watercolumn_Towuti2014_125_MG | ecosystem: Environmental > Aquatic > Freshwater > Lake | place: Indonesia... | reverse complement strand
GCCGGCGCGGGGCGCATCGGCGGTCAAGGGCGCGGGCGGCGCTTCGAGCGGTGGGGGCGTGTTCATCGGTGGCGATGGTAACGGCACATGGACAGCGGGGGAAGCGTTTGCGTTCACGCGCGCGAGGCCGGTGAAAAGGTTTGAAAACGCGGCCCGTTTTCGCGACGTTGAAGGTGTTGGCAACGGCGGGTGAACAACTGTTTCCGTGGCTGCGCGGGCACTTGAGGCGCATGGGCGCGCCCTACTTGGTGCTCGCGATTTCCGTCGTCCCCACCATCCTCACTTACCAGCGCGTGCGCGACGCCGTCGAGGAGCGCGACCGCGCTCGCTTCCAATCGGAGGTCAAGGGGATGGTGGACGCCATCCGCGAGCGGTTGCGGCACTACGAGGAGGAGTTGCGCGCGCTCAAGGCGCTTTACGCCACCGGCACACCGGACGCCGAGGCGTGGCGCAATTACGTGGTGACCATTGACCTGCCGCGCCACTTTCCCGGCATCCGTTCGCTGGGCTACACCGAGCGAGTCGCCGCGGCGGAGAAGGCCGCGCACGAGGCGAAGTTGCGCGTCATTGTGCCCGGGTATCACATCACGCCGCCGGGCGAGCGCGAGATTTACTTCCCGACGGTCTATTTGAACCTCTTCGAGGAACTGCTGCGGCCGGAGTTCGGGATGGACGCCTACGCGGACCCGGATCTGCGCGCTGCGCTCGAAAAGGCGCGCGACACGGGCAACGCCGCGGTCAGCGCGCGCGTGGACGTGCAGACCGGCCCGAGCACGAATCACCTGCCGGGCTTCGTGATCTACACGCCCATCTATCGCAAGGACGCGCCGGCCGGCACCGTCGAGGAGCGTCGCGCCGGCGTGCAGGGATTCGTGTTCGGCACGTTCGCGGTGGAGCGGCTGCTGCTCGGCATTTTCGGACGGCGCGAGGCGCCCGTGCTGGCGATCGAGGTGTTCGATGGCGAGACGCTATCCCGCGCGACCGCGATGCTCGCCGAGCGCAACGCCTTCGGGCCCGGCGGTTCGACCGACGCCAACGCGCTCACCGTCACGCGCCCGCTTGTCGCGCTGGACCGGACGTGGACGGTGCGGTTCACGGCGCTTCCGGCGTTTCAGGTCGTGTCGCAGTCGCAACTGCCGCTCGTGGTGCTGCTGGCGGGGCTCACGGTGAACCTGCTGCTCTTCGGCATCACGTGGTCACAGGCGCACGCGAAGTTCCTCGCCGTGCAGTTGTCCGACGACCTGCGCCGTCTGCAGGAGCGCGACCGCCTGCTCGAGCGCGCGACCAACGACGCGATTTGGGACTGGCACCTCGAATCCAACCAACTCGCGTGGAACGAGGCGGTGCAACATATGTTCGGTTACGCGCCGCTCACCATCCGTCCGCAAATCGAGTGGTGGAAGGAGCGGCTCCATCCGGACGACCGCCGCCGCATCCTCAACGGCCGCGACATGGCCATCCAGACCGGCGGCGAGTTTTGGGCGGACGAATACCGCTTCCGCAAGGGCGACGGCACCTTCGCCGACGTTATTGACCGCGGTTACATCATCCACAACAATCAGGGCGTTCCGGTCCGCATGATTGGCTCGATGGTGGACGTGACGGGCCGCAAGGAGGCCGAGGAAGCGCGGTTGCGGTCCGAGCGCAAGCTCGCGCTGCACGTCGAGCAGACGCCGCTGGCGGTCATCGAATGGAACCTCGATTTTCACGTGACGGAGTGGAATCCGGCGGCAGAGCGCAACTTTGGCTACACTGACCGCGAGGCGATTGGCCGCCACGCGTTCGACCTGATCGTGCCCGAGCACGTGCGCGCGACCGTCAAGCCGCTGTGGGACGAACTGCTCACGCCGCCATCCAAAGGCGCGTCCGCAGGCGCGATGCACGGCACGAGCCGGCGCAGTGTCAACGAGAACCTCACCAAGGACGGGCGCCTCATCATCTGCGAGTGGTATCACACGCCGCTCATTGACAAGAGCGGGCAGATTGTCGGCGTCGCGTCGCTCGCGCTCGACGTCACCGCCACCAAGCGCACCGAGGCGGCGCTCGCCGCCGAGACCGAGCGCCTCGCGGTCACGCTGCGGTCCATCGGCGAGGGCGTCATCGTCACGGACATCACCGGCCGCGTCATCCTGCTCAACAAGATGGCCGAGCACCTCACGAACCGCCGGCAGTCGGACGCGATGGGCCAGCCGCTGGGCGACCTGTTTCACATCCTGGCGACCAAGACCCGCCGGCCCGAAGACAACCCCGTCACGCGCGTGCTTGAGGCCGAGGGCGTGATGGAATTGACGAACCGCACTGCGGTGCTCGTGCAGGAAAAGGCCGAGCTCACCATCGCCTATTCGTGCTCACCGGTCGTCAACGCCGCCAACCGTGTCATCGGCACCGTGCTCGTCTTCCGCGACATCACCACGGAGCAGCGAACCACGGAGGAATTGCTCAAGGCCAGCAAGCTCGAATCGGTCGGCCTGCTCGCGGGCGGCCTCGCGCACGACTTCAACAACATCATGACCGCCGTCATCGGCAACCTCTCGCTGGCCAAGCTCTATTGCCAGCCGGGTGACAAGGTCCGCCAGCGCATCGAGGAGGCCGAGAGGGCGTCGTTGCGCACGAAGGACCTCACGCAACAACTGCTCACGTTCGCAAAGAGGGCGGCGCGCCCGTGAAGGCCACCGCCAACATCCTCGAGCTCATCCAGGGCTCGGCCGAATTCGCGCTGCGCGGTTCGAATGCGCGATGCGAGTTCAACTTCCCGGCCGGTTTGTGGACCGTCGATCGAGTCCGCGGTCGGCGTCGGCACGACGTTTCACATCTTCCTGCCCGCATCCACCAAAGCCGCGCCCATCGCCGTGGTCGCCAAGGACGAGCCCATCGCCGGCCAGGGCCGCATCCTCGTGATGGACGACGACCCGCTCATCCGCGAACTCGCGCAGACCGTGCTCGAATACCTCGGCTACGAGGTCGAGACCGTCGCGGACGGCGCCGAGTGCATCCAGAGCTTCACCACTGCGCGCGCCACGGGACGGCCGTTCGCGGCGCTCGTGATGGACCTGACGATTCCCGGCGGCATGGGCGGCAAGGAAGCCATCAAGCGCCTGCGCGAGATTGATCCCGACGTGAAGGCCATCGTGTCCAGCGGTCATTCGAGCGGCCCCGAAATGGCCAACTACGCCGAGCACGGATTCCGCGGCATCGTCGCCAAGCCCTACAACATCGAGGAACTCGCCAAGGCGCTCAACGCCGTCATCAAGAACGGCCGCGTGTAGCCGCCAGCTCCGGCCACAAGTGCGCCGCCGTCGCCATCCCCTTCGCGAAGCAGTCGAGATCGAACTTCTCGTTCGGCGAATGCGGGTTGTCGTCCTTGAGCGCCATCCCGAGCAGCAGCGTGTCCACGCCGAGGAATTTCTTGAAATCGTTCACGATGGGAATCGAACCGCCCTCGCGCGCGAGCACCGGCTCGAATCCCCAGCCCGCCCGCAGCGCCCGCAACGCCGCCTGCGCGTCCGGGCTTGTGGGCGACACGATGTAAGGCTCGCCGCCGTGCCCGAGCTCGACCTTCATCCGCACCGTCGGCGGGCAGAGCTTCTTCAAGTGCGCCACGATGCGCCGCGCCGCGCGCTCCGGCGTCTGATCCGGCACGAGGCGGAACGTGAGCTTCGCGCTCGCCCACGCCGGGACGATGGTCTTGCTGCCCGCGCCCTGGTAACCGCTCGTCAGCCCGTTGATCTCGCACGTCGGCCGCGACGTGCGCCGCTCGACCGACGTGAACCCCGCCTCGCCGAACAGCGCCGGCGCGCCGAGGAACTTGCGATACGCCGAGTCGCTGTGCGGCACGGACGCGAGTTGCTTGCGCTCGTAAGCCGTCAGCGGCTTCACGTCGTCGTAATAGCCCGGCACGGTGATGCGCCCGCGCTTGTCGCGCAGCTTCGCCAGCAACTGGCAGAGCGCCATCGCGGGATTTTCAACCGATCCGCCGAAAATGCCGCTGTGCAGGTCGCGGTCCGGCCCGTCCAGCCGCACTTCCATCGCGAGGATGCCGCGCAGCGCGTAGGTCAGCGCGGGATGCCGTGGGCTGGGAATGCCGTTGTCCGAAATCACCACGCCGTTGCAGCGCAGTTCGTCGCGGTGCTTGCGGAGAAACGGCGCGAGGTTCTCGCACCCGACCTCCTCCTCGCCCTCGATGACGAACGTGAGGTCCACGGGCAGGTCCGTGCCGGTCTTCAAATACGCCTCGACCGCCTTCAGGTGGGCGAAGTTCTGCCCCTTGTTGTCGCTCGCGCCGCGCGCGAACATCCTGCGCCCCTCGATGCGCGGCTCGAACGGCGGCGACGCCCACAACTCGAAAGGCTCCGGCGGCTGCACGTCGTAATGGCCATAGACGACGAAGTGCGGCTTGCGCGAGCCAGCGCGGCGGGGCGTGCGCGCGAGCAGGATGGGATTGCCCGCCGTCGCGTGCAATTGCGCCTCCAGCCCGAGCGCGCGGCAATGCGCGGTCAGCCACTCGGCGCAGCGTTGCACATCGCCGCGATGCTCCGGCTGCGCGGACACGCTCGGGAACCGGACGTAATCGCACAAATCGGCGATGAACCGCGGCTCATTCGCGCGGAGATACTCGAGGGGAGCTTGCACGCGCGCGGTTGTAGCAGGCGTGCGGGGGTGGGGGAAGAGGGAACCAGCAGCCAACCAGCAACGACCGCCAAGGAAGCGCTGAACCCCGACTCGAACCCCGACTCAGAGTCGGGGCAGCCGGGGTTCAATCAGCGTTTGCGAAGTTGACCGCTACGGATTCGGCGGTGTGGGCGAGCCGCCCTGTGGCGTCGGCCCGGTGATCTGCGGCAGCAACGCCCGGTCCGCATCCGTCTTGAGCAGGGCCGAAGGGGGAGATGGCCTTGGGCGTTTCGTCGAGAAGCAGCTTGCCTGAGCTGAAGCGGGGGGTAATTTCGGTGCGGGTCGTTTTGTGCAGGGTCGGCGAGGTTGATTTGAGCATCAACCCTCATGCCCTCAACCCTTCCCGCAAGGCGACACTTTCTTCCACTTCGGAGTTCAGGTTAAGATAAAGAACGAGAACCGACATGAACAAACTGACTCGACTCGCCTTCGCCGCCGCACTCGCGCTCGTCCTTCCCGCGACCGCCGCTGACCAATCGATTCGCAATGAAGTCCAGCGCGCGCTTGACCGCGGCGCGGCGTGGATGTTGGCAAACCAGAACTCCAACGGATGGTGGACCACCGCGGACCACCCCGCCGTCACCGCCCTCGCCCTCACCGCGCTCAATGGCGACCCCTCCGGCCGCGCCGCGAAGGCCCAGCCTGCCGCGATGAAAAAGGGCTTCAGTTTCCTTCTCGCCACAGCACAACCCGATGGCGGCTTCTACGTGCGTGAACTCGCAAACTACAACACTGCCGTCACCATGATGGCCCTCCTCACCGTGAAGGACCCCGCGCACGATGCCGCGCTGCGCAAGGCCCGCGCGTTTCTCGTCGGCTCGCAGATTGACCTCGGCGAGGCTGGCAGGCTCGACACGCCATTCGACGGCGGCATCGGCTACGGAAGCAAATACAAGCACAGCGACCTCAACAACACGCTGCTCGCGCTCGAGGCCATCTACTACTCGAAGCACCTCATCGCAGACCGCCCCGCCGCCGAAGCGAAGGATCTGGACTGGAAGGCGGCCATCGAATTCCTCCAGAACTGCCAGAACCTTCCCTCGCACAACAAACAACCGTGGGCCAGCGACGCGCCCGAGAACAAGGGCGGCTTCATCTACTATCCCGGTCACAGCATGGCCGGCGGCGTGACCAACTCGACGACCGGCCGCGTCTCGCTCCGCTCCTACGGCAGCGCCAGCTACGCGGGCTTGCTCAGCTTCGCCTACGCAGACCTCAAGCGCGGTGACCCGCGCGTCACGGCCGTGCTCGACTGGCTCCGCGCCAATTACACCCTCGACGAAAACCCCGGCATGGGCGCGCAGGGCCTCTACTACTATCTCCACACGATGACCAAAGCGCTGACCATCCACGGCGTGGACACGTTCGAGACCAAGGACGGCAAACGCATCGCATGGCGCAAGGAAGTCGCGTTGAAGCTGCTGAACCTGCAAGCGCGCGACGGCTCTTGGGCCAACGACAACGCGCGCTGGTGGGAGAAGGACCCGGTGCTCTCGACCGCCTACTCGCTCATCGCGCTGGAAATGATCCACCGCGGGCTGTAACGCATCGTCCTCGTCCTCCTCCTCGTCATCGGGGAGTCGAGTGCATTGACAACAACCGTCCCCGCTGCGGATGCCGAAGGCAGCACGTCGTAGATTCGCTCGGATTCCAAATGGGAAGGACGAGGACGAGGACGAACGAGATCTCATGCTCTGGCCCCGGAGAAAGAAGCCCGACAACCTCTACTACATGCTGCCGGGCATGACGCGCTCGAACCGGCGCGTGCGCCGTGTCGCGCTGCTCTGGGCGGTGGTCATCGCGTTGCTCGTCTCCGGCCTGCTCTGCGCGGCGCTTTACTTCCTCGGGCGACGGTGATGCGTGGCCGCCCGGTTGCCCGCACTATGGTTCAAGAATGATTTTCCCATGCGCGCCGGGCACGAGGACGGCGATGTGCGCCGCGGCTGCTTGTGCGAGCGGGAAGCGCCGGCCCACCACCGGCCGCAGCGTGCCGTTGCACAAGCCCGCGTGCACGGCCGCGTGAATGGCGGCGAGTTCCTCCGACGAGCAGTTGAAGAGCGTCATGCCCCGCACGTCGGCGTCGCGGCTCATCAAGTCGCGCGGCGTGACCTCCACCTTGCCGCGGCTGCCGATGACGATGACGCGTCCGCGCATCGCGAGCGCAGGCAGGTCGCGGCCGAGGTTCACGTTGGAGAGCATTTCGAGGATGATGTCCACGCCGCGCCCGGCCGTGAGTTGGAGCGCCGCATCCAGATAGCCTTCGCGCGCGTGGTCGAGCACGTGATGCGCGCCCTCCGCGTGCACGAGCGCACGGCCCTGCTCGGTGCCCGCCGTGCCGATGACCGTCAACCCGGCTGCGCGCGCGAATTGCACGGCCGCGATGCCCACGCCGCCGCTGGCGCCGTGCACGAGCACCGTCTCGCCCGCCTTCGCCTGCGCGCGATGGAACAGCGCTCGGTGCGCCGTGGCATAGGGAATGTGCAGCGCCGCGCCCTGCTCGAAGTTCAGGTGCGCCGGCAACCGATACGCGCGCCCCGCGTCGCACAAGGCGGACTCGGCGTAAGTGCCGCTCAACGCGCCGCCCACATACACGCGGTCGCCGGGTGCCAGCGCGGTCACGCCCGCGCCGATGGACTCGACCTCGCCCGCGGCATCGGAGCCGGGCGTGTAGGGCGGCTTGATGGCGGGATTGGCGCCGCTGCGGAAGTAGGTGTCCACGGGATTAACTCCCGCAGCGCGAACGCGCACGACGACCTGCCCGGGACCGGCTTGTGGCGCAGGCACGTCCTCGAACCGCAGCACTTCGGGGCCGCCGAATTGGTGGACGCGGATGGATTTCATGGACGAAGCGCCTTCACGATGTCTGCGGCATTCGTGGAGCCGAGGACGGAGCGGAGCCGGAGCATGGCGGAGGATGTTTCGCCACCGGCGGGGCCGCAAACGGAAAGTGATCTCAGCCGCCGACCTGCGACTTGATGACCTCGGCGATTTTCCTGGAGAGGCGGGTGAGCATCGCCGTGTCGCGGCCTTCGAGAAGCAGCCGCGCCTTGGGCTCGGTGCCGGAGTAGCGGAGCAGCACGCGTCCGCCCGCGGCCTGAACTTCCGCCTCGGCTTCCTGCACCAGCGCCATCACGCCGTTGAGCTGCTCGAACGGGCGCTTCTCGCGCACCTTGATGTTCGTGACGACCTTCGGAAAACGCGTCCAGCCCTTGCACAGTTTGGAGAGGGCGATGCCCCGCGACTTCATAATGGACAGCACTTGGAGCGCGGCGACAAGTCCGTCGCCGGTGGTCGAATACTCGCGGAAGATGAGGTGGCCGCTCTCCTCGCCGCCGAAATTGAAGCCGCCGCGGCGCATCGCATCAATGACGTGCTTGTCGCCGACGTCGGTGCGGACGGTGCTTCCGCCGGCGGCCTGCACGGCGGCGTCGAGGCCGGCGTTGCTCATGATGGTGGTCACGAGGGTCTTCTGCGCGAGCGCGCCGTGGGCGAGCATGTCGAGCGCGACGATGGCCATGATGTCGTCGCCGTCAATGAGCGCGCCGTTCTCGTCACAAAGCACCACGCGGTCGGCGTCGCCGTCGTGCGCGATGCCGATGTCGGCCCGGTATTCGCGGACCTTCGCGCAGAGGGTCTGCGGGTGCATCGAGCCGCATTCCTTGTTGATGTTGAAGCCGTCGGGCGCGTTGCCGAAGACAAACGTCTCCGCGCCGAGCTCGCGCAGGACGCAGGGCGTGGCCTTGTAGGCGGCGCCATTCGCGCAGTCCACGACGATGCGCAAGCCGTCGAGCGTGAGGCCGCGCGGGAAGGAGGTCTTGGCGAACTCGATGTAGCGGCCGAGGGCGTCGTCAATGCGGACGGCCTTGCCGACCTCGAGGGCGCTGGGGCGGACGCTCTCAATGTCGCCGCTGAAGACGAGTTCCTCGATCTGCCCCTCGATCGTGTCGGCGAGCTTGAAGCCGTCGGGCCCGAAAAACTTGATGCCGTTGTCATCGTAGGGATTGTGCGACGCGGTGATGACAATGCCCGCGTCGGCGCGCAGCGAGCGCGTGACGTAAGCGACACCGGGCGTCGGCAGCGGGCCGATGAAGAGCACGTCCACGCCCATCGAAAGGATGCCCGCGGAGAGGGCGTTTTCGAGCATGTAGCCTGAGAGGCGCGTGTCCTTGCCGATGACGATCTTGTGCTTGCCGCGTCCGCGGGAGGACGACTCGGAGGTCTTGAAGACGTGCGCGGCGGCGCGACCCAGCTTGAGGGCGGTCTCGGCGGTGACGGGCTCGAGGTTCGCGGTGCCGCGGACCCCATCGGTGCCGAAGAGTCGTTTCGGTGCGCTCATGGATTCGGTGCGGATTTCGATTTCGGGCCCGACGGATTCGTGGCGGCGGCGAGTGTGACCTCGCGCGGCTCGACGTTCAAGAGCGCGGCGCCGTCGGGCACGCGAACGATGACGGGCTTGAGGCGACCGGCGACGTCTCGCGAGTCGGTGAGGTTGATGAATGCCTCGAAGTCGCGCGCGCCGAGCGAGCGCATGACCTCGAAGGGCGCGCTGACGGTGATGTCCACCGTGTCGGGCGTGAGCAAAAACGCGCGCGAGTCGCCGGGGTCGCGCAGGATGAGGACGGGGACCTTGCGGAAGGCGCGGGCGTCGAGCGGCGCCCCGGCATTCTTCACCGGGTCGGGCTGGCGGCTGATGGCGAGCTTGACGGTGCCCCAGATGAACACCGCGGCGAGCACGGAGACGAGCTTGACCCAGAAATCCTTGACGATGAGGTCGCGCAACATGACGGGGCGGGTGCGGCGCGGTCAGGATTTCGCCGCCGCCTTCGCAGCGGTGACGGGCGGCGCCGGGCCGTTGACGGGCGGGGCGGACTGGGAAGCGGCCGCGGGCGCATCCTCTGCCGGTGCCGCGGACGCGGGTCGCAGATGGCCGCGAACGGTGTTGCGCACCCACTCGACCCACGAGGGCGGACGCGCGGCGGAGACGAGCTGCGACGTGAGGAACGCGCGCAGAGCCTCGACGCTCACGGGGCGGACGAGCTGACCGTGATGCGCGTAGGAAATCTGGCCGGTCTCCTCGGACACGACGACGACAAGCGCGTCGGTCTCCTCGCTCAAGCCAATCGCCGCGCGGTGGCGCGTGCCAAGCGACTTGCTCAAGTCCGTCCGGTGCGTGAGCGGGAAGATGCACGCGGCGCGCAGGATGCGGTCGCCCTTGAGGATGACGCCGCCGTCGTGGATGGCGTTGTTGGGGAAGAAAATGGTCTCGAGCATCTCGGGCGCGGCCTCGCAATCCACCACGATGCTGCTCTCGACCGCCGTCTGCAAGTCCACCGACTGCTCGATGGCGATGAGCGCGCCGATGCGGACATCGGCGAGGCGCTCGACCGTCTGGATGATGACCTCGATGTTCTCGCGCTGCTCGCGCGCCGTGGTGAAAAAGCTCTGCGTGCCCAACTCGGCGAGCAGGCGGCGGAGTTCGGGCTGGAAGATGACGACGGACGCGATGGCGGCGATGCCGAACACGGCGCCAAGCAGCCGGCTAAGCACCTCGAACTTCAACACGGAGGCCATGAAGGCGAGCAGCGCGAGGATGAGCAGGCCGTTGACGATGGGCGCGCCGCGCGTGCGGCGCAGGAAGTTATACGCGTAGTAAATCACCACCGCGAGGAGGACAATCTCCACGCCGTCGCGCCAGTGCTGTTTGAACCAGGTCCAGTCCATCAGGCTTCGCGCGCGCGGATGGCCTCGGCCATACGCAGCGCCTGAACGGTTTCAATCACGTCATGGGTCCGGAAGATGTGCGCGCCCGCCCCGGCCGCCACCACCGTGCACGCGAGCGCCGCCGGCAGCCGCGCCGTCACGTCCGCGCCGAGCAGTTTCCCGATGAACGATTTTCGGGACACACCCACGAGCAGCGGCCGCCGACGGCTTTTGAATCTGCCCAAGCCGGCGAGCAATTGCAAATTGTGTTCCAGCGTCTTGCCGAAGCCGATGCCCGGGTCGAGCGCGACCTGCTCCGGTTCGACACTCGCGCCGCCGAGCAGCTGCACGCGGCCGGCGAAGAACGCGTCCACCTCGGCAACCACGTCGTCGTAGCGCGGCTGTTGCTGCATCGTTCGCGGCGTGCCCTGCATGTGCATCGCGACGTAACCGGCGCGAAACTCCGCGACCACGCGCCACATCGCGTCGTCGTCGCGGCTGGCGGCGATGTCATTGACAATGCTTGCGCCGGCTTCGAGCGCGGCGCGCGCGACCTCGGGCTTCTGCGTGTCAATGGACAGCGGCACGCGCACTTGTCCGGCGAGGCGATCGAGGACGGGCAGCACGCGGCGCAATTCCTCGCGCACGTCCACCGCGTCCGCGCCGGGCCGGGTGGATTCGCCGCCGATGTCGAGGAGATCCGCGCCCTGCTCGACCAGCGCCAGCGCATGCGCGACCGCGCGGTCGGGGTCGAGGAACCGTCCGCCATCCGAGAAGGAATCGGGCGTGACGTTCACGATGCCCATCACGAGGGCCGGACGGGGAAACGTGAACTCGAACGAACGCGCGCGCCAGAGCACGCGCTGACTTCAACAGAAGCCGGGCGACGTGTCAGCGCAGAACCCCGACCCAAGTCGGGGCTGGGCGCATCTCACTTTCTAGCAAGCGACTCAGGCGCCGGAAACGGACAGCAAGAAGGAGGCGGAAAAAACCGGGGGTCCGAGCCCATGTCAGGACTCATGAGGTTGGCAAAATGAATGGGGACAAACGAATGCGCGGCCAAAGGAGTGGATGCGCCTTCCTTCGTTCACCTGCCGTCCGTGCTGCGCCGTGTGCCAGTCCTTCCTTTTGCCCGCTTCCTTCTGTCAGTTCGTCCGTCCTTCCCTCTGTGCTGCAAGAAACTGAGATGCGCCCGTCGGGGCTCAGAATCCGGAACTCGGCAAATCCTCGAGCTTCACCGTCTTCCCGTAATTCGTGAGCTTGATGTCGGCGAGTTCGACGGTTTGCGCCGCGTAGCCGAGGTCGAGGTTGAGCATCGCCTTGCCGGAGGCGAAGTCGGCCGGGACGCGGGCGGGCACCTGCACGCGCGTCCACTTGGGGCCAATGGAAAGCTCCTGCGCCATCGCGTGGTCGAGGTCGCTCTCCGGGATGCCGAAGTAAACGAGGAACTGCGCCTTCCCATCGGCGGCCTTCGTCCCGGCGCAGCGCGCCCAGAAGCTCGCGAGCACCACGTCGCCCTCCTTCGCATCGGCGACGGTCAGTGTGCTCACCTGCACGGTCCACGGATTCTCGGGCGTCTCCTTCACGACGGCGCGGATGGCCTGCTTGAAGGGCTGGCCCTCGACATCCACGGTCTTCATTTCGCCGGATGGTTTCGGGCCGACGTGCCGGCGCGCGGCCTTCAACGTGTCTGCCGGCAGCAGCGCCTTGCCATCGGGCAGCTTCTTGTCGGCCGCGGCGCAGGTCAGGAGTGCGAGCAAGGTGAGGCAAAGTGGGAGTCGGGATTGCATGCGATGGGATTGGGTTGGGTGCGGCGACTGTGGCCGGAGCGCGCCGGCATTTCAAGCTCCGGCCGGTTCACCATCCCACACGGGACACGCCGCCGGGTTGAAAGCCAAATGGAAGCGCGGTCAGGCTTTGCCGAGCCAGCGGGCCGAGCCTTCGACAAGCCGGCGCGCGATGGTGGCAACCACGGCATCCGGCACCCCGTTGCGCGGAGCGGAGAATTGCGTCGCGAGATGGCATTGGTCGTTCACGTAGTCAATCGCCGTGAACGAGCCGTCCTCGGCCTGCGCAATCTCGGTGGAGAAAAACGTCATGCCGGTGAGCGACGCGATGCGGCGCACCATGTCCGACAGCGGCTCGAGCCCGCGCGCCGCGAGCTCGGACAGCGACAACTCGCGATAGCCGTCGGTGAAACAGTTCCACCAGCAATGGAACAGCGTGCCGAACACGTGGTAAACGCGGAAGTAGGCGGGCTCGCCGCCGAGGAGCCGGGGCACGATGCGACGTTGCAGCAGGTAGTGCGCGTCGGGCCACTGCGCCACGGAACGGGCGAGGTCGGCCTCGCTCGTCGCGTCGAGCAGCACGCCATTCCGGCCGTAGCCGAGCGCGGGCATGATGACGAAGGGCGCGCCGAGCATCGCGCGGGATGATGAGCGTGGGCGGCACGGGAATGCCCGCCGCCTCGAGTCGCGGATGAAGCGCGGCCTTGTTGAACGCCGCGAGCGCGAGGTCCGGCGGGTCAATCACGCGCGCGCCCTGCCGGTCCGCGAGCCGCACGAGCCGGTGATACAACTCGCCGGGGTTGTGATGCTCGCTGTGCATGTTGAGCAGCACGCGAACGCGGACCTTTCCCTCGGCGAGCTTCTCGAAGAACGGCTCGACCCACTCCGGCTCGGCGAGAAAGAAATTGAGTCCGTGTCGGGCGCATTCCTCCTGCACGCGGTGAATGAAAAAATCATCCGCGTCCAGCCGGTGGGTCATCACGAGGTCGTAGCTCCTCGACACGGCCAAAGACTATCCGCACGCGCGCGCGGCGGCGCAAGCCCGCCCTGGCGAAACGCTCGTGACAGTGCGGGGCGCCGCGCCTAACGTGACGCCGAGCGCGGGAACTGGCATGACGAACACCTCGATTGTGACGTTGACGGGCGAGGATGGTTCCGTCGCGGCGCTGGCGCCGCAACTCGGCGGCTGGCTGCTGCGCTACGCGCGGCCACTGCCGGGCCACGGGCTCGTCGAGGCGTTGCACTTTGACCAATCCGTCGTGGACCGGTATCCGCGCGAAATGTATGCGGGCAGTCCCGTGCTGTTCCCGGTGTGCGGGCCGAATCACCTGCCCGGCCGCGACCACGCCTACGAATGGGAGGGCCGCGCGTTCGAGCTGCCGCAGCACGGCTTCGCGAGGCGGCTGCCGTGGAGCGTGTCAAGCCAGCGGCCGGACGCGGTGACGCTCGAGCTCTGCGACAGCGGCGCGACGCGCGCGTGCTTTCCGTTCGCGTTCCGCCACACGCTCGCGTTCCGGCTGGCCGGCGGGCGGTTGCATTGGGAGCAAGTCGTCGAAAACCGCGGCCCCGCGCCGATGCCGTTCGCCGCCGGGTTCCACCCGTATTTCAACGTGCCGCTGTCGGCCAGGAGCCGGCGAGACGAGTGCTTTGTCGTCATCCCCGAATGCCGCCGAATGCGCCCGGTGGGGAAGTTCGAGCGGTTCACGAGCGAGCCGTCTCCGGAGCAGAACTGGGCCGTCGCAGCCGACGTGGCGGACACGCTCTACCTCGGCGGCCTGTCGCGGCGCGAGTTGGTGCTGGTGGATCCGGGCGCGGCGCTCGAAGTCGCTTTGAACTGGGAGGACGCGCCGCAACACCGCTTCGCCGCCCTGTGGGCGAAGTCCACAAGCGCGCCCTGGTTCTGCCTCGAACCGTGGACTGCGCTGGCCAACGCCTTCTCGCGACATGCCGATGGCGAGATCATCATGGTCGAGCCCGGCCGCACGTTTCGCGCGGCGTTCTGGTTGGAAGTGCGGCCGATGGCGTGAAGCTTGACGCGACTTCCCGCGGCCCCCTACCTTGCCGCCACCCATCCCACCGTATGATCTCCACGACCCGTCCTTTTGCGCTGCTGTGCGCGACGCTGTTTGCGGCCGCCGCCTCTTACGCCGCCGACAAGAAGGGCGACGACGATGCGCGCTGGGTCAAAGGCCCGGCGAAGGCCGACTTGAAGGGCGTCGCGGAAATCCAGGTCACCACGGGGCAGCGGTTCGCCGACGCCGCCTTCACGCAGGAACTCATCCGCGCCGCGGGCAATCCCGTCTCCGGCAATGAAGCAGGGCTGCTCATCAACGAGAAGGACGATTGGAGCGTCATCTTCCGCTTCGCCGACATCGGCTATGTGAAGGACGACGACAAGGACAAGCTCGACGCGGACAAGCTGCTGCAATCCTACAAGGACGGCACCGAGGCCGCGAACGAAGTCCGCCGCAAGAACGGCGCGCCGCCGCTGACGGTGCTCGGCTGGGAGAAGAAGCCGGCGTATGACGAGGCGACGCACAACCTCGAATGGGCTTTGCGCGCGGAGAGCCGTGGTCGGCAAATCCTCAACTACAACGTGCGCCTGCTCGGCCGGAAGGGCGTGATGGAAGTCATCCTCATCGTCGAGCCCGAGCGGTTGGAGAAGACGCTCCCCGACTTTCGCACACTCATCACGGGGTTCGCCTACAAGCAGGGCGAGCGATATGCCGAATACAAGCAAGGTGACAAGGTCGCCAAATACGGCCTGGCCGCGCTCGTGCTCGGCGGCAGCGCGGCCATCGCGGCCAAGCTCGGTTTCTTCGGCTGGATCGCCGTCATGTTCAAGAAGGTCTGGAAGCTCGTGGTGGTGGTGGTGGTGGCCATTGGCGCGGGCATCAAGCGGCTCATTTTCGGCAAGGAACGCGTTTCGACCGAGGAACCGCCGCCTGTGAACAGGTGACCCGCGGACCTGCGTCGAGGGCTTGCGCGACTTGGTTCGCCCGACACGCGTGCCCTGCGACTCCACTGCCCTGCCATGGGTGAGCGAGAATCTCTCCTGCTGGTGCTCGCGCTCATCTACGCGGGCGAGTGCGCGTTCTGGCTCGGGCGCAACGACGTGCTGTTCACCACGTGGCTCGGCGCGGATTGGCGCTGCGCCGTCGGCGGGCCGTTGCTCTCGAACGACCGCGGCGGGTTCCGCCTCGCTCCCGTCCTGCCACCGCTCGGCACCGCGCTCGTCCAGCGGCTGCCCTCGCTCTCGCTATCGCCCGACGGTGTGCTCGCGTGGTCGGGCATCTCGCTCCATCCGCAAGGGCGACCGATGCAATCCGGGCGGTTCGTGCGGTGGAATGACCTCCGTCTCATCGAACTCGAGGGCGCAAGGGTGTTCCTCAACGGCGCGCTGTTCATCAAGGCGCCGACGTCGCTGCACGCGAGGCGGCTGGCCGCACAACTCGAAGACCTGCGCAAGCAACCGCACGACCGGCGCGAAACGTCCCTCGGCGCCGCGCTGCGGGCGAGCTTCGATACCGCGGTCGTGAGCGAGCGCCTCGCGCAGGCGGCAAGGCCGATGCAGCGGCTTCGATGGCTCGGCAACGCGCTCTTCGCGTCGTTGTTCATCGGGCTGCCGGTCGTGATGTTTCGCGCGGGCCTTGCCTCGTGGTGGCCCGTGGTGGGGCTCGCGCTGCTTGCGCAAACCGTCACGATGGCCATCCTGTTCACCCGCGCGCATAGGGCGCTGCACGGAACGGCGGACGACGCCGACCGCTTCACGCAGGCACTCACGATGCTGCTCGCGCCTCCTGCGGCCGTGCGCGCACACGATTGCCTCTCGATGAGCCTGCTGCACGACACGCATCCGCTGGCAGTGGCGAAGGCGTTATGCGCGCCCGACGAGTTTCGGACGTTCGCGCGGCAGATCCTCGCCGACCTCACGTTGCCGCGGCTGCCGCTGTTCGCCTCCGCGGACCCGGATGCGGTCGCGACGGAGCAATGGTGGCGCGCGGCGATGCTGGGTGAAGTCAACACGTTCATCCGCGGCGCGGGACTCGACCCCGCGGCGTTGCTGGCTGCGCCGGTCCGGGCGGAGCCGGGGCTGCGTAGCTATTGTCCTCGATGCGGCGCGCAGTTCGTGATGGCCGCTGGCGTGTGCGCCGACTGCGGCGGCAGGGCATTGGTTGCGTTCGAGCCGGGGCCCGATGCGAGCCCTGCGGCAAAGTAAACCCCCGCTCGTTTGGGCGCATCTCAGTTTCTTGCAGCACAGAGGGAAGGACGGACGAACTGACAGAAAGAAGCGGGCAAAACGAAGGACTGGCAAACGGCGCAGCACGGACGGCAGGCGAAAGAAGGAAGGCGCATCCACTCCTTTGGCCGCGCATTCGTTTGTCCCCATTCATTTGGCCAACCTCATGAGTCCTGACATGGGCTCAGATCCCCGGTTCTTTCTGCCTTCTTCTTTCTGTCAGTTTCCGACGCTTGAGTCGCTTGCAAGAAAGTGAGATGCGCCCCGCTCGTTTCCAGACTTGTCAACGGATTGGCCCGGGAGCAGCATGGCCCCGGAGCCCGATGAAAACCGTCCTCGTCATTGACGACGACCGCGGAGCCCGCCTCGTCCTCCAATGGGCGTTCAAGAAGGCTGGCTGGCGTGTGCTTCAGGCCGAAGATGGCGAGGTGGGCCTGGCGATGATCGCCGAGCACAAGCCCGAGGTTGTGGTCTGCGACTTGATGATGCCGCGCTGTAACGGCTTCCAAGTGTGCCGCGCCATCCGCGCCCGCACGGATAAGGTTCGCGAGACCAAGATCCTCATCAGCACCGCGAGCACTTACGCGACCGACCGGCAAAACGCATTCGAAGCCGGCGCGGACGACTACTTGACCAAGCCGATAGACCCTGAGGAAATGCTGCGGTTGGTAAAGCAACTCACCAGCGGCGGGCCGAGCGGCACGACGTTCCAGTTCCGCAAGGACCAGCAGCCGCGGAATGACTTCGACACCACTTCGTCCTCGAAGCCGTCACCGGACCAACCCGTGCGCGTGAAGTTCTGGGGCGTGCGCGGCTCGCTGCCGACACCCGGCCCTGCGACGGCATACTACGGCGGCAACACAGCCTGCGTGGAGGTGCAGGCCGACGGCGAGCGCATCATCCTCGATGCCGGCACCGGCATCCGGCCGCTCGGCTTGGAATGGATGGCGCGATATCCCGATGAACCGCTGGCTGTCACCGTCCTCATCACGCACACCCACTGGGACCACATTCAAGGATTCCCGTTCTTCATTCCCGCATACAATCCGCGCAACCGCATCCGCATCCTCGGCTACGAAGGCGCGCGCAAGGGCCTGGAGCAAACACTCGCCAGCCAGATGGAGAGCCCCTACTTCCCCATCTCGATGCAGGAAATGCCCGGGCACATTTCCATCCAGGAACTCAAGCCCCTCGAGTTCACGATCGGGCCGATCAAGGTGCAGGCACAGTTCGTGAACCATCCGGGCATCTGCGTCGGCTACCGGCTCAAGACCAGCGCGGGCTCCATCGCCTTCATCCCCGACAACGAGCCGTTCCTCCGCCTCAAGAGCCAGACCGGCATCATGACCGAGAAGGAGGCCGAGGCGCAGCTCGAATACGCCCGCAGCCAGGACCAGAAGCTCGTCGAGTTCCTGCGCGACGTGGACATCCTCATCCTTGACGCCCAATACGACGAGCAGGAATACCTCAAGCACGTCGGCTGGGGCCATTCCTGCACGGACGACGCCGTGAACTTCGCGCTGCAAGCCGGCGTGAAACAGCTCTTCCTCTTCCATCACGACCCCGGCCACGACGACACACGGATCGCACAAATGGCCTCGCATGGCCGCCAGATCGCCACCGCCGCAGGAGGCAAGCTCAAGGTTGAAGCCGCGCGCGAAGGCGTCGAAGTGCAGCTTCAGGCCAAGCCCGCCTACAAGCCGGCAGCGGTTGTCGCGGCGCTCGGGTGACCCTCCGCAGCGCAGGGCTGCCATTCGAACTGCCGCGTCCCAGTCCGGGCTTCGACCGTCTCCCCGTATCCCCCAACTTCAATCCAGCGACTTCGGTTTCCCGAAGATGACGGACGCGACGATGGCCTGACGCGCGGCGTTGCGGTCACGCCACGGCGAAGGCGTTCGAACCACCGCATGAGCGGGCGCAAGGGCCTTGCCGCGCCCGAAGTCCGGCGTGTGCTTCTCAGTGCGCTGGTCCACAAGCCGAAATCGCGCCTCCACCGTGTCGTGCAGCGACGTGGCCCGCCCGATGGCCGCGGACGACTCCTGCATCCTTGCCAGTTGGGCGGCGCCCTCGGCGAGCGCGTCCTCGTCCTGGTCATCGTAAGCCGTCGGGCTCGTGGGAACCTTCGGCGGAGCCGGCGGCAGCGGCGGCGGACTGGCCGGCTGCGGCGCGGGCGTGGTGGTGGACTCTTCGCCGAGCAACCGTTTCAGTTCCTGCTCCCAGTCCAACTCGCCTTGTGGGGCGGGTTGTTGTGGGTTCGCCTGTCGCGAGAGTGGCGGCGGGCTCGCACGCTGGACGGGGGGCGGCGCGTCGTCCTCGATGGACCACGGCTGGTCTTCCTCGGATTTCTTCTTTCGCTCCTGCAGCCAGTGCGAGATGCCGGCGATGATGACCATCGCGAGCATGACCCAGATGTTGTCGCTCGCCGCGAGCATCGCACCGGGCGGAGTCGCACCCGGGACGACGACGAGCGCGCTCACAACTTCACCTCCGGCTTGGCGCTCGTCGCGGACCCGATGCGGCAAAACCGGTCGAGCGCCTCGGCGGAGAGTTTCCGCCAGACTTCCGACTTGCTCGGGCCAAGAAACGAGCTCATGCGAGCGCGGGCTGGAGAGATCAGCTCTTCGGCGGCGCGCCGGCGCCGGTGCCGGCGATGCTGTCGCGCATGCCCGTGTCGGCCTGCACGTTCTTCATCTTGTAGTAGTCCATCACGCCGAGGTTGCCCGTGCGGAAAGCCTCGGACATCGCCAGCGGCACCTGCGCCTCGGCCTCGACGACGCGCGCGCGCATCTCCGCCACGCGTGCGACCATTTCCTGCTCGGTGGCAACGGCCGCGGCGCGGCGAACTTCTGCCTGCGCCTGCGCGACCAGCTTGTTGGCCTCGGCCTGCTCGGCCTGCAATTTCGCGCCGACGTTTTCGCCGACGTCCACGTCCGCGATGTCAATGGAGAGGATCTCGAACGCGGTGTTCGCATCGAGCGCCTTGTCGAGCACCGTCTTGCTGATGCGGTCGGGATTCTCGAGCACGATCTTGTAGGTGTCGGCCGAGCCGATGGTGGTCACGATGCCCTCGCCGACACGCGCGATAATGGTCTCCTCGGTCGCGCCGCCGACGAAACGGTCGAGGTTTGTGCGCACCGTCACGCGCGCCTTGGCTTTCACGATGATGCCGTCCTTGGCGACGCCATCGATGGTCGTCTTGCCCGTGCCGGGATTGGGGCAGTCGATCACTTTGGGATTCACGGAAGTCTTCACCGCTTCGAGCACGGTCTTGCCGGTGCCCTTGGTGGCGAGGTCAATCGCGCACGCGCGGTCGAACGTCAGGTGGATGCCGGCCTTCTTGGCGGCGATGAGCGCCTGCACGACCATCTCGACGCTGCCGCCGGCGAGGTAATGGGTGGAGAGGTCGTCAATCGTGAGCGGCAACCCGGACTTCACGGCGGTGATGCGCGTGTCCACGACCAGGCCGACGGGCACCGAGCGCAGGCGCAGCGCGACCAGTTCGGTGAAGGTCACCTTCGCCCCGGAAAAGAGCGCGCGGATGTAGATGAACCCGAAGTTCAGGATGATGAGGCCGACGATGAAGATGACGAGGACCGCAAAGCCCCAGCCAACAATTTTGACCGCCTCGGGCAGGACGGCGAGCAGAATCAGGTCAGATTTCATGGGAGGGATGGGTTGGATTTGGGATTGATTGAAACGGTCACAGCGTGCGGACGATGACGCGCATGCCTTCGGTGGCGACGACCTTAATGGGCGTGCCGCGCTCGATCAAGCTGCCTTCGGTCACCACGTCCACGCGCTCGCCGTTGATGATCGCCGTGCCGCTGGGGCGAAGCGTCGTGTGCGCCACGCCGGTCTGCTCGAGCAATTCCGGCCGCTCCACGCCAAGCTCGCCGACGGTTTTCTTTGCGATGAACACCTGTGCGCAGCGGCTGTCGGGAAAATACTTCACCCACAACGCCGTGCCGATGCCCAGCCCGACAAGCGTTCCGAGCAGCACCAACCCGCCCGTCTCCGCGCCGTAATCGCGAAAGCTCAACACCACCCCTGCGATGAGGCAGATGATGCCAAGGATGCCCGCGATGAGCCCGGGCAGCACCGTCTCCAGCAACAGCAGGACGGCGCCGACGGCGAGCAGCGTGATGATGAGCGCCACGCGCGCAAGATAGGAATGCCCCTCCGCATCGGCAAGGGCTTTGTGGCGGCCAACCCGGCTCAGGTTCTGCTCTGCTCCGCCGCAGTCTGCGGCATAGTCCGGGCAACAGCCCGCCGAGGCCCAATGAAAATCCTCATCGCCGATGACAGCAGCACCGTGCGCAGCTTGTTGACCGACCTGCTCTGGCGGTGGGGCCGCGAGGTCATCGCCGCGCGCAGTAATGCCCCGCTTCGCGGCTGGCAATCCACGCCGCCGTCTCCTACCGTCTCGCGCGGCTCCTGCCGTTCCGAGGGCGACCGCGGCGGTCGCCAGTCAGGTTGGCTGAATGAAATCCCGTCCCCGCATCGGCACTGTCGGCGAGACGACCTTCGTCGTCGCGCAGGAGCACGCGATCGACTTCGCCACGGGCGGGATGCCCGCAGTCCTGAGCACGCCCCGGCTCGTGGCGCTGATCGAGCGCACCGCGCGCGAGTCGCTGTATCCATTCTTGAACGACAACGAACGCACCGTCGGCTCAGAGATTGAGATCCGCCACCTCGCGCCCACGCCCATGGGCGAAACCGTGACCATCATCACGCGCGTCATCGGCACCGAGGCGCGGACAGTGGATTTTCAGTTCGAAGTGCGCGACCAGCACGAGATCATCGCCCGCGGCCTGCACAAGCGCGCCGTCATCACCGTCGAGAGCTTCGCCAAGCGCGTCGCCCGCAAGAGCGCTTCGCACTGAACACTGAAAACTGAACACTTCCCCATGCAGACCCGTCCCCTCGGCAGCACCGGCCTCCACCTCCCCATCCTCAGCTTCGGCGCGTCGTCGCTCGGCGCGAAGTTCCTCCAGCCCGACGGCTCCATCGCCCGCGAGGTGATGGGGGATTACCTGCACCCGAGCGCGAAGGGCTACGAGATTTGGGCGGAAGCGCTGGAGCCGGTCCTGATGAAGCTGCTCGGGGAAGGGAAGTGACAGCTCTCGGCTTGCACCAATTCGGTGCGTGAGACGACACTCGGCCGTTCTCTGAACCGCCCACCGGGCACTCTTACCGATGAAACCGATTCTCACTCTCCCCTTCGTGTTCGCCACGCTCCTCGCCGCCTCCGCCGCGCCCGTCCCGCTCTTTGATGGCAAGTCGCTCGCCGGTTGGGAGGGCGAGACGAACAAGGTCTGGCGCGTGCGCGACGGCGTCATCGTTGGCGGTTCCATGGAGGGGAATCCGCGCAATGAGTTCCTCGCCACGCTCAAGAGCTACAAGAACTTTCATCTGCGCCTCGAATACAAGCTCGTCGGCACGCAGGGTTTCGTGAACGGCGGAGTGCAGTTCCGCAGCAAGCGCATCCCGAATCCGCCCAACGAAATGTCCGGCTACCAGGCGGACATCGGCGCGGGCTACTCGGGCTGCCTTTACGACGAGTCGCGCCGCCGCAAGGTGCTCGCGCAGGCGGACACGAACTTCGTCGCGCGGCTCGAAAAGGTCGGCGACTGGAACAGCTACGAGGTCGTCGCCACGGGCGCGCAAGTGCTGCTCTTCCTCAACGGCCAGCGCACCGCCGTCTGGGTCGAGAACGAGCCGGGCATCGAGGACACCGGTGTCATCGCGCTGCAAATCCACGGGAACTGCAAGGCGGAGATTTCCTTCCGCAACCTCTCCATCGAGGAGCTGCCCGCGTCCGCCGTGCCGCCCGAGGCGGAAATCTTGAGCCGCTTCGGTCGCGCGCAGCCGCGGTTGCCCATCGGGCCGTTCGCGGATGGAAAATTCGCCTTGGGCACGAATGAGGTCGTCGTGTTCGTCGGGCAGGAAAACTTCGTGCGCGAGTCGAAGGCCGGCGAGCTGGAGGCGTTGCTGGCGTCTGCGTTTGCGGCCAAGGCGCCGCGCTTCCGCTCAATGGCGTGGGAGGCGGACACGGTTTACGAGCAGTGGCGCGACTTGAACTTCGGCTCGTGGGCGCGGCAGCTCGAAACGGCGGGCGCGACCATCGTGGTGGCGCAGTTCGGGCAGATGGAGGCGCTGGACGGCGTCGCGCGGCTGCCGGAGTTCACGGCGGCGTATCATCGGTTGCTGGATCAGTTCGCGGCGCGGACGAGGAAGGTCGTGCTGGTCTCGCCGATGGCGTTCGAGAGGCCGCTCGCGTCGCACGCGCCGGACCTGCGGAAGCGCAACGCCGACGTGCAGGCTTACGCGGACGCGGTGCGCGCCATCGCCAAGCAGCGCGGGGCGGCTTACGTGGATTTGCGCGCGGCCCTCAACGTGGACAGCCGGAACCCGGCGGACTTCGTGCAGGATGGCATTCACCTGACCACGGAGGGCTTGCGGCGCGTCGGCGGTGCCATCGCGGTGCAACTCGGCGCGGAGCCAAAGCTCTCCGCCGAGCTGGAGCCGCTGCGCGCGGCCATCGTGGCGAAGAACCAACTGTGGTTCGATGCGTGGCGGCCGGCAAACTGGTCGTTCGTCTATGGCGACCGCGTCAACCAGATGTTCGGCAAGGCGGGCGGCGCGGAGCCGTCGCTGAAAGAAGCCTTCGAGCGGCAGCGCCCGCTGGTGGACGCGGCGGACGCGAAGATTCACGCGCTGGCGAAGGGAGCGCCGCCCCACCCCTCACCCGCCCTGCGGGCACCCTCTCCCCTCCTCGGAGGAGGGGAGAGGGATGGGGTGAGGGGTAGTGTTCCGGATGCAAAGGCAGCCGCCCCAGTTCTTTCCCCCGAGGAACAGCTCGCCACCTTCACCGTGGCCGATGGCTACCAAGTCAACTTGTTCGCCTCCGAGCGCGATGGCGTGGTGAAGCCGACGCAAATCTCCTGGGACGAAAAGGGCCGCCTCTACGTGGCTTGCTCGCCCACGTATCCGCAGACGCTCGCGAGCGCGAAGCCCGCCGACTACATCCTCGTGCTGGAAGACACCGACGGCGACGGCAAGGCCGACAAGTCGTGGCGCTTCGCCGAGGGGCTGACGATGGTGCAGGGCCTCGAACCGGGCGACGGCGGCCTCTACGTCTGCGACTTCGACCAGCTCCTCCACCTGCGCGACACCAACGGCGACGGCAGGGCCGACACGCGCCGCGTGGTCTTCTCCGGCTTCGGCGTCGGCGACACGCACCAGCTCATCAACAGCATCTGCCACGGGCCGGACGGGAGCCTGTGGTTCTCGCAGGGCCTGCACGCGTTCTCGCGCGTGGAGACGCCGTGGGGCATCGCGCGGCTCGACCGCGCGGCGGTGTGGCGTATGAACCCGCGCACGCTGCGGCTGGAAGGCTTCTTCGGCGGCGGCATGGCCGGCGCGAATTGCTGGGGCGTGGCCTTCGACGATTACGGCCAAGTCTTCCACAAGTCCGGCGACCGTCCGCACGGCTACTGGACCGTGCCCGGCATGGTGCGCGGCGCGAGCGCGTCGGGCAGCAGCTCGTCCACGGACGCGAACGTCTCGTATCGCAATTCGCCCGAGCAATACCACTCGGTCGGGCCGCTCTTCGACACGTCGCCGAAGACGACATCGCTGGAAATCATCGGCACGCGCGCGCTGCCGGATGACATCCAGGGCTGCGCGCTCATTGGGGGCTACTTCGGCGCGGTCGTGGAGCTGCACCGTTTCGAGGACGCGGGCTCGGGCTTCAAGACCACGCAGTTGCCCAAGCTGGTGAAGTCATCGAACGCCGCGTTCCGCCCGGTGGACGTGAGCGTCGGCCCCGACGGCGCGATGTATGCGGCGGACTGGTTCAACCCCATCATCGGCCACTACCAGGCCAGCTACGCCGACCCGCGCCGCGACAAAACGCACGGCCGCATCTGGCGCATCACCGCGAAGGGCCGCGCGCCGGTGAAACAGCCGAACCTCGCGGCGATGAAGCCCGCGCAGTTGCTCGAACAACTCCAGTCGCCCGAGCGCTGGACGCGCCAGCAGGCGAAGCGGCTCTTGTTCGACCTGCCCGCGAGCGACGTGCTGAAGGCGGCGGATGACTTCGTGGCGAAGCTGGCAACGGCGACGCCTGCCGATGAACACTTGCTGCTCGAAGTCATCGGCGTCTTTGAGGCGCACGAATCTCCGCGTCCAGCGCTGCTGGCGAAGTTGCTCGCCGCGAAGGACGCCCGCGTGCGCGCCTACGGAGCGCACGCGGGCGTCCTTCG
>Ga0233424_10001188_pt1 | contig 24668 bp, 17 predicted proteins | sample Watercolumn_Towu_FD_181011 | JGI IMG/M metagenome (GOLD analysis project Ga0233424, IMG submission 181011) | Freshwater microbial communities from Lake Towuti, South Sulawesi, Indonesia - Watercolumn_Towuti2014_125_MG | ecosystem: Environmental > Aquatic > Freshwater > Lake | place: Indonesia... | reverse complement strand
AGTTAGCCGTGTTTCAACGCGACAGAGTCTCCGTGTTATCCCGACCGGCATGGCGGGATAACACGGTGGTGTTATCCCGGCCGAAACGGGCTACAACCGGTCCGCCGGGCTTTTGACTCCCTTGCCGCCACGATTGAGAACGTGCGTGTAAACCATCGTGGTTTCGACATCGGAGTGCCCCAACAATTCCTGGACGGTGCGAATGTCGTAGCCATCTTCAAGCAGGTGTGTGGCAAACGAATGGCGAAAGGTGTGCGGCGTGGCATGCTTGACGACTCCGGCTTTCAGCACGGCGGCACGCATCGCCTTTTGAATCACCGACTCGTGCAGATGATGGCGATACTTGATTCCCGTTTGCCGATCCACGTAGTGCGATGTCGCAGGAAAAACCCATTGCCAACCCCACTGTTCATCCAGCTTGGGATACTTGCGTCGTAAGGCGTCCGGGAGCGGAACGCGGCCTAATCCCTGCCCGCGATCCAACTCGTGCAACTTCTTGACCCACCTCAAGTGCGCCTGCAGCGGCTCCCGAATCGATTCCGGGAACATCGTGACGCGATCCTTTTGGCCCTTGCCATCACGGATCAAGATTTCCCCTCGCTCGAACTCCAGACAATGCACGCGAAGTTGCAAAGCTTCCAGCAATCGCAGGCCCGAACCGTACAACAGAACGGCTACAAGTCGCGGAATTCCGTCCATGTGGGACAGAACCGCTCGCACTTCGTCGCGATTCAAGACCACGGGCAGTCGAGGCGGACGTGTGGCGCGCAATGCGTCGATCCGCTCAAGCGAGATTACCAAGACTTGTCGATACAGGAACAGCACCGCATTGAACGCTTGGTTCTGCGTGGCTGCGCTCACCTTGCCGGTCAGCGCCAGATGACTGAGGAATTGCTCAATTTCGGCTTCCCGCATCTCCACCGGGTGTCGGCCCCGATGGAATTCCAAGTATCGCTTGATCCAGCCCAAATAGGCTTTCTCCGTCCGACGGCTGTAATGGCCTCGCCGAAGGCACTCGACCGTCCGATCGTAGAGTCGAGGTGCAGACTGATCGGGGAACAAACCCAACGGCGTCCGAGGTTGAGGACTGGCTGCGGTCATGACTGGCCCTGCCGCAAATCACAGGTCGACCGTGATTACATCATTCCCCATCGCGTGGGCCAACCATGCGCAGTCCCTGCCTTGCTTTCGGCTGGTTCAATCCCAGGGTCACGGCGCCGCCAGTGCTTCCCGTGCTCGTTGTTGAGTGGGAGCAAACCGCGGCTGCCAGTCGCCGTAGGCAATCCGTCGCAGCAACTCGCGGCGTTCGGCCGCGCGGCCACGTGTGCCCAGGAACTCCGCGTGCTCGAACAGGATGTCCGGGTTCGTCGGCTCCAACGAAAACGCCGTGGCGAACGCTTGATTCCAGCTTGGATTCGCCACAGGAGTGGCATGGAGGACAATTCGACGGCGTCGAGTTCGATCAACTCGCGAGCCTTCGACGTCGTGGTGACGACAAGTTCGTCGTCGCGGATCAGTGCGCCGAGGTGGAGTGCCTTGAGCAGCGATTCGATCGCGGCTCGCAGCGTGAAGCCGATCCGCCGCAACGTCAGCGGTTGCTCAAGCTGCACTCCATCGTCGATGAGCGTGTCTTCGTCCAGCCGGGTCGTGATCCCGTGCCGTGCGGCCAGCCGGGCGAAGGCGTCACGCAGCGGCGTCTCGTTCAGGTCCAGCTCCGTCGCTTCGTCGAACGCCACGAGCAGCCGCTGCAACTTCACCGACATCGGCTTTCCCGCCTTCGACGCCGCTCGCTCGCCGCGCCGCAACCGCTGCACCTGCCGTTCCAATCCAAGGTTGATTTCTTGAAGTTGATTCAGTTGATCCTCGGATCGCACCTTCAACCTCCCGTTCACCAGCCGCTCCCACTCCTACCGAGTCGGGTAAATGATGGGTAGTTCGTCCGGGAAGGGGATGCCGGACATTTCGAGTTGTTGCAGGACGGCAAGAAACTTGTCACCTCGCGACAACGACTCGACACCAAGCGACGGGATTTGTGAAAGCGGATCGTTGATTCGAATGTCGTCCGCGAGCTCGCTCAGCACTTCGTCCCCGTCGAAATCGATGGACCACTCGAATGGCAGCACGTCATCGAATTCCGTCTCCCAGGAATCCGGAAGGACCGTGGCTTGGATCAGATCGATCAGCGGCTGGAAGTCGGCGGCGGCGCCCCCGCCGGTTCCCGACCGACGCGCGAGCTGCCGTTGCTTCGATTCGAGTGTAATGTAGTCCCACTCGAACCGGTCGCCCGTCGTCGTCCACAGTCCCGGCAGGTCCCTGTTGAACCCTTCGTTCAATGTTGCGAGGATTTCTTGCTCGGCCATCGGAGCGCGATAGCCCAACAACAGCGGTGCCGCGTTGTACCGGTCCATCGGATCAATGCCCCACCGGCCGCGACTCCGAGAGTCGGTGACCAGGTCGCCGACCGAGTAGACGCGTGTTCCCCAAAGCTCCCCGTCTCCCCATGTGCTGCCGGGCTGGTTCAGGTTTGACCAGTGGTAATTTGTGAACGGCAGTCCCGCATCGGCTGCTGACGGACGAACCCAGAGGTTCAGGCGGTGCGTTTGATTGTTCCCACCCAGCGTCGGCCAGGGCGTGATGCCGTCGAAATCCAACCAGTTGACGATGCCGTTGACATTCACGTTCAACTGCCCCGGCCTACGCACGTTCGGTGCGAAGCCGGCAATGGTCCACAGGCGCTGCGCCAACGCCTGACGCAACGCTTCGGCTTCCGCTTGGCGCGAGGTCACGGCCGGAGTCGTCGGCGGCGCGGGGAACGGTTCGTGCACGACCACGATCTTCGCCGGAGCCGGGTACATGGCCCAGTGATCTTTGCGCCCGCGATCAACCTTGAACTGGGCGTACATCTCGTCGCTTTCCAGAACCAGCAGCGACGTGAACGGCGACATGACGTACATCGCCTTGCTGAGCGCGAGGATGTCCGCCTTTCGCTGGTCCGCTCCGTCCGCGAGCAGCCGGTCGATTTCGAGCCGCGCCCAGGTACGAGGCAGGTGGCCGACGTTTTCGACGACGTCTTCGACCGCCACCGTGCGTTGGAACAATGAGTCCGCCGGCAGCGAGTCGACCGCAGCCGGACGGGTGCCACGGGTGGCTTGTCCACCCGTGCCGGTCGCACTGGCGGGCAAGCCGCCAGTGGCACTCTGTTGTTGCGTGCTCAACCGCCCGGCAATCGTCAATGTTTTCGGCAGCGGTTCGTCGTCGCGCAGCCGAGTCACCGCGCACAACTCTTCGCCTTGCGCGAGTGAATCGGCAAGGTTCAGGAACGTCAGCCGTTCGCGCTCGTCGTTGACTTTGACATCCAGCAGTCGCGGCGAGTTGAGCGTGGCGAGCAGTTCGAACGCCCGCCAGCTTACTTTTTCATCCGGATTGATCTGCGAGAAATGGCCGCCAGTTCGCGACGCCGCCAGCTTCATGAACGACCGCGACCACCGCTTGCCAACGCCGACGCCAACGTACGTGATGTCCCTCGGCAACCGCTCCGCCAGCTTCGCCTCATCTCGCTCGCCGAGCGCGGCAATTCCGGAACCGAGGTGGAGGATCACGGTCTCCACCCCTTGCTTTCCCGCCACTGTCTCCCCCCCTTCGCAAGGGGGGGAGACTGCACGCAGGCTTGCAGCGCGGCGGCCAGGTCAAGCGCTCCGACGAGGTGCGTCTGTTCGAGATGCCGGACGGCGGCGTCGATGTTGGGCTGCGAGCACGGCAGCGGTTCGGACTTGAACGCCGCGGCCTGCGTGCCGGCTGTCACCACGGAGAACGTGTCGTCATGCTCGGCGTTCTGGAGCAACGTGCGAACGATTTCAATCTGCGTGCGGGCCAAAACCGGATCGCGATCACCCGACGCTTCGAACAGCACCACCCAATGCCGCTTCGGCCGCGACATCTTGCCCGCAAGATCCGGTGTGAACCGCAGCATTAGGTAGCGGTAGCCTTCCTGAACGAACGTGGAGAGGCGACCTTGGGTGCCACTGGCAGCTTGCCTGCCAGTGCTCGCGTCGACACGGGCGGACAAGCCGCCCGTGGCACCCGCCGCGCCCTCACCCCCGACCCCTCTCCCGTAGGGAGAGGGGAGACGCGTTGCATCAACCAATTCCAACACCAAGTCGCGCTCGCTCCCCCCTCTCCCCACCGGGGGAGAGGGGTTGGCGGTGAGGGGGCGCGGTGGCTCAGTCGCATTCGATTCGCGAGCGGGCGCGGGATCGCTCGGCCCCCTCACCCCGGCCCTCTCCCCCAAGGGGGAGAGGGAGGACGTGTCCAACACCAAGTCCGCACCGTCCCGCTTTGCCGCCAGATCGTGCGACGGGCTGGACCAGCGGGCGTCGGCTCCGCCTTTCAACCGCACGTGAGCCGACCACTCGCGTTCGACGGCGAGGTTGTGTCCGGCAGGGAATCGGTACGACGTCCGGCCGTAAGCCGTCGGCAGCCGTTGCGTGTAGCTGAGCAGGACGCGCTTCTCCTGCCGACCCTCGATCGGGAAGACTCGCATTTTGAACGTGCTGCCGTCCACCCATTCGAGCAACGCCGGGTCGCGCTTCGTGTAGACGATTTGTTCGTACACGTTGCGAGCGTACTCGCGCTCGACCATGCCTCCTTCCATCAAGTTTTCGCCGACGTACATCGCCAGCCGAGACAGCGACGCATCCGGCGGCAACGGGAAATAAAACGTCCCTTCGAGTCGGTTGACATCGTGATTGAAATACGTCTGGTCAATCGTCGTGCGCGCGAAGCCGTCTTCAATGTGAACATCGACGTGCAGCTTTCGCAGCGAGAGCCGCGACTCGCGGCCCGACGCATCGCGCGTCACGAGCGCTCCGCCGCGATACGAATTCGCCGGCAGCAGCGGAGCCTCAGCCGCCACCATCAGGTCATGCGTCCAGGCGAGCGATTCGGACTCGCGCGGTGCTGGAAGAGCTTCTCCCCCCTTGAAAAGGGGGGGCTGGGGGGGGCGAGCGCGCGAGAGGCGTCGATCGTGGCTCCGACCCCCCCTGCCCCCCCTTCGTAAGGGGGGGAGAACTCGAAAGCGTGGGGCCGACTCCCTCTGGCTCTCCCTTTGCAAGGGGGGGAGAAATCCACCGCTGCCCGGCCTCGACCGGTTGCTCTACGCCGCTGACCTGCACCTTCCCCTGCGCGACGACGACGCCGGTCGCGGCATCGCGCGTGCTGACGGCAAACTTGGTCCCGAGCGCGGTCACGCGGCGATCGGGCGTGGTGACGGTGAACGGTTCGCGGGTGTTAGCCGTCAAGAGCTCCGTCGGCACGACTTCGACGAACACTTCGCCGGCAAGCAGCCGCAGCCGCCGAGCCGATTCGACGACGACGCGCGATCGCTCGTTGACGAACAACACCGACCCGTCCGGCAACATCACGCGACGCCGTTCGCGGGCCGCTGTGGCGAGCGTCGAACCAACGCTGATCCGCTCCGTCGGCGGCGCGGGTGATCGTTCTCGCGCGGTGAGCCGAGTCCACGCCGGAGCCGGCTTCGCGGGCTCTCGGGCGAGCGGCTCGGCGACGATCGGCGTCGGCTGCGGTCGATCAACCGACTGCACCACGGCGGCTGGCGGCGGACGAACGTCGAGGGTCAACGCGGCCACCACGCACGCGAGGCTGGCCACGACGGCGGCGAATGCCCAGTCGGGGCGGCGGCGGACGGACGGCAATTGTTGAGTGGATGTTTCAAAACTGCGTCCGGGTGCCACTGGCAGCTTGCTGCCAGTGCGAACGTCGACCGGATTCGCACCGGCGGACAAGCCGCCCGTGGCACCCGAATCGGTGTGGAAGCTGGCGAGGCTGATCCGAATTCCGTTGCGACTGTCGCGATTGGACTGCGGCGCCTCCACGATCTGCTCGCGAGTGGCTGCGAGGATGCGATCCACGTCGGCGTTTGTGAACGGTTCGGCGTTGGTCGCGTCCAGCCGGGCTTCGAGGTCTTCGGCCGAGGCGGTTTGGATGTCGTCCGCGATCAGCACGCGGTCGATCAGGCGTTGCAGTCGCAGGTCGTGGTTTGGCGAATTGTTCATGGCTGCTCTCCCGCGAGGGGTGAGGTGGTTTGAGGGTTGGGGTCGAAGCCGCGTTGTTTCAGTTCGTCACGGATGCGATCGAGGGCACGCTTGCGGTACACGCGGACCGTCCCCGCCGGAATACCGAGTTCGGCGGCGAGGAATTGGCTCGACTCCGAACCGTCGCGGCTGTGCGAATCGGCGAGGACGATGCGCCGCTGCGTTTCCGGCAGCCCCGCGACGATCTCGCGGATCGCCACGATCTCCGGTGCCGTGTCCGCCGACGGCTCGAATTCGAAATCGTCTCGCCGGTCGAGCCGGTCCGCGAGGCGATCGGGATCGACGGCGGACTCCAGTTGCCGCGCCTTCTGCCAGCCGAGACGCAGCACATCGCGGGCGGCAATGTCGGCGATGCGGAGGAACCACACGCGAAGCGACCCCTTCGCCGCGTCGAACCGTTCGCGGGCGACCCAGAGCCGGAACAACCCGATCGCGAGCACGTCATCCAGATCGCTCGGCGAAAGCACGCCCGCGTACTTCCGTCTCAGCACGGCTCGCACCGCCGGCCCGATGGCACGCAGAAGTTTCTCCAGAACCCGCTCGTTACCGGCTTTGAGTTGCCCGGCGAAATCCATGTCGTGCGTTGGAGGCATGCGTTGAGCCACTCTGCCGAAGCTAAAACGGTCGTCCTGCCATGAGATACGGACGGCCGTTACAGCCGATTCTAACGTGCTGCCGCCGTGGCGACTTCGGATTGCCGCAGTTTCGGCGGAGGGGTAAACTCCCCGCCCATTTGCGACCCGTGGCACCGGCGTGTCGCCGGTGGCTGATGAATGACTCACAACACAGGCGGGACGCCTGTGCCACGGGACAACAGGTCAAGGACGACCGAACCATGAGCACAGTTCCGAATCTTGATCGCGAGGTGATTCCGGTTTCGGAGATGGAGCGGCTTCGCGAGGGACGCGACATTCTCCGGCAGGAGGCTCGGGCGCTGGACGAGATCGCCCGGCAACTCGACGGGGCGTTTTGTGCGGCGGTCAGCCGGATCGAGCACTGCACCGGGAGCCTGATCGTCACCGGGATGGGGAAGGCGGGGTTGATCGGCCACAAGATCGCCGCCACGTTCGCGTCGCTGGGGACGCGGGCCACGTTCCTGCACCCGGCCGAAGCGATCCACGGCGACCTCGGCTTGTTGCGCAGCGATGACGTGGTGCTCGCGTTGTCGAACAGCGGCGAGACCGACGAACTGTGCCGGTTGCTGCCGATGCTCAGACGGCAAGGCGTGGCGATCATCGCGATCACGGGACGCGACACGAGCACGCTCGGTCGCGAGGCGGACGTGACGATCACGCTCGGCACGCTGCGCGAAGCGGGGCCGCTCGGCCTCGCGCCGACAACGAGCACCACGGCCATACTGGCGGTGGGTGACGCGCTGGCGCTCGTCGTGAGCCAGGTCCGCGGATTCTCGCGCGAGCAGTTTGCGAGATTTCATCCCGGCGGAAGCCTCGGCCTGAAACTGCGGACGATTCCGGAGATCATGCGCCGCGGGTGGCAACTTCGGATCGCCGACGAGACGGCGACCGTGCGCGATGTATTTTCGACCGCCAGCCGCCGCCACGGCCCGCCGGGTCAGATCACGCGCCGCACCGGAGCCGTCATCCTCGTCGATGCGGCAGGACACCTGACCGGCATCTTCACCGACAGCGATCTTGCCCGACTGCTCGAAAGTCACCGCGAAGAACAACTCGACCGGCCGATCGCCGAGGTGATGACCCGTCAGCCCAAAACCGTGTCCCTGACCGCACCGCTGGCCGACGCGATCGACATCCTCTCGCAGTTCCACATCAGCGAACTCCCCGTGATTGACACCGATGGCCGACCCGTCGGACTGGTGGACATCACGGACGTGATCGCATTGCTGCCGGACGAACAATGAGTGGTGAGGCGCGGCAAACCTGAAATCCAAAATCTGAAATCCATAATCCCGTGCTTCGCCGCCTGATCCTTACCGCCTCGACCACCGCCAGCCTGTGCGGCGCATTCGCGCTGTACTCGGCCTTCGTCACGCCGATCTTCACGCCGGCGATGACGTTGCCGATCGCCGGCGGAACGGCATCGAGCGATTCGACCAGTCGGCCGGCGGTGAGCCACGAAGAAGCAAGCCGATTCCTCGCCGCCCACGCGTGGGCGGCCGAGGCCAGGTACGTCTGGACCGATCGCCACGCAGTCTTTGCCGAGGAGATGGACTTCCGTGAAGATGCGCGGGAAATCGAACTGCGACCGTTCGCGCTGCTGTTGCGGCAGGGAAACGGTTTGGGCGAAGACCCGATCACTGTCGTCTGCGAGTCGGCTCGATTGAAATTCGCGGGCGATGACGATGCGGGTCCGTTCGATCGGTCGAACCCCAAGCTCGGGCGAGTCATCGCGGCGGTGCTGTCGGGTGAAGTCATCGTGCGCGGTTCAAGCGGGCTGGCGATCAACACGCGAGACGTCTACTTCTCCGAGGCGTCGCTGCGCGTCTGGAGCGACCAACCGCTGACGTTTGCATTCGGGAAGAACCACGGATCGGCTCACGGCCTGGAACTCGATCTGATTCAGCAGCGCACAGCCCCCGGGCGTGACAAGCCAGCCGTCGAGGGGATTCGCACCGTGCGGTTGCGTCGCAACGTGGACATGATTCTGACGCGCGTGGCCAAATCGCCGGAGCGTGTCATCGCTCCCGAAATCGCTGCCGACAGCGGATCACCCGCCGGGGCGAGCATCGTCCTCGCCGGCGGGCAAGTTGATGGCGGAGTGCCATCGAAATCCGAGACGGCCCACGTGACGAGCGCGGGGAGCTTCGAGTTCAGCCTCGAAACGTACGTGGCCAGCTACCAGGATCGCGTGCATGTCGAGCGGGTGATCGACGTGGGATCGCCCGAGCATCTGGCGTGCGACCTGCTGCGCGTGCTGTTTGAGCCAGCCGGGACCGCGACGAGCGGTTCGCCGGGTGCACCCGCGGTCGCTGCGGCGCCGCGCGATTCCAGCCTGGCACCTGACTTCGGTTCGCTCACGTTTCGCCGGCTGCGTGCGGAGGGCAAGCACGTCACCTTGACGGCGGACGAGCGGCAGTTTTTGGCGGAGATGCATCACCTGGACTACGATGCGCACTCGCGCGAGGTCACGATGTTTGACACCGCCGATGTGAAGGTGTTTCAAGGGCCGAACGAGCTGCGCTGCCCCGAGATCGCGCTCGTGCATGCGGAATCGGGCGAGATCGGCCGCCTCGTTTGTCGCGGGCCCGGCTGGTTGGAGAGCCGCCGAGCCGGATCGAGATCACTTGAATTTGCGGCCGAGTGGACGAAGGAACTGCGGCGGACTCCCGATGCCGAATCGAAACTCGATCTGCTGGAGTTCGAAGGGAATGCGAAGTTGCGTCAGCCCGGCCGTATGATGCTGTCGGGCGAGCTGATCAAGGCCTGGATCACGCCGGGGCGCGGAGGAGCGATCGCACGCGAAGCGGATTTGCCGACTCGGTCCGATCCGACGGAGACCGCGCGCGTCGAGCGCGTGGTCGCGCTGCGAAAGGTGGAACTGAGCAGCCCGCAGCTCACCGGGACGACGGAGCGGTTGGAGATCGACATCGAGGAGGGAGAGACGTCAAAGCGTCCCGCGCCCGACGTGGGCGAGCAGTCGCCAAGGTTGTCGCGTGACCGCCTGATGGTCAGCATCTGGCCCGAAGCGCGGACCGCGCGCGTCGCCGCGCCGCAGCGCCGGCAACCGTCGGGGCTGATGCAGGTCGCCGCCGAACGCGGAGGGCCGGCGAAGACGCCTGGGATGCGGAGTGCGGTCGCGGGTGGAACGGTTTCGTCGGCGACGGCGCCGCAGCGCGGGAAGGCGATCAAAACGAGTGCGGCTGGAGCGGCCGGCGTGCCGGTCCGGAGCACGACGACTTCGAGGCCGAATCGCCAGCCCATGGGGATGGCCGCGGACGTGATTCGCGTGCGAGTTGTCCGGAGCCTCGACGCGCGCGGTGCCGACCAGTACGACGTGGCCGAGGTGTGGAACGACGGGCACGTGTTCATCCAGCAGGCGCGCGGCGACGAATCGCCGCCGCTGGTTTCGCGCGGCGACAAGCTGCACCTGCGCAACCTTTCGGAGACGGAACAGATCGTCCGGATCGACGGCAACCCGGCGACGATCGAGGATCGCGGGCTGAAGATCGAGGGGCGCGAAGTGCATCTCGACCGGGCGAAGAATCTGGCCTGGGTCGAAGGGTCGGGCCGGCTGCGCTTGCGAGTGTCCCGATCTCCCGACGGCCAGCCGGTCGCATCGCCACTGCCGCTCAATGTGACCTGGCAGGAGAAGATGACCTTCGACGGCGACGTGGCGAAGTTTTTTGCGAATGTCGAAGCCACACAGCGCGACGATCGGTCTCGCAGCCGGATGAAGTGTCAGGAGATGCACGCAATCTTTTCGCGACACGTTTCGTTCACCGAGGATCAGTCGGACGCGGCCGAGCCGGAAGTCCAGCGTGTCGTTTGTCTCGAAAACGTGGACTTTGAGAACGAGGAGGTCGAGAGAGACCGCGTGATCGGCGTGAGACGTGGCCACGTATGGGAGCTGGCGCTTGAGCCGGCGACGGGCGTCACGGCGGCACAGGGGCCGGGGCATCTGATGTTTTGGACTCGCGGCCGCGGCAACCGGGCGGGTCTGACTCCGTCGGCCACGGTGCGGGCCAACCAGTCGCTCAGCGCCGACAGTTCGGAGTGGGAGTTCGTCCGGATCGATTTCGCCGGGCGCATGGACGGGAACACTCGCGACCAGTTCACCACGTTTCGCGATCGCGTGCGGATTGTCTACGGTCCCGTCGCACGACCCGGCGACGTGGTCGATCGCGATGCCCTGCCGCGTCACGGCGGCAAGCTGGATTGCAATCTGCTCGAGGTCACTCAGACGCCGTCGACGAGCGCGCAGCGCGGAGCGCTTCAACTTCGGGGCAGCGGCAACGCCCGGTTGGAAGGGCGGTCGGATCGCACGGGCGATGCCGTGTTCAGCGCGCGGGCGGACAACATCAGTTTCGATCAGTCGAAGGGACTCTACACAATCTGGTCTCAGGGACGAAACCAGGCCACCGTCTGGCGAGAGGCGCACCTCGGCGGATCGCGGCTGTGTTCTCCGGGTCAACGGATCGAATTCAATCCCGCGCTCAATCAGCTTCGCGTGGACAAGGGGACGGGCGTGTTTGGCGTTGAATGAGAAGGCCACACGCCGGCGAAGTGTCAGCGGGCTTGCCCCGGTCTCGGTACGAGTTCGTAAACGTCGATGCCGGCCTGTTCGTCCCCGATGACCCATTCAAGTTGACCTCGATAGGCGGGCGTGCCTTCAAACTGTTCTCGCGTCAACCACGAGCGATCGACGACACAGTATCGCACCCCATGCTGGCGCAACATGTCGAGCCCGTGGACCTTTCCGGGCAGCTCGTTCACTGCGTGCTTCAACTCGATAAACTCCTCGGGGAAGAACCCGGAGTATCCGTTGACCATTGGCCGGCGGTGCCACAACTGGCAATTCATGACGACGGTGGTGGGTTGATAATGCTCAGCGAACGATCCTTGTGGAAACGGGAGATGCGCCAGGACGGTGTCGGGCGGAGTGGCGTTTTTGAGCCAGGTGACCCAGTGGTAATTGCGTTCGTAGCTCGGAGCCTCGTGGAGTTTTTGCGGCGGCGGACGGACTTCGGACACAGCGATGAATCCCAGCAGCGCCACAAAGGCATTTCGCAGCGCGGGCCGGCACGCATGGGAAATCCCCAGGCGTGGCCAGCCGGAGCCGCCAGGACTGCTCGATGCGGGACCGTCATTTCGGCGACCGAGAGTGAGCAAGCCGTGCAATCCAATTGCCGCCAGGATGACGACCAGGAGTTGAGCAATGGCGGCGTAGCGAAAAATGTTCCGCACCTGGGCATAGCCGGGCACGTAGTCATGCAACCATTCATAGGGATGCCAATGGTAGAACTCGAGTTTGGGACCGAACGACAGATCCACACTCAGCACCAGCATGATGGCGCACATCGCCGTGAAGCTTCGACGACGGCGGTGCCACAACCCGACCGCCAGTCCGAGTGCCGCGAGACAGTACTTTGTCGAGCCGGGGGACAACATCCAGAGTTTCCCCGCACGTTCGCGGAGATCCGGCAGTGGAATCAGCTCCGGCCAGGGCGTGGCGGTGTAATAGCTCGGTTCGGCTGACAGGTTTTCAACCTGTTGACGCGACCGTATGAATTCGTGCTCTTTCGCGGTAAATAGTTGAACCGTCACCTCGGGCAGCACCAGCAGGCAAGCCAACACAGCACCTGCGATCAGCCCCACCCACATCCTCCAGCGGAGGCAAATCGGGATCAGGACCGGTCCGCCGCAGAGTACCAACAACACGCACAGAAAAAGTCCGTAATGAGTGCACAGCAGGTAGGTGGTTGCGATGGCCAGTCCAAGTAGGAGTCCGGTGGCGATCCGCGGTTGTTGCGAGAATCGCAGCATCGAGTGTAGTGTCCAGACAAGGCCACAAAGCGGGACGAGTTGGATGACACCGAGTTGCCAGTGTACGAACGGCAAAAATACGGCCATCGCACCGCCGGCGAATGCGGCCAACCACCGTAGCCGCAACCCTTTTAGAAACTGACACGTCGTCCAACCATTGAGCGTCAGTGCCAGAATTAGGACAAAGTTGTACGCGGCGGCCGGGGAAGCCAGCCACCACACAGGGGCGGCGATCACTCCTGCGATGCACATCGGTTCCGAAAACGCGAAGGCCCTGGTCGTCGGATGAAAAATGGGAGCATCCCAGTAGCCTCGTCCCAACTCGCCCAGATGGCCGACGTTCCAGCCGAGTGTCCAGAGGTTGAACAGCGGAACCGTGGCACAGGATTCGGTTCCCACAGGCAACGAATTCAGCGAGTGCCGGGCCAATGGCCAGGTGGAAACGATGGCCAGCAGTAGGTACGCGACCGCTGTGGATAGCCTCGGTCGCGGCCGAATCGAGTCTGTCAGGCGAATCCGAATTGTCGACAACGGCGCTAGCCTCCGGCGAGTTGGGCCGAGATCGCTGGGAATCAAGGATGGGCTCGAATGCCTCTGGAGCCTCGATCAGTCAGTTCGCATGAACTGCCGAATCCTCGATGGTGTATTGAAAAGTGGCGGGATTCATCATACCGTATCGACGAAACAGATTCTTCTTGCGTACTTGTCATAGTACACTCTCGTACTCGTTGGCGGTCGTCAGCGGTAGTACGTCACAGCTGACGGTCAATCCGTTCCAATCGGAGGTTTCCATGGTTTCAACCCGCAAACGTGGATTTACGTTAATTGAATTGCTTGTTGTGATTGCGATCATCGCCGTTTTGATTGCTTTGTTGCTTCCTGCGGTTCAACAGGCGCGCGAAGCCGCGCGACGGACGCAATGTAAAAACAATCTCAAACAGTTGGGAGTCGCGCTCCACAACTACCACGATCAATTCAAGTTGTTCCCACCTCGACAAGGCGGCGATGGTAATCGGTACACAGCCAACAGCACGACGCGTGGACGACTCGGGGCAAACGTTGTTCTGGGTCCGTATTACGATCAACAGGCACTGTACGACGACGTGATCCGATTGATCGGCAATCCAGGTGCCACAGCTGCCCCATGGTCCAATGTTCGTCAATGGACAACGGTTCTTCCATCACTCCTTTGCCCGTCCGATCCGAAGGGAGCGGAACCAACCAATACCGGCCGGCAACGCGGCTTGAACAACTACGTCTACTCGTGTGGTGATGACCTCGGGGTTTCCGACAACACGGCAACGGCCGGCAACGGAGCTGTTTCGAACCAGTTGGCTCAGTCAACGCGAGGGATTTTTGGAGTCTGGCGTTGCTACAGCGTGGCAGACATCATGGACGGTACGAGCAACACCATCGCGATGTCGGAACGAGTTCGTCCGGTTTCGCCCGTTGATCTTGGGATGGTGGCGGACAATGCATCAACGAACCCGGCCGTTTGTCGAGCCGGTTACAACCCCGGAAATCAGACGTATACCGCCCCCACCTTCACGTCAGACACCGCTCCGGGATTTCGATGGGGTGATGGGGGGACGTTTTTCATGGGGTTCAACACAATCCTGCCGCCAAACAATGCCTCCTGCTTCAGCAACATCACGGAATTGGGCGCGAATTCACCGCACTGGCGGCCCGGGTATTTCACCGCCAGCAGTCGACATGTCGGTGGCGTGCATGTGCTGATGGCGGATGGAGCCACGCGCTTTCTCAGTGAGAACATCAACACTGGCAATTTGGCAACGACTCCGCCAGCTTACACCGCAGGTGGACCCAGTCCCTACGGAGTTTGGGGGGCTTTGGGAACGCGATCCGTTGGCGAGGTCGTCAAGGAATTCTAGGACGACCGTACAGGCATCGTTGGTTGATGAATCAGGGCTTAAGTTGCAGGCCGCAGGTCGAGTTGCAAGACACTGCCTGCGGCCATGTCATGCGAGTTGTAACCGGGAGGAGCAACGTGCGTCGGCCAACAAGTTTTTCCTGGGGAATAATTGCAGGCTTTGTGATTTGGGGAACGGGCTGCGGCGGCAGCTCGGACCCATGGGTGGCGAAAAGGCCGAAAACCGTCGTCGCGGAGGGCACTGTGAAATACAGTGGCGACCCACTGACAGGCGCAACGGTCGTGTTCAGCCCCGCTACTGAGGCTGGCACCGCCGCTCTAGCCGTGACCGATGCCTCAGGTCACTTTCAACTCATGGCGTTTCCACCCGAAAAAGGTGCCGTCCCTGGCCAGTACAAGGTCACGGTGACGAAGATTGAAATCCCTCCCACACCCAAGCCGCCGCCGGGAACCGAGGCTGGTCATGAAGAGCAGCCCACTCCCCCTCCAAAGCACCTAATTCCAGAACGCTACTCAGATCCGGAAAAGTCCGGGTTGTCCCAAGACATCCCGCCGGAAGGCAAAAAGGACATCACGATCACGCTCAATTGATCGTGTCTTCGTGCCGTTTGATCAGGCGTAGGACGACACCATTTCGCTGAGCGGTCGGCAACGGATTCGGCTGGCATGGCCCGCCTGTCCAAACTGAATCATCCGCTCTTTGCAGACTGCCTGCATCGCGGCGCGGGCCGGCGTCAGAAATTCGCGCGGGTCGAATTTCTCGGGATTCTCCGCCATGAATCTGCGGATCGCCCCGGTGATTGCCAGTCGAAGGTCTGTGTCTACGTTGATCTTGCGCACTCCATTCTTGATCCCCAGTTGAATCTCCTCGACCGGCACGCCCCAAGTCGGCTTGATCTTGCCGCCGAACTTGTTGATCACGTCCTGCAAGTCCTGCGGCACCGAACTCGATCCGTGCATGACCAGGTGTGTGTTTGGCAGCTTTTTGTGAATGGCAATGATGCGATCCATCGCCAGCACCGCGCCGTCCGGCTTGCGCGTGAACTTGTAGGCTCCGTGGCTCGTGCCGATCGCGACGGCGAGGGCATCCACCTTCGTCTGGGCCACGAAATCCACGGCCTGATCCGGGTCGGTCAGAAGTTGACTGTGATCGAGCTTCCCTTCGGCTCCGTGTCCGTCCTCCTTGTCTCCCATGCCTGTTTCCAGGCTGCCGAGGCACCCCAACTCACCCTCGACACTGACTCCTCGCGAGTGAGCCCGCTTGCAGACATCCGCCGTCACGCGGACGTTGTACTCGTAATCGGCCGGGCTCTTCCCGTCCTCCTTCAGCGACCCATCCATCATCACGCTCGTGAATCCAATTTCCATCGCGCTCTGGCAGGTGGTTGGGTTGTTGCCGTGATCCTGATGCAGACAGATCGGAATCTGCGGATACAGTTCGACAGCAGCCTGCATCAAATGAAACAGGAAACGGTCGTTGGTGTATTTTCTCGCGCCGCGACTGGCTTGGACGATCACTGGAGCGTCGATCTCTTTCGCCGCCTCCAGAATGGCCTGAATCTGTTCCATATTGTTGACGTTGAACGCCGCGACCCCGTAGCCGTTTTCGGCGGCGTGATCGCAGAGCTGGCGCATGGAAATCATCGGCATCGAAAATCTCTCCTCGAAAAATCGCGGCGGGACGTGGGCCAACATCGGCCGCTGCTGCTTGGGCCACAAGTCAATTTGTCATTCAAAAACCGCCGCTCTTCGTGCTGGACGGGCCGGTAATCGTCGTTGCCGGCACGCCGATCTTGTCCCCCGAGACGGTGAGTGTTTCGAGGCACAACGGGATTCGCTTGAGCAGCACGTCTTGATGCTCGGCGACATCGGAGTAGACGAACAGGACGATCACCTGTACTTCACCCTGCGTGAACAGGTGACAGGAAAACGTGCGATTGGTTCGATCGTTGGACACATCGGTGTCGAGGGCAATGGAATCGTACGTGAGCTGCGCCACGAAGACGTCGCGATTCGCAGGGAACTGTTCGGGAACCAGGGCCGTCCCCCCCTTGTCGTCTCGCGGCACGTTGGCCTCCAGCGTGTTGGACAGCTCTCTCAGTGTGTTGTCATGGAACTTGAGCGCTTGCTCTCGAAGTTCTGGGTTCGCTCCGATTTCCTGGTTGCTCAGGAGGTACATGTAACTCGTTTGCTGCGACCGGGCTTGCCCCTCGGCGTCGAATGATTCCCATTTCCAGGCAGCGATCAAACCGGGAAGGTCGAGGTTCACGAAGTTGGGTTGACGCTCGTCCAGCACCGCGGCGTCCGCTGGATCTGCGCCATCGCCTCGTCCGGCGGCAACTGCGTTCTCGGGGCGCTGCGGCGACGGAATCAGCACGAACCCAAGAGGCGGCCGAATTGAAATCCCCGGCCCCTGCCACTCGGCCGCTAGGTTCGCATTGAGTTGGCCCAGGTGTCCGTAGTATCGCTTCGTGTTTTCCAAACGCTGTTCGTAGACGGCTTGACCGCACCCCATCACCAGTGAAAAGCATCCAGTCGCGATGAGGGACTGAACGAGTCGTGTTCTGAAGCAGGATGGCATGCAAATCACGCGAAAACTCTCTCCAATCGGTCGATCGGAACCACATGAACCTTCGTGTGAGCCTGGTCGGTTGGTGCGAACACGCGAACCGGTGGGAGTATACAGTCGTCCGCCGCAACCGGATACCGTCGGGGTTCAGAAGACAATGGCAGGCCGGCGCACGGCACCCCGAATGCCGGCATGGGTGGCTCGCCGGCGCCGGTCAATCAATTCCGGAGTCGCTTTTCGGTTCGCCCGATTACTCATCCGATTTCGGCTGGTCTTTCGATTTCGGTTCGGGCGACTTGTCGGAGGGCTTCTTGTCCTGTTCCTTTGCGTCACCGGGTTGCGGCGAATCCGGCTTGTCGTCGGCGGGCTTTTCGGTCGCGGGCTTGGTCTCGTCCGGTTTCGTCTCGGCGGGCTTGGCCTTTTCCTTGACGATGTCCTTTCTCGCGAGACGCAACTTGTCGAAACTGTCGGCAGGGATCACATAATACCAGTCGGCGAACTTGCGATTCAGCTTCGCCACCTCGTCCTTGCCGGATTTGACTCTATCGCCGTACGCCTTCAAGTCGGCTTCGTACTTCTTCAGCTTCTCCTCGTACTCCTTCTTCGGATCAGGCTTGGCTTCGGGTTTCTTGTCGTCGGCCTTCGTCTCCGCTGGCTTGTCATCCTTCGGTTCCGGCTTGTCGTCCGATTTTGGTTTGTCGTCCTTCTTCGTTTCGTCGGCCGCCTTGTCTTCCGCCTTGGGCTGATCGTCCTGCTCGCAATCCGAGCCGTCCGCCTTTTCCTTTTTGGATTCGTCTCCCGCCGGCTTCTTGTCCTCGGCGGGTTTCTTTTCGTCGGTCTTCTCCTCGGCCACATCACCGGGCGGTTCCGGCTTCTCCGGTTTCGGGCCGAGCATTTTTTCGTCGAAGTGGACCATCACGAAGAGATAGCGACCGGATTTCTTGCCCGATTTGGTTTCATCCGGCTTCTCCTCGTCCGCCTTCTCGTCCTGGGAATCGCCTCCCCCCTCCTGCTTGTCGGCGTCGGCCTTTTTCTCTCCGGCCTTCGATTTCTTGGAATCCTTTTCGAGGCCGCTTTCCAACTCGAATTCGGTGCCGGTGAAAATCTGCCCGAACTTGAGTTCGTACACGACACCCTTGTTCGTCGAGGCGATGACTTCGCCTTCGTTCGAGTACAGCTTGTTCGATGTCGGAAAATACCCCTTGCTCACCATTTCCATGGCATTGAAATCTTCGGTCTTGCCCAGCAGAAACTCTCGGAGTTCGGGCGACTTCGGCCGCACGCCCATCAGCTTGAGTTCGTCCAGAGTGCCGACGGCCGTGTTGATCTTCTCGGTGTTCAGTTCTTCCGTTTCGGCGTCGAGATCCTCCAGCTTCCACGAAGTCGTCGTTGGTCCGGTTGCCACCGTGAGCTTCTCTCTGGTGAGCCTGGTCGTTTCCTGCCCCGTGATTCGGATGCGTCCGGTCAGGATCAACTTCTCGTCCACCGAATACTTGTCGAACACGAGTGACGTGAGATCGTCCCGGTCGAATTTGAGCAGGTCAGTCTCGATCCAGTCACTGAACTTGGTTGAAAGACTTATGTTCAGTTTGGCGACGTAGGTCACCTTCTCGTCCGGGCGCCGGACGTAGTAGTACCCCGTCCGACCCTTCACCTGCTTGCCGACGATGTAGTCACAGAGGACGGATTCACCCTTCTTCAGGGTCAGGCGCTGACCGCGACCATCGAGCGTTTCGCTTTCCTCAAGCGGATCGACCACGCCGAGTTCGATGTGCGATTCCTTGGTGCCGGAACCGGGCCTGGCATCTTCGCGGCGGATTTCGAGCATCGACGTGGCCGTATTCGCCAATCGATCGGCCACGTCGGCGGGATAATTGTGGTGTGACGGGATGATCCACTTGCCGTCCTTGTTCTCGACGACAAAAGTGTTCACCTCGGCGAGGTCTTTGTTGTACACGGCAACACGGAGGTAGGTCGCGTCGCTGGCGGCTTTGAAATCCGGATAAAAGAGCTCGCCGATTTTCTCGGCCTTGGATTCCGGAGGTGTCATAGACGTTTCCGGACCGAGCCAGACCGCGAGCAACAACGACACGGCCGCAACAGTTACGTAGGCAATTGTTCGATTCGATTCGTTCATGCGTCTGTTCCCTTCAAAAGGTCAGGCATGTGGGGAGTTTTGAATGATCCAGCCTCTCACGTCATTCCGGAGAAAGACTTACTTTTTGACCAGCCGGTCGGGAACGATCCCCTCTCGCTCGTCTTTGATTCGCTTGCCGAGGATCCACAAGCCCAGCAGAAACGCCGGGATGGGCGGCAGCAGGATCGCGTAGACTCGGATACCCTCTTCGATCCTCCTGATTTCGCGCTCTGCCTTCGCCTCCGCGTCCTTCACGGCCCGATCCTTTGCCTGATCAATCTTGGCTTTTTCGACGTCCAGTTTGCGTTGGGCTTCCTGTTCGAGAAGTCTCTCTCGCATCCGCTTTTCGGTTTCGTCGAGACTCTTGTCCTCACGAACCTTTTTGACTTCGGCGTTAAGACGCTCGCGGGCTTCATCGAGTTTCTTTTCCGCGTCGGTTCGCGAGCGTTCCTCCTCCGCCCGACGTTTCTCCTTGGCTCGCTTGGTGCGTCCTTCGACGCGTGCCAGTGTGCGCTGCTGTGCTCGTCGTTTTCGCAGATCGAGATACGTCTTCTCGCCGGCAAGCAGGTCGACAGAGTTGAGCACGAACGTGATGTTGTCCAGGTGCAGGTCTTCCCAGTTCTTGTCGCGAACGAAGAAGAACTCATTCGAAATCATGTCCATGTCGGCGACGAAAATGACGTTGAGCTTCGACGCCGGTTGATCGCCCTCGGCCTTGCCGGTCGATGTGATGTGGGCCGCGATCACGTGCTCTTCATCCGAGCGGCGTCGCCGAGGATTCGGGAGAAGTTCCATCCCGCCGAACATGCCTCCGCGCACGTAGTCGTCCCAGTCGGCAAGCGACGACCGCCGCGAAGTGCGCAACAGCGGCTGAAAATCCACCTTGCTGCCCCCATCCTGTCCCTCCCGTTTGCGCCAACGGATCGTGCCCGGATAGAACAGCATGACCTCCTGCAGACCCTTCGTAACGTCGCTGCGGTCATTGAATGGTGCGCTCGCATCCCGGTTGGCGCCGATGTAGACGACGTTGTATCGCGCAAACGCGCTCGTCAATTCCGGATGCGGATCATAGTCGTCGAACACGGTCTGTCCCGAGTTCCAGTCAATTTCGAGCACGCGCGTGAGCGAACGGGCTTCGCCGTTGTCGGCCTTGGGTTGCGGTTGCTGGCCGCCGAACATGGCCATTTGTCCACCCGGGGACGGCTTGGGCATGCGCGGGGCGAGGTTTCCGTGAAACATCGGGAAGGGATCGTCCATGATCAGCGTGGGGCCGCCGTGCTGAACGTAGTCCACGAGGTTCCGCATCTCCGGTTCCGTGAGCGATGACGGCATGACCGCGACCAGCACGTCGATGCTCTTGCCGATGATCGGCGAATTCGGGTCGATCTCCTGCACGTCGTACTGCCGCTTGAGTTCCGTGACGAAACGCCACTCGGGTTGCGAACGCAAGGAGGACATATCGAAGCCCCCGGTGATCTTTGCGTCAGTCCGCAGCACGCCGACCTTCAGTCGCTTGGCGCGGAACACGGTTCGAATGGCGCGCGTCAGCTCGAGTTCCACGGGAGTGCCGATGTCGAAAAACGGGATCGTCACCTCATCATCCACGCTGCCGGTAACGACCACGCCCATGTACACCTCGTCGCGCGTGATCCGCCCGCCGCGCTCGCTCTGCACTTCCTGCGGCTCGATTCCGAAATTCTTTGCCTGCTCGGCTTCGTTGGAGAACTTCTCGGTGTCCGAGATTCGCACGCGCACGCGATCGCCACCCTGCTGATCGAGCTGTCGGAGCAGACCGATGAGCGTTGTGCGCGTGGCCACGAGTTCCTTCGGCACGTCGGGGCTGATGAACGCCTGAATCAGCACGGGCGTTTCGGGTTTGATCTCGGAGATCACCTGCCGTGTGGTCGTCGAAATGCTGTAGATCTTCTCCGAAGTCGCATCGACGCGCGTGTTGGCTCGCGCCGCAACCACATTCAGGCTGACCAGCACCAGACCCAGCGAAACGGCTCGCGCCAGAAAATGCATCCCCATCGGAGCACGCTGCGGCCCTCCGGCCCAATGACGGCGGCTGATCAGCACGAGGTTCAGGTACATCATGAACGCCGTCAGCGAGACGAAGTACAGCAACCCGCCGACCGGGATCATCCCGAGACCGAAATCCTTGATCTGTTCCGCGACGCTCAGGCCCTGCAACAAACGGCTGGACGGGGCGACCTTGTCAATGAACACTGGCACAGCACAAATCGCGGCACCCAGCACGTACGCCACCGTCGGACTGCTCGTCAGGATGGAGGCGACCATGCCCGCGCTCAGCAGCGCGGCACCGCTCAACCAGTAGCCGAGATACGTTGTGAACAGCAGTCCAAAGTCCGGCTTGCCAAGCCACATCAGGACGACCACGTGCGACAGCGAAAACACCAGCGCCGCCGTGTAGGCACCCAGCACCGACAGGTATTTGCCGAGCAAAATCTCCGTGTCCGATGCCGGGATCGTGAACAGCAGTTCGTCTGTCCCCTGCTTTCGTTCGTCCGCCCACGCGCCCATCGAAATGGCGGGGATGATGAACAGCAGCAACAACGGAAAGGATTGGTTGAGCTGCTCGAGGTTCGCCTGGTTGTTGGCAAAGAACTTGGGGCTGAATGCCAGAAACGACCCCAGTCCCACGAAGGCGACGATGAACAGGTAGCCGATCACGCTGGAGAAGTAACTCAGAAAGTTTCGCTTGAACACGGCCTTGATGACGTGCCAACGGAATTGCATCGTGTTGTCCTCCCATCGTATTTGAAATCTTCACCCGTCTCCCCTTGGGGAGCGGGGCCAGCGGTGAGGGGCGGCCAGACCGGTTCTGGCGGTCAAGCGTTGCTCGCCCTCGCCCTCCCTCCCCCGTGGGGACAGGGGATTGAGTCACGCGGAAGCCCGCGTCAATTGTCGGAATCGAATCTCCATGTCGTGCTTGTCTCCCTCCAAATCCTTCAGCGTTCCATCCAGCACCAACCGGCCGTTGTGGACCAGTAACACGCGACTAGCCACGGCCTTGACCTCCTGCAGGATATGAGTGGAAAGCAGGATCGTCTTCGTTCGGCCAAGGCTGGTGATCAGTTCACGAACGTCGTGAACTTGGTTGGGATCGAGACCGCTCGTCGGTTCGTCCAGGATCAGCACCTGAGGATCATGCAACAGCGCCTGAGCCATCCCCACACGTTGCCGGAATCCGCGCGACAGCTTGCCGATCGGCTTTTTCCACACGCCCCGCAGGTCACATTTCTCGGCGACGTATTCCAGTCTCTGCTTGATCGCGGTCGGTTCGAGTCCGCGGGCTTCGCCGAGGTACGCGAGCAGGGAATACGGCGTCATCTCCATGTACAGCGGACCATTTTCCGGCAGGTACCCGATGAGCCGGGCGGCTTCGATTCGTTGCTTGTAAACATCGAAACCGCCGATCCTGGCCGATCCGTTCGTGGCGGACAAAAAGCCGGTCAGAATCTTCATCGTCGTGGACTTGCCCGCCCCGTTCGGTCCCAAAAACGCCGCCACCTGACCGCGGGGGATCGAGAAACTCACGTTCTCGATCGCGGCGAATGGTCCGTAGTATTTGCACAGGCCCTTGGCTTCGATCATCACATCCGAGTTGCTTTCGGCCATCTCAATCCTCTCGCTGCCAATCGACAGCCGCCGCAACCGAGGACGATCCCGAAGCTATCTCGGCGACGGCGGCAACTTGGAATAAGACGTTGAACCAACAATGTTTACTAACCGCGTTCGATGCTGTCCAGCGACTAGTTGAGAGAATCCTTCATCTCAGTTCACGAGCCGGACCCGTCACATTGTGCATCCCAATCGGCGGTGGTCAACGGGTGACGACCGTTGTCAAAGCCCAATCGGCGGTCGTTGGGGGTGGCAACTCGCTGCGATACGTGAATGTTGCGCTCGGAACGGTACTTCTCGGACCGGTCGCTGCGTCTGCGTGTTACGGTAGAGCCGCGGCCGGAGGTTCCTGCAGCAAGGCAACTCGAGGCGTCTTGCCGTCCGTCAGCAAGATGCCGATCACCGCGCCATCCTTCGCAGACACGGCGATGGCTCCGTGCCAGCTTGGGTCCAGCGGCAGAGCGGGGTCCGCCAGCCAGACGTCGCCCTGCATGGTCAGCCGCGAAGCGGACAGAAACTGCGGCTCGCGTGTGCCATCCGTGGCCAGCAGCACGTCTTCAAGTGTGCCGGCTCGACGGGTCACGGCAATGGATGTCGTGTGGCCGGACGCCGCCGCAGGCAGCACAAGCAGTCCTGCCCCAGCGGGGCGCGACGTCGAATCCAGCGTCGCGGGTTGACCATCAACGGTCAGTGTTGCCGTTCCGCCGACAGCCTTTTCCGGAACCGTGAACAGTTCGGTGGGCCCCAGCCACCCGTCGGAGATCGGCAGCGCCCAGCCGCTTCGCTTTCGTTCACGGTTACGCAGCAAGCCGCTTTCGGTCCACTGCAGCACAACCGGCCGAGTAGCGGGCAATCGCTGCGGCAATGAACCCAGGTGCAGGCTGGGTTTCCACATCAACCATTCGTCGTCCGGTTTGTCGTGCAGCGTGAAGCGATGCCCGTCCTTTGCCAACTCGCCCGGTTTTGGCGGCACGGCCAAGGCGACTCCCGCGTGCAGCAGGGTCTCGATCGATCCGACATGCAGCGCGAAACCGGTCAGGCCGCCCGTCAACCGCACGCCGTTCGCGTTCCAGAACTTCGTGTTCTCGCGGATCAGGTGTCGAAACTCCGGACGGATGTACACGCGTGCTTCGACTGCACTGCCGTCGCTGGCCAGACCCACGCTGCTGACTCCGCCGACTCGCAGTTGTCGATACAGTACGGGCGTCCCCGGCCGCAGCCCCGATGCCTCGGTCGCGTGCAGCAGAATTTCCAGCCCGCCTGGTTCGCGCACGTCTTCGAGCGGCGGTTCTTCGAGACCGACAAACCGCGTCTCCGTCGGGCCATCCGCCGAACCGGGCAGCGCGGACAAGTACTTTGCCCCCATCACTGTTTCGAGTCCGCCAATCCCGGTGAGATCGAGCTTGGGGCGCACAATCCAGAAGCGTGTCCCCTGCCTTGCGAGTTGATCGGCATCGGGGCTGAGTCGCACTTGCACGTCGATGCTCCGCAGGTCGTCCGACAACCCGACCGTCTCGACCGATCCCACCACGATGCCGTGGTACCTCAGCGCGTCTCCCGCCTTGATGCTGTGTCCCTCGGCGAACGAAATGTGAATCAGCCGACCGCGTCCCGACCAAACCTGCACGGAAATCGCGATCGCAACGGCCCCCACGATCAACGGCACGATCCAAACCCAGGCCATCCGGCGCCTCGGGCGCAGTTCCGCTTCAGGAACCGATGGTGAACCAACCGGCTGCGATGGCGTCGGTGATGGCGAAGCCGTCGTCGTTCCCTCTCCCCCCGGGAGAGGGTTAGTTTGAGGGAGCGTCGCACCGGTTTGAGCTGCCACCGCCAGCATCGCCCCCGCCCCTTC
>Ga0233424_10001186_pt1 | contig 24730 bp, 23 predicted proteins | sample Watercolumn_Towu_FD_181011 | JGI IMG/M metagenome (GOLD analysis project Ga0233424, IMG submission 181011) | Freshwater microbial communities from Lake Towuti, South Sulawesi, Indonesia - Watercolumn_Towuti2014_125_MG | ecosystem: Environmental > Aquatic > Freshwater > Lake | place: Indonesia... | reverse complement strand
TGTACCGGTAAAACCTATCCCGCGACAAGCCCATCGCCTTACAAGCACGCGACACATTGCCCAATTCTTCGGCCAGATTCAACAAACCAACTTTATGTTTAATGATTTTTACGTTAGTCTCTAACAGAAGGGTTACCTCTTTAAGGTTTGATAAAAATTACACACTTCTATCTAACCAGTAACCCTCTCTTTTTTCAAGAGCAGTGTCAGGTTAAGTCTGAACTACTACAAATAATGCGAGCATTTCATCTCTGCTAATAACCTCTTTTTCCTGAAGAAGGCTGGCTAACTTATCCAAGGCTGCTTTATTCGCAGCAATAATTTTCCGGGCTCTCGCCTCACCTTCTTCAACCAACGCAATCACTTCGGTATCAATCAAGCGGGCTGTTTCGTCACTGTAATTCCGGTATTCTGTTATTTCGGCATCAAGAAACTGCATTTGCTGGCGCTTTCCATAAGTCAAAGGCCCGAGCTTCTTGCTCATCCCCAAACTACAAACCATATTCCGTGCAATTTCACTTGCTTTTTCCAGATCATTCTGAGCACCAGTAGAAATATTGCCTAATGCCATTTCTTCTGCGACCCGGCCACCCAATAAAATAGTAATTTGATCTCTCAACTCATATTCAGTGGATAAGAATTTTTCTTCAACTGGCAATTGCAAAGTAAAACCAAGCGCCGATACCCCACGAGGTATGATCGATATCTTATGAACCGGTTGGCCTGTTGGCACATGCTCGGCCACCATCGCATGTCCGGCCTCGTGATAAGCAACTCTACGCTTTTCATTCGGATTTAATACTCGATTCTTCTTTTCAGGACCCGCCAGAATTCGATCAATAGCGTATTCAAAATCCACCATTTCGATCTGCTTGTGATTAACTCGCGTCGCAACAATGGCGGCTTCGTTGACAATATTGGCTAAATCAGCGCCTACAAGACCGGGCGTGCGTTTAGCAATCACAGTGACATCCACGTTTGGGGCCAAAGTCATAGCCTTGGTATGCAGCTTAAGAATCTCTATCCGATCCTGCAAATCTGGCTTATCAACGATAATCTGGCGATCAAAGCGCCCAGCGCGCAATAACGCCTTGTCGAGAACTTCAGGCCGGTTAGTCGCCGCCATCACAACGACACCCACAGATGTGTCAAAACCATCCAGCTCGGTTAGCAGTTGATTTAATGTTTGCTCACGCTCATCATGTCCACCCATAACAACCGGACCGCCACGAGAACGGCCAATGGCGTCCAATTCGTCGATAAAAATAATACAAGGCGCTTTGCTGCGCGCTTGCTCAAATAGCTCCCGCACACGGGCAGCGCCGACTCCGACAAACAATTCGATAAACTCAGAACCGCTAATATTGAAAAAAGGCACTTGCGCTTCGCCAGAAACCGCTCTAGCCAGCAATGTTTTACCCGTTCCTGGCTGACCGACAAGCAGGACGCCTTTCGGCATGCGTCCACCCAACTTCTGAATTTTTTCCGGCGTTTTTAGAAATTCGATTGTTTCCTTCAACTCTTGCTTAGCGCTTTCTGCGCCTGCAACATCTTTAAAACTGATCTTGGGTTGAGTGTCTTGATGAATACGAATTTTGTTTCCTAAATTCAGAAAAGATTGCGCCCCTACTGCGGTTCGCCTAATTAACCAGGACCAAATCAGCGCCAGAATCAGCATTGGAACGATCCAGTTAAAAAACAAGGTGCTGAGCCAATTGTCTGCGCTACGCACGACAAATTGCACCTTATTTTTTTCCAGCAATTCAGCCAAATCGGTTTGCCACAAGGGTACGGTCATGAAATGCTTTAATGGCTCTTTAGCGTCGTCCGGCTTGATCGAACCGGTAATATAGCGCTCGGTAACAATTGCTTTATCAATCTTGGCAGACTTCACCAAATCAAGAAATTGACTATAAGCAATTTCATCCTGCTGTGCTTCACGAACATTACTAAGCCAAATAAGCGCAAAAAAAACCAATAGACCAAGCCCAATAGCCTTTTTCTCTTTCTCGTTTAAATTTTTAAAATTTAACAAAAAATTAGTTTTGCTTGGAGAATCTTTCTTACTGAACAAATTCTTCAAGCCAGCCACTAAAAGCTTCAGAAAATCGTAACACCTAGTAAAAAAAGTAAAAAGCAATTTGATAAGGTTCTTAACGTTATCCATGAGAATCGAAACCGCCCAGGCTAAGAATTAAATGATAAATTTACAGTGCTAAAACAGATACATATTAGATTGCTGGTGACGTCAATTGGATACTCTTATTGATCATTGGTTCAATCTGCTTTAACAACTTCAAAAAAACGGTTTAATCTTTCAGCCCGTTTTTTTATCTCCAATGCGGCGGATAAGTGCGCTGGTAACCAGGAATTGCCTCGATTCTTCGAAACCAGGCCAGAAGGGCAGGATAAACCTGCTCAACTGCCACAAGGCTGCCGGCTATAGTCTCGGAGGCGGGTTTGTTGGCGGCTCGCAGTAGCAATTGAATGACCGGATAAACCACAATATCGGCTGCCGTCAATCGATCATCGATCAAAAAGAGCGATTTTGCTAAGGTCGCATTGATACAAGCTAATTCTGTTTCAATGAGTTCGCGCGAACGAATGGCTTCGGCGCGCTTTGCGGCCAATTGCCCGGAAAAAATGGTTCCGGCGAAATCGGTCATCTGCGACTCCAAATAATTCAGGCATTCCATGATAGCGCACCAAATCCGTCCCTGTTCAGATGGGCTGCCAGCAAATAATGCGGGTTCAGGATGGCTGGCTTCTAAATAACATAAGATGGCGACAGACTCGTGCAAGCAAAACTCGCCTTCTTTTATCGCTGGCACTTTGCCACGCGGATTGATGGCCAAAAATTCAGCTGATTTCAAATCCTGCTCAGAAAAACTCAAGCGCTTAGCCAGATAGGGAATCTTTTTAATTTCAAGCGCCAGCAGAACGCGCCAGGCAAACGGACTGCCGCTGCCCCAATAAACTTCGATGGCCATATCCAGTCCTTACCTTTTCAAATCAGATTAACAGCCATCCCTGGCACACTCTTAGCACACTTCGCTTCAGGCCCCTAACTCTTCCATCCGAGCCGCCATTTTTATCATTATTAACTGTTCATAATGACGTTTCAGAATCGAATCGGATGGCCGTGAAGGAAAATCGGCTTCGACATCAAACCTCAGCTGAGTTAAAAAATGCCGCCTGAGTACCGAATCTTGCGGTATTGCCATTTTTTTTGCATGGCAGCAAGCCGATGCAGAAACCGATGACTCGGCAGGCGTTGCTGCTGAATCACTGGGTTTTGCATGCGCACCATGGCAAGCCCTGCAGGCGGGACGCTCAATATATTTTTCCATTTCTGTGGCAATAAAATGAGCGAAATGGCGCTTTAAAATCGAATCAGTTGGATGTGCCGGATAACAAGACTCTATTTGCGATCTCAGATGGCTCAAAAAATGCCGCCTGAGTATCGAATCCTGCGGAAGACTCTGTTTCTCTAAAGTAACGCCTTTCACCTGAAGCGAAGTTGCTTCCTGCCGCGAAACAAATGTTTCGGCTGCTTTTTCAGGTTCCGGCGTCGGTTCAGACCAGGCTACAACTGGCGCTTCGGGCTGTTGCGCCGCTTTTGCATCTTCAGCGCACCCGGCCTTGCGGCAGGCTTCAATTTCCTGAATCTGCCGATTCAGCGCCTGGTGTCTATGTTTACAGCCTCTCCAGGCTATGATCGGGGTCATCAGCGCAATTAAGGCCAACGATCCAGGCAAAGGCGCCCATTCGACAAAACCTAGGCTCACCAGATAGATCGCCCAACAAGTAAAGCCCACAAACACAAAAAGGCCAAAGATCACCTGCATTAAATAGCATCCATTACCCAGCAAGGCGCAACTTCGCTTGGCGCTTAAGGCTTTTGGAGTTTCGGCCTGGTTCAAGGAGTTTTCCAACTCCAGCATTCTCTGATGATGCCTGGATTTAGCCCGGCTCATAGCCCATATTTGAAAAATGGTGATCACTAAGACCACAAGGCTAGCGACAAGCGTGACCAAAATTTCGTTTTCAATGGCGATCATGACTCCCCCTCCTTTATATTTATTATTGAAGATAATTACATTTTCCAAGGCTATCAATTGCCTTTCGTCAACAATTTGCTACTTTTCCTTGACGAAATCAATTACTTTTTTAGGGCCTTGAATGTATCAGAAACCGAAGGGATTTTCTAACGAAAAATCATTGCCTGTTAATCATTTAAAAGGCCTTGCTAACGTTTTAGCGTCAACACAAAAGCCAAAATTTATAAAGTCAACATGGTAATGGTTGGAGAATTTAATTCCTTGTCCTTATTAAAACCGCGCACCACGATGATATTATCCCCTTTGTCAACCAAACCCGTGCTCAAGGATAGTTCGCGGGCTAATTTATTTGGATGAACACGGCCAGCTTGCTCGGAATAGACAGGCACAACACCCCAATAAAGATTCATGCGCCGACATATGTGCTCATCGGCGGCCACAGCAATCAGAGGCGCGAGTGGGCGAGCGGAACTTAAGGTCACCACTGACATGCCGCTGCCGGTAATACCAATAATCGCTTTCGCCCTTAAATCAGAGCATAGCTGCGCAGTAGCATCGGCTACCGCATCGCCAAATGGCAAGGGCCTGACTTCGTCGGCCCGGTGCGTTAGCTTACCAAAAGCGTCTTGCTCACGCATAAAGGCTTCGGTTTGCTTAATCACTCTAGCCATCATCGATACAGCTTCAACCGGGAAACGCCCTGCCGCGGTTTCGCCGGATAACATCACTGCATCAGTAGCCGAATAAACTGCATTGGACACATCAGTGACTTCCGCCCGAGTGGGACGCGAATTTTCCACCATTGATTCCAGCATTTGAGTAGCGACGATCACCGGCTTGTTCAACGCTCTAGCCCTTCGAATGAGTTGATGCTGCGCCACCGGCACATCTTCAGCGTTTAATTCCACCCCTAAATCGCCGCGAGCAATCATGATGGCGTCTGCCGCCTGAATAATAGCTTGCGCATTACTCAAGGCCTCCGGTTTCTCAATTTTGGCAATGATATGCGTATCGCAGCCATTCTCGCTAATCAATCGCCGAAGTTCGCTGACATCTTCAGCCTTTCGAACAAACGACAATGCCAAGTAATCAACGCCCAGCCGGAGGGCGAATAACGCGTCAGCCCTGTCTTTTTCGGTCATGGACGGGCAAGACACCTGAACACCTGGCAAATTCATTCCCTTGTGGTTTTTTAATTCGCCCCCAAAAATAACCTGGCACGCAATATCTTCACCTTGAACGCTGGTTACTGTTAGCTCAAATTTTCCATCATCCAGTAAAAGACGATCGCCGGGCCTGACATCATCCGCTAAAGCTGTATATTGGCACGGAATTAGGTTGTCTTTGCCGACGACATCCCGAGTAGTCACGATAACTTCTGTATTCGCCTGAATCGTAATGCTGCCATTTTTAAACCGCCCCGTTCTGATCTTTGGCCCGCAAAGATCAGCAAAGATAGCGATCGGTTCGTTCAACGCAGCAGCAGACTGCCTGATCAAGTGATATAGCTTTTGATGCTCTTCATGCTTACCATGCGACATATTTAATCGAAAAATATTGACGCCCGCTTTAATCAAATGATGAATAACCTCCTGGCTATTCGAGGCGGGCCCCAAGGTTGCAATAATTTTGGTTTTCCGACTGGATAAATGCGGTATATTGATTTTGATTGACATGTTGAAACATCTCTAAAATTAGGCGTTAATCACGGATTCTACAGATTGAGCATCGCTAACGAAAAATTACTGCAAGCCCACTTTAAGTTGTTTGCAATTGAGCGTTTTTACAAGCTAAAATCTTTAGCTCTGTCAATGCACTCAAGCGGCTTCATGGCTAAAGATAGATGCAAATAACAGGATCTGCCGGATTTTGCGCAGTTTCTTCAGGAACGTTCCATTTTCGTTCGCCAAATTGATCTTTCACTAACTCATTATTCAATTTAGGAACTTACACAAAAAATGCTGGCTATTTTAGTTTTATGTACCGGAAATTCCTGCCGGAGTATTTTAGGCGAAGCGTTAATCAATCATATGGCGGGCAAGCGGTTCCGTGCTTATTCGGCAGGCAGCCATCCAGTCGGGACAGTTAATCCGAATGCATTGGCCACATTGCATCGTAATGGTATTTCAAGCGACGGTTTCAGCAGTAAGTCCTGGCATGAATTCGACGGCAAAGACATCGATATCACGATCACCGTCTGTGACCGGGCCGCGAATGAAGTATGCCCGGTTTACTTGAAAAATGCGATTAAAGCGCACTGGGGCTTGCCCGATCCGGCAGAAGCTAAAGGCACGGAAAGCGAAATCGAAAACGCCTTCCAGGCCACTTTTGACGCGCTTAAGCTGCGCATCAATAAAATGCTCGCTTTGCCATTGGAAGATATGACCCACGCAGAAATCACCAACGCGCTCAACGCCATTGGAAAACAGTCTAGCAGTGCGGAATATTAGTTGCTATTGAGAATGAAACAGACAAAAAAATGCGGCCATTTAGACCGCATTTAAGAGAAGGATATAAAACTCTGATTCCTCAAAAGTAAGGATTGCATCTCAAGAGTTAGTATTACTATAGACACGAATAGCTGCAAATTAAATGTGGCAAATTGTCGCGCGTCAGATTGTCGCGCTTATCTTTCAGTACCTTGCAACAGATTACTGAGTTTGGCGAATTCGCTTAAAGTCAGCATTTCCGGTCTGGCGCTCGCATCGATAGCCAAAGCGTCATACTGGTCTTCACTTATTAGTTTTTTTAAGGCATTTCGTAAAGTCTTCCGGCGCTGCGAAAAAGCCTCCGTAACAATACGATTGAAATGATTCATATGATGAATCGTTACCGGCGGTTGCCTATGCGGCAACAAACGAATGATCGATGACATGACTTTAGGCGCCGGATCAAAACTTTCCGGCGGCACGTCAAATAAAGGTTCCGCTGCACAATAATAAGCCATCATAATCGTCAAACGGCCATACCGCTTACTGCCAGAACTGGCGCAAATACGCTCAACCACTTCTTTTTGCAGCATAAAATGCATGTCCTCAATCACTGAAGCGTAAGTCAGCAAATGAAACATTAACGGCGTCGAAATGTTGTAAGGTAAATTGCCAATGATTCGGATTTTTTTAGACTCCAGCGCCAGCGCCGAAAAATCAAATTTCAACGCATCGGCGCTATGAATGCGCAGCCCTGTTTGCCGCTGAAATTTTTTTTCCAATAAAGCGACCAAATCCCTGTCCAGCTCAATAATATCCAGGCTATTAACCTGTTTTAACAAGGGTTCGGTCAACGCGCCCTGCCCGGGGCCGATTTCCACCCAATGTTCATCGACTTTCGGTTGTGCGCTGGCGAGAATGTTATCGATGATGGCCGGATCGCGCAGAAAATTCTGGCCGAAGCGTTTGCGAGGGCTATGCGTCACTGAATTCTTCCATTTGATTCGCCGCCATCAGCAAAGCGGTTTCAATTGCAAACAATAAACTGCCAGTATCGGCGCGGCCGGTGCCGGCTAAATCCAAAGCTGTGCCATGATCGACCGAAGTCCGGATAATGGGCAAGCCTAAGGTAACATTAACGGCCTTGCCAAAACCTTTATGTTTTAACACGGGCAAGCCTTGATCGTGATACATCGCCAACACAGCATCGGCAACAGTCAGATATTTTGGGGTGAAAACCGTGTCGGCAGGCAAAGGTCCTAATAGATTCATGCCTTGTTTGCGCAAACCCTCCAGCACGGGCTCAATAATTTCGATTTCTTCCCGGCCTAAATGACCGCCTTCACCGGCATGTGGGTTCAAGCCGCAAACCAGAATTTTCGGTTTCTCAAGCCTGAAACGCGAGCGTAAATCCTGATCCAGCACACGCAGTATTGTTCTCAATCGATTATGGGTGACGGCTTGGCTCACTTCCGACAGGGGCAGATGATTAGTCGCCAAAGCCACCCTCAAACCCGGCGTCGCCAGCATCATCACCGGCTGACCGCCGGTAATCTCGGCGATGAACTCGGTGTGGCCACTAAAGGCAAAACCGGCATCGTTGATCACGCCTTTATGCACAGGCGCTGTCACCATCGCAGCAAAAAGCCCATCCATGCAGCCTTTGACCGCTTTGCTAATAGTTTTTAGCACATAGCGGCTATTTTCGCGATTAAGCTGGCCACAGCGCGCTGCCTCAACCAGCTCCACCGGCCATACCGTCAAACGACCGGCCTGATGAAGTAGCGGCGGCAAAGCCGGATCAAACAAGTCCAACTGAATGGGTAAAGCTAATTCCCGTGCCCGTTGCATCAATAATTCAGAGCTGGCGACAACAATTACTTGGCAGGACAAGCTTTGCTGCGCCAACTGGAGACATAAATCGGGCCCGATACCGGCGGGTTCACCAGGAGTGACGACAATACGCTTAATCGATACCCTTGAAGTCATGATTTTCCCTGAGTTTTCTGATGAGCAAGCCAGTCTTGCCAACGCAAGGTTTCCCAATAATTAACAATACCCTCTACTTTGGACTTGAGCACGAAATCTTGCCGCCATACCTTCTCAGGCAGCCAATCACCTGGATTGACCGAGGTTTGAATCTCCAAACTTTCAAGATTCAATACAATCCGGCTGTCATGCTCGTAAGTCATGCCAATCAATTGGGGATGATTTAAAGTACCTATGAAGTGGAAAACCCTTGGATGATTATCCAGCAAACTGGGCTTATCCGAGTTGAAAAATGCTAGCAAGGCTCGGCTCACATCGATCTGCCCCATCGGCTTATTCATGCCCGGCAAAGATTTGCTGGCCACCAGAATCGTCCGTAGCTGAATGTCATTGATGAAGTGTCCATGGCCTAGAAAGCCGTCGTCGAATAATGATTCTCCATGATCCCCGCTAATAAGCAGCAATGTTTTATCATACAGGTTTTTGGCTTTTAGCTCCTGGATGATTCGACCGATGATTTGATCATCATAAGCCATTGCGTTGTAATAGGTTTCCAGCAATCGGGAACGATTTTCGGAGTTTATTTGGTTTCGTGGCAAGGGCTGTTTTGTCAATAAGGCCGGCATGCCTGCATGATGATAAGGAAAGTGGCCGGCCTGCAGATTCATATAAATAAAAAACGGCTTGCTCCAATCAACCGAACCGGCTTTAAACAGCTCATCAGCCACCCGGTCATTAGACAAAGTTAAACTGCCGACGTCGGTTGAAGGAAATACGCGATCATCAATAGCCGACTGCGCATCGAAATAAATATCAGCATAACGACGCATGCCGGTTTTCCGGGCTATCTCACCAAATGTTTCGGCCTGGCCGGAAAACACGCCAATTTGATAACCGGCGTCTTTAAAATGCTGAAATAAACTGTTGGTTTCTTGCTTATGCGGCGCCAGCTGAGCGGTCAATAAAGCAATCAAAGACGAGCGGGTGAAGCCTTCGTGACTGTAATAGTAACTTGCCGAAGCGCCTTCTTGCGCAAGTTGCTGCAAATGGGGCATAACCGCACGGCCTGCAATGACCTTTTCCAATGCGTCCGCCCGAGCGCTTTCCAAAACAATGAAAAGCACATTCATGCCCTTTGGCGCGCTGTAATCACCGGCATCGGTAACGGCTTCCTGATAATGGAAATCACCGCCAACGCCATCCTGATCAATGCCATCGCCGGGAATGTCCAATGCCAGCGGATAAACCGCGCTATCAAATGGCGCCGAGTCTGGTTGCCAGGCAAATAAACCAAAACCATCGCGGTCAAAATCACTCAGCTTTTCCAATAGAAACATCGACGCCCGATAAGCGGTTGTATGGTTCAAATGATAACGAATATTTACACTTTGGTTGATCTGAAGAATCAAAGCAGCCTGCAATAAGGCAACACCTATCGGCCAAAACCAATCACTCCAAGCATTGATAGCTTTCTTGCCTGGGGCTGTCAAATTGCGCTTAATTAAAAAATGGCCGCCTAAATAAATAGCTAATAGCGACAAAAAAGCAGCGATATAAATCAGGCCTTCATCAAAAATGTAGATCAACGCGCCACCAAAACGACCGCCGCCAAGATTTTGAGCGACCTGAAAATCCAAAAAATCACTAAAATACCGGGTCAATTCATATCGCGCGGAAATTGCCAGAATAATACCGCCACCGGCCAGCCAAACGAAATGATAAACCAACAGCATCCGTCGAATTCGGCTTCTCGACCAAACAATAAAAAACAAGCCTTCTAAAAAAGCCAGGTAGAGTAAAACTGTCGTGAATAACGCCAACAGAAACAAACTGACTGGCACAAAGCCATGAATGTTGTGCGATTGCAAAAAACCACCCCGAAAAACCCCATATTTAACCTCCAGCAACACCAGCTCAAAAGCGGCAACCAGCACGCTGAGCGCTAACGTTATCAATAAGGTCAAATGGTGACTAATGAACTGACGAATGGCGATCTTGTTGCACAACAATGTCATTTAAAAAATGGGGACTCTCTGAATTCAATACGGGATGGATTTGCCAATAAGTCACTCATCCCTAACAAATTGCGCTCTTCCTGATAAAACCAGTAATTAAACCAAGACTTGTCCAGCTTCGGGCTGACTGAGAAATTGATACGGGCTGGCGCTATAACCATAGGCGCCTGATTGGTAAATTACGACAAAATCGCCAATTTCAGCAAGCGGCAGCTCCATTCTATCTGCCAATATGTCCAGCGGCGTGCACAGCGGGCCGACAATGTTGACGGTTTCTGTTTTAGGCTCATTCATTTTATTGCCTATAGCCACTGGATAATTTTTCCGAATAACCTGCCCGAAGTTTCCCGATGCCGCGAGATGATGATGCAGGCCGCCGTTAACCACAAGAAAAGTCTGACCGCGCGACAGCTTTTTATCGATGACCTGGCAAACATAAATACCGGCCTCGCCCACCAGATAACGGCCGAGTTCTATAATCACTTCAGCTTGCGGACATCTATTGTTAAATATCTCCATGGTTTCAGCCAGCGCTTCACCAACCGCCTTTATATCCAACGGGGTATCGCCAGGAAAATAAGGAATGCCGTAACCACCGCCAATGTTGAGTTTTTTGATCGGTGAAGGGCAATATTCAAGCAGATTGCTGGCTAACGCGATGCTTTTTTGTTGCGCATCGATAATGGCTTCGGCTTTGAGATTCTGCGAACCACTGTAGATATGGAAGCCCTGAAAATCCAGATTCAATGTTTGAATACGTTTTAGCACACCAGGCAATAATTCTTCATCTATGCCGAATTGTTTGGGGCCGCCACCCATCTTCATGCCGGAAGCCTTCAATTCGAAAGCCGGATTAATGCGCACCGCAACCCGAGCCTCAAATCCGGTTTGATCCGATAGTTGCGCGAGGGTTTCCAGCTCATGAAACGACTCAATATTAATGATAATCCCGGCGGCGATGGCCTGTAATAATTCTTCCGGCCGTTTGCCCGGACCCGCCATACTGATATGTTCGGCCGGCATGGTTGTATCCAATGCAACTTTCATTTCACCGGCTGACGCCAGATCAAAACCGTCAACCAAAGTGGCCATATGCTGAACCAGCGCCGGCATTGGATTGGCTTTCATCGCATAATGTATTTTCAGTCCTGGCGGCATTTGCTGGCGCAGTTCGCAAATCCGGTCAGTCAGTAATTGCCGGTCATAGGCATAAAATGGCGTTTTCCCCACTCGCGCCGCCAAGCGCGTCAGTTCAACGCCGCCAATCAGCAATTGATTGCCTTGAACCGGAAACTGTGTCATTGATGGATGTTGTGGCACGGATTTATTCATGATTCGCGTTGAAATAAGGTTGCGAATTGCTGGCTTAGGCTTTTGCGGTCAATTTTGCCGTTCGGATTTCTGGGCAAGCTAACCAAAACTTCAATTTTGGCCGGCACCATAAAATTGGGCAATTGCGCCTTACAAATCGCGACAAGCGCCTGATCATTGAATGCTTCCTGATCTTCGACGCTGACCACCACGACCACGGCCTGCCCTAATTCCTCATGCTCGATGCCAATCGCCGCTGCTTCCTTGACTAGGCCAGAGCCGTAAACCACTTCTTCGATTTCGGTCGGGCTGACCCGATAACCGGAGGTTTTAATCATATCGTCCTTGCGTCCGACAAAATACAAATAACCCTCTTCATCGCGAGTTACCGTGTCCCCCGACCAGACCGCAATTTCGGTCAACGGCAGTTCTTTCAGTTGCCCCGGCGCTGGCTTGAAACGCTCCTCCGTTTTCGCCAGATCATTCCAGTAACCCATCGCCACCAGCGAACCGCGGTGCACCAACTCGCCGGGTTCATGTGGCGCACACAGCGAACCATCTTCACGAACCACCAAAATTTCGGCGTTCGGTATAGCCTTGCCCATCGAATCGGGCCGTCGATCAATCTGATCCGGCGGCAAATAGGTTGAACGAAAGGCCTCCGTCAAGCCATACATCAAAAAAAATTGGCCATCGGGCACCCGTTGCCGAATTGCCGTCAGCACCGATTTAGGCATCTTGCCGCCGGAATTGGTCATATAACGTAAATGGCTGTTAATCGTTTCCGGCCAATCCAGATTAGCCAATTGCGCCCATAACGGCGGGACTGCGGCCAAACCGGTAATTCGCTCGATTTTCAGCGCATTGACAACATCTCGCGGCAGCAGATAATCCAGCAACACGCAGCATGCGCCTTTCAGCAATGAAGTCGTGAGTTGATTTAATCCGTAATCGAAACTGAATGGCAACACAGCTAACAGACGATCCTGGTCCGTTATCGCCAAATATTCGCTCACACTTTTAGCCCCGGCAACAATGTTACGATGCGACAAGACCACGCCTTTCGGTTTGCCCGTACTGCCCGAAGTATACAAAATCGCCGCCATATCCGTATCGATCGTGGCTGGCTCAACCCACCCTCGATCAGCATAAGCCATAAAATCCTGCCAGCTTAAAAGGGTCTGCGCAATACTGAACTCTGCCTGATCCAGTTCATTTTCGACCAGAACAATCGTGTGTAAATCACTACAGTTTTCAAGAACCGGCAGCAAAGTTTGTAAACGGCTTTTCGACGTCATTAAAATTTGCACATTGCAATCGATCAAAATGTAGCCGACCTGTGCCGCCTTCAAAACCGGATTGACTGGCACAAACACTCCGCCGACTTGGCTGATGGCTAAAAAACTGCTTACGGTTTCGATCTGCTTCGGCAAATAAACCGCTACCCGCTGCTGCGGTTTTAAATGAAGGCCTTGCAAAGCATGAGCTTGATGCTGCACTAACTCATCCAGTTGTTGATAAGTCCAGGTGGCTTTTTTATGTGTTACCGCAACCGAATCGCTACGATGTTTAACAGAATCAGAAAATAGGTGATGGAATAAAGTCGGCATGATTTATGAACGCTATGTACTGGTACGCTTCGAGTACGTAAAGAAAGTATAAGCCACTTTTAACGCTGATAGCCTCGCAATTTAATGAAAAAGCTCGAAAAATGATCATCCTTGATTTAACATAGTTAATGGCTTGATTACTTCTTGCCATAGACACTGTCGTGATTTGTGGCAATGGTTAAAAACCGCATGAACAATCCATCCCGATAAGCGGCTGCTCGCAGCGCCTGTGTAATTCGCAAGGAATAAACAGCATCAATTCCATCCGGCGGTTTAACGCTGATGATCTTCTCCCATTTTAAACTGCTGTCACGATAAACTTGTTCCCATGTCATCTGCCGGAGCTTTTTGAGTGTATCTAGGGCAGCGTGGCGCTCCGTTTTTTGCAAGGTCAGTAAGTTTTCTTGAAAAATCGGGTTGTTAAGGTCAAGCCGTATCGACTCATTCGCTTTATTCTTGACTACCCAACTTCTCCAGCTCAGCCGTTAAGTTGTCATCAGAAGGATAATGTTTTTGCGCCCAGGACAAAGCGTTTTGCAAATCCGTAGCAGTTTTGGGCTGATGCAGCCAGCGCTCATTATCTGGAATAATAGTAGCGGTCCGAACTAGCCACACGCCAGGTTCTTGCTCTTCGACTAATACCTGCCGACCTGCGTATTGCTTACCTAGTGAAATTTGCCCATTGGCGCCGATGACTTTGACGGAAGCTTGTGATGTTATAATTGCCATAATAGCCCCAATAATAGGATTGCACGAATGCACTATAGCATTAATCTAGCCTAACCACGACTGAAAAGCGCGCTTTTTCATTACCAATGCCGAGAGCTTTACTGGCTTAAACACGCTCTACAACCAGTTAAACCCATACATTCTGGTAATCCTCAACATAAACCGGATTGGACTGGTATCCCAGGGCGTAAATCTTGGCAATTGCCAGCGATCATCCGATTTGCTGGACATCCTAGGTTGAGTGGAAACCGCCGCTTCGTAACCGCAGGCCTTGATGATTGCAATCTGCTCAGATAGATAATCCTGATTGGGTTTGCCGTTGGGATAAGCGAAATACTGAAGCTTGGTATCTAACAATTGCTCTAACGCTTTTTTATTGTCTTGCACTTCTTGCCGGACCTGCTCTGGCGTCAAGGTCGCCAAAATTGGATGCGTCACGGTATGCCCGCCTATTTCCATCCCGCTTTTATGCAGCTTCACCAGTTGCCAGATGTCAACATTAAATCATCAGGCAACTCATTAGTTAACGAAGCAATATACGCGGTATGCTGACGACGACTTTCCGGCGGCAAATGCTTTATCTTTCTCAGAATTTCGACCGCCGCATCGGCTTTATTTGCTGGTGAGCTAATATCGTAGCTGCCCAAACCAATAGCGCTTAAATCAAGCTGGGGCGACGACAGCTTACGAATACTTTCAATCACCGTATCATTCCACATTCGGCCGCCATTCAGATAAGCGGAGGCGATAAAAAAAATGGCGGATAATTGATAGCGCAATAATATCGGTAAGGCGTTCGTATAGTTATTGGCGTAGCCATCATCGAACGTGATGCAAACTGCTCTGGGAGGCAAACGATCGCTGGCCATCCTTTCCAGCGCTTCATGAAAAGGCAGCACATTAAAGTATTTAGCGATCAATGCCATCTGCCAGCTGAATACCGCTTTATCGATTTCCCACGGACGCATAAAGTCCGGTTGATCCATAACCTGATGATAAATCAGGATCAGCAATTTTCTAGGCTTTCCGAATCCTGATACTAAAGTGCAAAGTAATTGGAAAAATTTCAGGATGAAGGTTTGCATGTAGATTACAACAAATTATTTTGGCTATTAAGCGTTACTTAGGCAACAAAAAACTCTTTTTTTAAATTAACAATCGCGCTAGATGCGAACGACAATTGCAGTTATGAAACTCCGTTAAAGTATAAATGCCAATTGACAAAATGTGAACCATAGACTACATTTTGCCAATGCTCGAAATCATTCAAAGCAAAGCGTTCAAGACTTGGCTATTGGGCTTGCGTGACAAAACATCCAAAGCTCGAATCGAAGCCAGAATCCGGCGCCTTACTTTAGGCCATTTTGGAGATGTCAAACCAGTACGTGATGGTATTAGCGAGTTGCGCATCGATTTCGGCCCTGGTTATCGAGTCTATTTTATCCAACACGACTCGTTCACAGTGGTGTTATTAGCGGGCGGAGACAAGCATAGCCAAGACAGCAACATCGAACAAGCCATTAAGATTGCAAAAGAGTGGAGAAACAAATTATGACAGAAAGCTTTTCCCGTTATGATGCAGCAGAATATTTGAAAACCCCTGAAGACATGGGCTTGTACCTGGAAGCCTGTCTGGAAGAAGATCCTGGTGACGGCAGTCTGGTCCGTCTTGCCTTGGGCGATATCGCAAAAGCCAAGGGCATGACTCAGCTCGCTAAGATTACCGGCATTTCCCGCGAAGGACTCTATAAAGCGTTGTCTCAGGACGGCAACCCAGAGTTTTCGACCATCATGAAAGTTACACGTGCATTGGGAATTAAACTCCATGCAGAAATGACCTAAGTTTGTGAGCATAATTAGCTGTCCAGTTATTTGAATGGATTAGATAACTTAATCACAAACCTTCCAACAACTCAGCCAATAATTCAGTTCTGGCTTCTCTTGAATGCGCTTTAACCGAAGCTGCATCTGCAATCTGTACCTGATTTGCTTTCAAACCTTCGAGAAAAGCTGTTAATTCTTTAATAATCGCGTCCTTATTATCCAACGGCGCCATATAGGGCACTTTGGCCGCAATTAAAACACCGGCCGTATCGCCTATTGGATCAGTTAAAGCAAAAATCGGCCGCCTGGCGCGTAAATATTCGTAAATCTTGGCGGGAATTTGATGATTGCAATTGGCCGCCTGAAAAATGAGTAGCCCGTCAGCCACCAGCATTTCCGCTAAGGCGTCCTGATAAGCAACTCCTGGCTCCAGAAAAACGACTTCCTGCAAACCATACTGCTGAATCAATTGGCTATGCAAATCATCATGGCCGGTTGCGCGAAGGATCACTTTAAATTCACCAGCCTTGATAACACTACGACTTAACATTTCGGCAAGTGCTTGAAAAAACTGTCTGGGATCGCGTTCTGACGGATATAAAACACCGCTATGCAGCAAAGTGATCTGCCCGGCTTTTTTATTGGCTAAGGCTGTTTGATAAGCTTGTGATTGTTCGGCTTGAGCAAAGTTTTCTTCATCATAGCCATTCGGAATCAAGGCCCATTTTGAGGTTGGCATGTCCGGATAACGTTTTGCGTACATGCTAATCGCGCCAGGCGTAGTAAAAACAGCATACTGACAATGTTTTACGGTCTGACGCTCAATCCATTGATATATTTTTTTTTGCCGCGGATTCGTTGGATAATCATCCTCGGTCATCGAGTCTCTAAAATCCGCAATCCAGGGAATACCGGTTATGCGATGCAAATACAAACCAATTAAATGTGTGGTCGCAATCGGATAAGTTGACCAGATCACTTTAGGCCGGTATTTCCAAATCAAAACCAAGCCGGATAGCACACCGCCGAAACACCAACTGACCCAGCGATCAGGCAGCGCCAGCCAGCCCAAATACCGGCCTTTAATGGCCAAATGCTTTGCTGTATCGAGTGCAAACGCTCTGGTGACTGAAACTTCAGCCGGTATTTCAGCCATCTGCCCATCGCTGACCTGCTCGTAAACTCTTGGATTCACGGTTAAAACCTGAGCTTTCCAGCCATGATCCCGCAAATAGCGGGAAAACTTCAAGGTTCGCTGAATGCCGCTGCTCACACGCACAGGTGGAAAATGATAGGCGATCATCAAGATGTTTTTCATGATGCCAATTAGTTACTTGAAGAAGAATTAAGCATTTTTTACTTCGAGCCCGCTGAATAATGATATTCTGTTCATTTGGAATTTGCCCACTGTTGTGCAAGCGCAATCTCATCTGCATGCGCTGTTATATAGCGTGTTTGCTCTTCGCGAATAGCAGCTAACACTTCAGTAATTGTATCTTCTCGTAATTCACGGCCAAAATCGGATGGTAAATCGCCATCATCTAATGAAAACAAACGTTTTAGTATCAATTCACCTACTTTACTTTTGTAATGCGAAGCCTCCCAATAGTATTGCAAAGATGTTGTAGGCAATAAATTCCTAATCGTTTCTGTTGTTATGCTATTGTAACCAGAAAAATCGACTACTTTGATATCACATTGCTGTTGCTGATAGCGGCGTGACCTGAGCGCCAAATCAGATTTCCACTGTTCAAATCTCTGCCATGACCCATTCTGCCTGAGTACATCAGTTACAAGAGCATGCACCGGATGAACATAAAGCCTGATTACAATGTTTTTTTCACAAATTTCAGTTAATAAGCCATCCAATAAACGCCATGATTTTTCATCTCCAAGGTGGAGCGACGGTTTGATAAATGCCGCTTCCATTTTTTTTCGAAAAGCTCGATATGTTTTACCCCGTTCTTCTGTTATTTTCAGCATTCTTGCCTCAGAATGTTGTCCTCGAATAGACATCGACTTATACGAGCCATCGTATGGGATATCATTGAGTTTATCAAAAATCGAAATAATTGAATTTTGAGTTGCTTTAAATGATAAAGCCTGAGCTAAATCAACTAAGATCCGTTTGACAAAATAACTTAGGTGATTCGATGTCAAAAGCCCTTTATCAAGTTCCGTATTACCAGCATATTCTGCCGAAAATGATGTGAAATCGAGTCCTATAACAACATTTTTTGATTGAGTGAGTTCTAAAACGTGTCTCGCCAAAGGCACTACTTGCCCTAATCCAGCACCCGATAAACCCGCATTATAAACTCCCCCCCCCGCTAACGAAGGATCAGGCGGCAAACCAACTTCTGTCCGTGATGAACCGAAATAAATGGTATCTGGCTTGTTAATCGACAGATAATGCAGTTTGGACAAAGCCGAATGGGCCGTTGTTCTGGGAAAATAGCTTGTTTCTCCAGGCAAGTGATGTGTCGCAGCAGCGTCAATCCAGTAATTCAGCGCACCGACAATTAGTAACAAAGGCAAATTGATCCAGCCTAAGCGAATTACATATTGTTTGGCAGTCATTGACATTAAAATTGAAAATATAAAAATTCGCTAACCTTATTCATGCTAACAACACACAGCAAAAACCCAACGCTGATCGACACCAACCAATACCTTGAAGTACGCCATTCAATACGCAGTAACGATCGGTTCACAACCACTTCTTCCAAGCAGGGTTGAGCCTTTGCCATAATTTCCTGAGTATTGGGCGCACACCATACTATGCCAAAAGCCAAACCTAAAACGGGAACGCCGAGAGAACCAAAATCGATATAAGGTATACCATCGAATTTGACTGTCCATCCCGTTTGTAACAACCAGGCTAATTGATCTCGGGCCCAACTGGGTAAGGCAATACCCTTTAAACCCGTCATACCTTCGAGTACATCTAATGCTGTGACTAAATCAGGGGCTCTAAAAAAAACCCAAGCAACCACTACGACAACAAAAGTCAGACCACGGCCTATCATTTTCCCGAAAAAGCTGTCCAACTTTTCCAACCTCAACTTTTCTTTAACATAATGCCAGCCATGGTTAAGGATCAAGTAAAACCCATGCAAGCCACCCCAAATTACAAATGTCCAACCTGCACCATGCCACAAACCACCTAGCAACATGGTCACAAACAAATTCCGGTATCTAGCCCATGATCCATTCCGATTACCACCTAATGGAATATAAAGATAATCCCGTAAAAATCGTGACAAGGTCATGTGCCACCGCCGCCAAAAATCGATAATATTTTCTGCTTTGTAGGGCGAGTTAAAATTGAGCGGCAACCGAACGCCAAATAACCTCGACAAACCGATCGCCATGTCGGAGTAGCCAGAAAAATCGAAATACAGCTGCATGGTATAAGCCAACGCACCGAACCAAGCTTCAATCAGTGCGGGATGAGCATTCACCTCAAATACCGGATTAGCTAATGGGGCAATTGTATCGGCAATGAGAACCTTCTTGGCTAGACCAATCACAAAAATCGTCAAACCAATAGCAAAACTATCTGCTGACGGTAAATAAGTTTTTCTTTCGGCAAATTGCGGCATCATTTCTTTGTGATGCAAAACAGGTCCCGCAATCAGATGAGGAAAATAAGTAACAAAAAGGACATAGTGAGTAAACCGGTATTCCCTGACTTTGCCTTGAAAAGTATCAACTAAAAAAGCAACTTGCGTAAAGGTAAAAAAAGAAATCCCTATTGGTAAAACAATATCAAGAGTAGCCCATTGTTTCATCTCAGTAAAAGCGGCCAGGTTCGCGCCAAAGAAATTTGCGTATTTATAATAACCGAGCAACACCAAATTACTGCCAATCGCGACGCTTAGCAGGCGTTTCTTTTTCGCTAAAATTTTGGCTTTGCCTATAAGATAAGCTAGCCAATAATTGCCGGTTATCGAACCCAATAATAAAGGTAAATAACGATAATCCCAGCTACCATAAAAAAACAACGATGCCAGCGCCAGCCAAAAAGCGGCTGCATGAGAGGAATATCGAGCCAATAAAAAGAAACCAGCTAATACAACCGGCAAATAGATAAAAATGAAGTTAAAAGTATTAAATAACATGCCAGCTTTCTTTACTGCGAGCCTTTAATCCAGGCCAAGGTCCACTCTGCTACTTGGTCACGCCAGGCTCTCGAAGAAAAGGTATGATCGGATTCCGTAAAGTCATGCCGGGTAACGCGCTGGTCAGCCAATAAACGTTGCCATTCGGCATCGGATTTGACCGCTTCTTTAAACTCATCAGCCGTCAAATCTTTGCCGCTTAAAATCAATAACACCGGGTATTTAAACCGCCGCAAACATTCGCGCATCCGGTCTGGTAAAACCAGCGTTTCACTGACCTTGTCCGGCTGTCCAGGCTCATTCAAATGGACAGCCTTCGTTCGCTGCCCCAGTTTTTTTAACATCGTCACTAAAGAAACCAGAGACTGCCGGTAATCAAAGCGCAAGGTAAGCACCTTGCGCCAAAGATCGCTACTAAACAAACGCTGTAAATAATAATGCTTTAAATAGGTTTTGGCAGCGCCCTGCTCGGTATAAACCCAAGGATTTAACAAAACCAAACCGTGTACGCGCTGATCCTGATAAGCGTAGAATAAAGCCGCGGAAGCGGCATCACATAAACCCCAAATCACCACCCCCGATAACGAGGGGCAGGTTTGCATAAAAATTTCGATAGCCGCAGTAATGTCATCATCAATTCCCGCAAAAGAGCAGGCGCTTCCTTCCGCATCACCCATGCCGCGATAATCAAAGCGCAGTACCGGTATGCCATTAGCCGCCAGCATTCTGGCCAGCAAAACAAATTGCCGATGACTGCCCACGCGGTATTGCGGCCCGCCAACGACCAGCAACACGCCGGTCTTGGCGGTATTTTCAGTTAAATGAACGATCCCGACCAGCTTTTCATTTCGGCATTCAAAAATAATCGGGACTTCCTGGGCGTCGGGAGTATTGCGCATGAAGTTAGGCTTAAGACGCTTCAGCCTGTTGCTGTAAATAAGCCGCCATGTCTTCGTTGTTAACCCGGTGATAAAGCTCTTCCACCGAAATAGTCAGGCCGATGGATTCAAGTGTGAATTGATCGCCCAGGAAATAATGGCGGGACAGCCAGCCTTCGCTTCGGCGACACACCTCGACATCGACAAAATCCTGCTCTATCAACAGATATTCCTGAAGCGTCGAAATGGATTGATAAGCCATGCGTTTGATGGTCTCATCGATTCGGCGCGTCGATTTAGATAACACCTCGACCAAAACAGTCGGAAATTCACTGTAATAGTCATGTTCGGTTTGGTCGTTGCAAACCACCATCGCATCAGGGTAAAAGAAGTTTTTACCGACTTTGACTTTGACATCGGATGAAAATGGCTCACAAGGCGAATTTAGTAAAAAATTACCCAATATCCTGGAAATGTTGACAGAAATCCGCTGATGATTTTTACTGGCGCCCGACATCGCATAAACTTCACCATCAATCAGCTCGTGTTTAACCTCCGAATACAGCTCGCCCTGCAAATACTCTTCTTCCGTAATTGCTGTTTTGGCTGCGCTTAAAACCATGTTTTCACCTGTTCACAAGTCTGTCTGATTAATTCGGGAGCCACGCTGATTTCTTGAGTTGCCCAAAACGGATCGCCAACCACTTTGGTTAACGAAGCGTTTATTCCGTCTTGATGGAGCTTGGCCAACCATTGCGCATGACTCGCAGAAACCGGAACAGCCACATTCAAAACGATCTCAAAAATAGCAACATCCTCAAGGTTTTGCAAATGTAATTGATCCGCTCGCAGCGCCAGTATAGGCCTGACTAAATCGGGATTCAACTGATAACCTGCAACTTCGACAAACTGTCCTTCCAGCAATTGCTTCCTCAGGTCGGACGTTTTTTCTTGCGGCGCACTGCTATTCATCATCGCTGCTGCAACACGCAAACGTAAAAACTGAGTCACGAAGACATCGCCATTTAAAACCGGCTGCCAACAAATTAATCGCTTGATTGCATCGCCAGAATTGGCGGCAAAATCCATGGCCAATAAAGCACCCGTTCTTAAACCCCATAACGCAATCGACTGGGTACCTTGCTGCTTTAGCCATTGAATCGCCGAACCTATATCCTGCAACCAGATAGACCATGTCGCCTCGCCAAAATCGCCCGCACTATCACCGGTACCGAACAAATCCAAGACCAGAACCGCATAGCCCTGCTCGGCGAACGCTCGCGCCTGTAATGCTGCCATACGTCTGGATTTATTCATTTCTTCGGTAAAAGCCGGAATATGAACTATCGCTTGTTCAGCGGAGCTTTTGCCCGCAGGCGGCCAATAAACGGCGAATAACTTTCTTACGTTACTTTCAATAAAAAGAGGCTGCATGGCTTGAGCTGTTCTACACCCTAACAAGCTGCATTAACGGCTCAAAAGAATAGAGTGCGGACTTCCTTCCTGATGCTTCTTCTAAGGTAGAAATTAAATTTTTTTCTAAAAGAACTCTGGTAAACCTTGCTGCGCTAGGTGCAGGTATACCGCTATTTACAGTAAATTTATTATTTCTAAATACGGGGTTGGTAAAAATAAAATCGAGCGCGTTAACACTCCATTTAGAAGATAATACACTTGCAAAAGTCAGCTTCATATCTTCATACAATTTTCGAATATTTTCCGCAATCGCAAGGTTCCTAATGGATTGCTGCTCAACAGCTTCAAGAAATAAAACACACCAACCTTCCCAGTCTTCGTGTTCAGATACATTTCTCATCGTGTCTATATACAAATTTTTATGATCTTCAAAATAACCACTGATATAAAAATGAGGCGCTGAAAGCATTTTTGATGACCATAGCATCAGTGTAATCAACATACGACCAATACGCCCATTACCATCTTTAAACGGGTGTAATGCTTCAAATTCGATATGAGCGATCGCTGTTTTAATCAATGTTGGGTGAGTGCTTTGCTCAATATAGTCAAACAGCCTGTCCAAGCCTTCCTGAAGTTTTTCTGGACTAACAGGAATAAACAAAACGTTTTTTTTAAACTTATCGACTAAGTAGTTTTGTTCCTTTTTAAATTCTCCGGGTGATTTTGAAGCCCCACGCCCAAAAGAAAGCAACTGTTGATGAATTGACTTGATAAGCGATTGAGATAATGGATAACTCGCTTCCATAGCCTGCTGTGCTGCTCGCAAAGCACGCTGATATAGTATAGTTTCAATGACTTCCGATCTTACATTGGCAGTCATTCCTTTACCGTTATCGAAGTCCGCCTCATATTTAAGAATTTCATCCATGGTACTAACCGTACCTTCCATTCTGGAAGATATGACCGCTTCTTGGTTACGTAAAGGCGCAAGCAGTATTTCGCTATTGTGCATATTTTTTAGCATTTGATCATAACGGGCCACGGCGTCTGTTGCTTTTACTAAAGGGCCTATAAGTTTTTCATAATCAAGGCTACCAGGCGGAAATCTGCCGTAATGATAGTTAAGCGCATTCTCTAAATTAAGCTGCATGATTTAAAATTTAGCATATAGGGATTAACAATATACTATATATTAACAGCAAAACAAATAGATCATCATAATATCTATATTATGATGATCAAACCAGATAGACCTTAAGGAATTTAGCTCAAAAGCGTTTGATATTCATTTTTCTGATAGTTTGAAAGACAACTATAGAATTGTATTCGGCTACAGGCTTATTAGCCGGCACTTTCCTGCACCATCTGCCAATAACGCTGAACATCGTCATTCTCGACCCGATCATAGATTTCCGTGACCGGCAAACGCAAATCGATCGCGGCAAAATAGACCTCGTCGCCCATGTAGAAATGCTCGGATCGCCAATGATTTTCGCGCCGACAAACTTCGACATCGACGATATCCTGCTCGATCACGACATATTCCTGCAAGCTAGGCAATCGCTGGTAAGCCAGGCGCTTTAAGGTATGATCAAGCTTCCGCGTGGTTTTTGATAATACTTCGACAATAATCAGCGGCGAATCGGTAACGCCGTAGTCGTTAGCCTCATGCTGACACGCGACCAGCACATCCGGATAGAAAAAATTATCCTCAACCCGCACTTTCATATCGGAAGCAAAGGGTTCGCAAGGGGTATTTTTTAAAGCAGTCCGAAATTCACTGACCAAATTAATCACTAACCGGCCATGATTGCTACTTGCTCCAGCCATGGCAAAAATTTCGCCATTGATGTATTCATGTTTGATTGGACTAATCAGTTCACCTTCCAAATAGTCACAGATTGAAAAATGCCCCTTATTAAGCTCTAAGTTCATATAAGTAAAAACAAATGCAGAGCTAACTGGGCGCGGCGGCGGAAAACTTGGAAGCAAACAAAGCGCAAAATGGCCATGTTTCGGTTGAGCGTTGGGTTAGGGGGTAGGATGCCATGAAATATCGATTTTTCGATGATGAGCAACGCAATCACGAAGGTATAAATTAATGAGGCTTTGATAGGGAACCCCTGCTTCTTCTGCCATTTGTTTGAAATAACTGATTACATCCTCGCTTAAACGCATAGTGACAGATTTTTTTAATTTCGCAGCATAGGGATTCTGATCTTGCCCTGATTTTACGGACATACAGCTAAGCGACTTTTTTAGCTTCAAATGCTTCTGGACTGACAAAGCCCAATTTAGAGTGAAGCCGTTTTCGATTGTAATACACTTCAATATATTCGAA
>Ga0233424_10001185_pt1 | contig 24744 bp, 38 predicted proteins | sample Watercolumn_Towu_FD_181011 | JGI IMG/M metagenome (GOLD analysis project Ga0233424, IMG submission 181011) | Freshwater microbial communities from Lake Towuti, South Sulawesi, Indonesia - Watercolumn_Towuti2014_125_MG | ecosystem: Environmental > Aquatic > Freshwater > Lake | place: Indonesia... | reverse complement strand
GGACCGCGGGTGGAAAGCCGACCCCCGCCCGCTAGCCTGACAGGTCGCACTTGCGACGGCTCGTCTGCTGCAAGAGCCGCCGTCAGTTGACGGTTGCGGGTTCACCCGCATCCCAATTGATGTCTGTGTGCGCCCGATTCGTCGGGTACCTCACAGCGAAAACCACCTCGGGGCTCCGCCGGCTTGGCCGTGCGGGGCTTTTTCGTGGCAGCGATATCCGAGGCGGAAGAACAACGACACGATCAGCGACACGAAGCACCACAGGGAACGGAACAGCACGCCATGGCACAGAGAGCGATTGTCGGCGAAAAAGTCGGCATGACGCAAGTGTGGACGGCCGACCGTCGCGTCGTGCCCGTGACCGTGTTGCGCGTCGAACCGATGCGTGTCGTGCAGGTGAAGACGAAAGACATAGATGGCTACTGCGCGCTGCAGGTCACCTACGGCCAGCGCGACGAGAAGAAACTCACCAAGGCCGCCGCCGGACACTTCGCCAAGACCGGCGTGGCCCCCGGCCGCCGCCTGGTGGAACTGCGACTCGACTCCGTCGACGGTTTCGAAGTCGGCCAAGAAATCGGCGTCGACAAGCTCGCGGCGGGCGAGATCGTCGACGTGACCGCGGTGAGCCGCGGCAAGGGATTCGCCGGCGCGATGAAGCGCCACAACTTCCAAGGCCAGGGTGCCGCGCACGGCAACCACAAGCACCACCGTGCGCCCGGTTCGATCGGTCAGCGCTCGTTTCCCGGTCGCGTGTTCCGCGGCATGCGCATGGCGGGCCACCTCGGCCACCAGCAAGTCACCATCCTCAACCTTGAAATCGTGCAGAGCGACGCCGAGCGCAACCTGCTCCTCGTGAAGGGTGCGGTGCCCGGCCCGAACGGCGGCGTCGTGATCGTGCGCAACGCGGTGAAGGGCGGCAAGTGACCATGGCCAAGCTCACGATGAAGAACCCGGCCGGCAAGAGCGCCGCGAGCATCGACCTGCCCGACGAGATGTTCGCCGTCGCACCGAACAAAGCGGTGATGCACCAGGTGGTCGTCGCCCAGCTCGCGCACCGTCGCGCCGGCACGCAGAAGACCAAGGGCCGCGCCGAAGTGCGCGGCGGCGGCAAGAAGCCGTTCAGCCAGAAGGGCACCGGCAACGCGCGCCAGGGTTCGATCCGCGCGCCGCAGTTCGTCGGTGGTGCGGTCACCCTCGGCCCGACGCCGCGCAAGTACGGCCAGCGCACCCCCAAGAAGATGGTGCAGTTGGCGCTGCGTTCGGCCTTGTCTGACCGCGCCGGCGAGGGCAAGGTGGTGGTGGTCGACCAGTGGTCGTTCGACAAGCCGAGCGCCAAGGCCGGTGCCGCCGCACTCGCCGCCCTCGGCACGAGCGGCAACGTGCTCGTCGTGGTGACCGAGCGCAACGGGGCGACAGCCAAGAGCCTGCGCAACCTGGCCGACGTGCACGTAGTGCTCACCGGCGAACTCAACGCCTACGACGTGTTGTGCAGCGACTGGGTCGTGTTCTCGCAGGACAGCCTGCCCAAGGGCGCCGGAGGTGCCAAGTGAAAGACCCGCGCGACGTGATCATCCGCCCGGTGGTGTCGGAGAAGAGCTACGCCGGCTCGAGCATCGGCGTCTACACCTTCGAGGTGCACGAGTCGGCGAGCAAGCCCGAGATCCGTGACGCCGTGCAGCGCATCTTCAACGTGAAGGTGCTGAAGGTGAACACCCTCAACCGCCGCGGCAAGCGCCGCATCACCCGCGGCACGAATCGCATCGGTGTGCGCGACGGTTCGAAGCGGGCCATCGTCACGCTCGCCCCCGGTCAACAGATCCCGCTGTTCGAGAACTGACCATGGCCATTCGCAAGCGTCGCCCCACCAGCAGCGGTCGTCGATTCCAGACGTCGTCTGACTTCCAAGACATCACCAAGCACCGCCCCGAGCGCTCGCTCATCGCGTCCAAGCGCGAGAAGGCCGGGCACAACTCGTCGGGTCGCATCACCTCGCGCCACAAGGGCGGCGGACACAAGCAGCAGTACCGCATCATCGACTGGAAGCGCGGCAAGGACGAAGTGCGCGCCAAGGTCGCCGCGATCGAGTACGACCCCAACCGCACCTGCCGCATCGCGCTCTTGCACTACCTCGACGGCACGAAGGCGTACATCTTGGCGCCCAAGGGTCTCGAGGTCGGCCAGCACGTGGAGAGCGGCCAGCGCGCCGACATCAAACCGGGCAACGCCCTGCCGCTGCGCTATGTTCCCGTCGGCACCGTGGTGCACAACGTGGAGTTGCGCCCCGGCCAGGGCGGACGCATCGCGCGTTCGGCCGGCGTGTCGGTGCAGCTCGTCGCGAAAGAAGGCGACTTCGCCACGTTGCGCATGCCGAGCAGCGAGATGCGCCGCATCCCCATCGACTGCCGCGCCACGATCGGCGAGGTCGGCAACGCCGAACACGAGCTCGTGAAGATCGGCAAGGCGGGTCGCAACCGTTGGAAGGGCGTGCGCCCGCAATCGCGCGGTGTCGCCATGAACCCCGTCGACCACCCGCTCGGTGGTGGCGAAGGCAAGACCTCGGGCGGCCGTCCGGCGGTGTCGCCGTGGGGCAAGCCCGAGCGCCGTACGCGCAAGAAGACCAAGGCGTCGCAGCAGTTCATCGTGCGCCGCCGCCGTTCAGGGAAGGGACGTAGTTGACGCATGGCTCGCAGTCTGAAGAAGGGTCCGTTCGTGGACGAGCACCTCTTGAAGAAGCTCGACGCGATGAACGAGAGCGGCGACCGCAAGCCGATCAAGACGTGGTCGCGCCGCTCGACGATCATCCCCGACATGGTCGGCCACACCATCGCCGTGCACGACGGTCGCAAGCACGTGCCGGTCTACGTGACCGAGTCGATGGTCGGCCACAAGTTGGGCGAGTTCGCCAACACCCGCACCTTCAAGGCCCACGCCAGCCAGGAGAAGATGGCCGGCACCGAGACGCCAGAGGCCCCCGCCCCCGGAGCCGCGTCGTGACCGGCCCGAAGCTGAACGAGGCCACCCGTGTCGCGGGCGAGCGCAGCGGTGCCAAGGCGCAGCTGCGCTGGGTGCGCATGAGCGCGAGCAAGTTCCGCCCGGTGCTCGACCAGGTGCGCGGCCTCGACGTCACGTCGGCCGACGAGGTGCTGAGCCTGCACGACGTGGAAGCGGCGCGCATCATCCGCAAGCTGCTCAAGTCGGCCGTCGCCAACGCGACCAACAACTTCCAACTCGACGAGGAAGCGCTCTACGTGAAGGCCTGCTTCGCCGACGAGTCGCCGACCATCAAGCGTTTCCGACCGCGCGCTCGCGGTCGCGCCAACACCCGCCTGCGCCGCGGTGCGCACGTGACCGTCGTGGTCGACGCGCTCTCGGCCGAACAATTGTCGGTGCGCGAAGCCGGCGAAGCCGCCAGCGGCAAGGGCGACAAGGCCGACCGCCGCCGTCGCGTGGCGGCGAGCAAGGCCCGTGCCGCCGCCGAGCGTGCGAACGATGCAAAGAACGCGGCTGGCGAGTCGGACGAGTCGGGCGACTCGACCAGTGCCGAGCCGGGCAACGCCGCGCAGGGCAACGAGGAGACCGAGTAATGGGTCAGAAGATCAATCCGTACGGCTTCCGTCTCGGCGTCACCACCGACTGGAAGAGCAAGTGGTTCGCCGGCAAGAAGCAGTTCCGCCAGTACCTCACCGAAGACTGGAAGATTCGCGGCTATCTCACCGCGCGTCTGGCCGACGCCGCCGTGAGCCGCATCGACATCGAGCGCACGCTCGACAAGTTGCGCATCGACATCCACACCGCGCGCCCCGGCGTCGTGATCGGCAAGGCCGGCGCCAAAGCCAACGAGTTGCGCGAGCACCTCGCCCGCCTCACCGGCAACAACAAGATCCAGCTGAACATCAACGAGATCAAGGAGTCGGAACTCGATGCCGCGCTCGTCGCCCAGGGCATCGCCGACCAGCTCACCAACCGCGTCGCGTTCCGTCGGGCGATGAAGCGCGCGATGCAGAACGCCCAGAAAGCCGGCGTGCAGGGCATCCGCATCCAGTGCTCGGGCCGCCTCGGCGGTGCCGAGATGACCCGCCGCGAGTGGTACCGCGAAGGTCGCGTGCCGTTGCACACGCTGCGCGCCAACATCGACTACGGATTCCGCGAGGCAGTCACCTCGGCCGGCCGCGTCGGCGTGAAGGTGTGGCTGTACAAGGGCGAGATCCTGCCGTACTCCACCGAGAACGCCGACCGCGTCGCGCGCGAGGCCCAGATGGCCGCCGGCGACACGGTGACCGCGGCCGTGGCGCCGCGCGCCGGTGTGATCACTTCCGCCGGCCCGCGCGACGAGAACGCGCCGCTGGTGAAAGACGCCGATGCCGAGTACGAGCGTCTGCTCGCCGAGGAAGAAGACATCGAGCGTCGCATCCACGACGACGAACAAGCACCGCACTTCAAGAAAGACTGACCATGCTGCAGCCCAGGAAAGTGAAGCACCGCAAGCACCACCGCGGTCGCATGAAAGGCGTCGCCAAGGGCGCCCGCGAGCTCGCGTTCGGCGAGTACGGCATCCAGGCGCTCGAACCGGGTTGGGTCACGTCGCGCCAGATCGAGGCCGCTCGTATCGCCATGACCCGCCACATCAAGCGCGGCGGCAAGGTGTGGATCAACGTGTTCCCCGACAAGTCGGTGACCAAGAAGCCCGCCGAAACACGCATGGGTTCGGGCAAGGGCAACCCGGAATTGTGGGTGGCCGTCGTGAAGCCGGGCCGCATCCTGTTCGAGTTGTCGTACCCGACCTCCCATGTCGCGACCCAGGCGCTCAGCCGCGCGGCGCAGAAGCTGCCGATCAAGTGCCGCATCATCCACCGCGAGGAGGGCATCTGACCATGGCCGACACGTACGGCAAGTCGCAGCAAGAGCTCAACGAGCTCGACCTCGCGGCACTCGTGGAAGAGCTGGAGAACGCCAAGCAGGACGCGCTCGACTCGCGCTTCAAGCTGGCGACCGGCCAGCTCACCGACACGTCGCGCATCGGCAAGATCCGCCGGCAGATCGCCCGCATCAACCTCGTCATCCGCCACCGCGAGATCGAGGCTGCCGAGGCGTCGAGCCACAAGGAAGCGAGCCGCTGATGTCCGAGACGCAGCGACGCACCGTTCGCAAGACCCGCGAAGGCACCGTGGTGTCGAACAAGATGGCCAAGACCGTCGTCGTCGCGCTCGTCGAGCGCGTGCGGCACCCGAAGTACGACAAGTCCGTCGTGCGCACCAAGAAGTTCTACGCCCACGACGAGAACGACGACGCCAAGGTCGGCGACAGGGTGCGCATCGTCGAGACGCGCCCGATGAGCAAGACCAAGCGCTGGCGCGTGGTCGAAGTGCTGGAGCGTGCGAAATGATCCAGCAGGAGAGCCGCCTCAAGGTGGCCGACAACAGCGGCGCCCGCGAGGTGCTCGTGATCAAGGTGCTCGGCGGCACGCGCCGTCGCTACGCCTCGATCGGCGACGTGTTCATCGGCACCGTGAAGGACGCGATCCCCGGCGCCGGCGTGAAGCAGGGCGAAGTGGTGCGCTGCGTGGTCGTGCGCGTCGCGAAAGAAAAGCGCCGCCCCGACGGCAGCTACATCCGCTTCGACGAGAACGCCGCGGTGCTCATCAAAGAAGACCTCACGCCGCGCGGCACCCGCATCTTCGGGCCGGTCGGCCGCGAACTGCGCGACAAGAAGTTCATGCGCATCATCTCGCTGGCACCGGAGGTGCTCTGACATGAAGATCCGCAAGGGCGACACCGTGAAGGTCATCAGCGGCAAGGACCGCGGCACGCAAGGCGTGGTGCTGCGCGTGCTGCCGGCGTCGAACAAGGTGGTCGTCGAAGGCGTGAACATCGCCATGCGCCACACGATCCGCCGCAACGAGAAGCAGCAGAGCGAGATCAAGAGAATCGAGATGCCGATCTCGGCGTCGAACGTGATGCTCCTGCACAAGGGCGAGGCGACGCGCGTCGGCTTCAAGGTCGACGCGAAGGGCAACAAGGTGCGCATCGCGCGCTCGAACGGAGACGAAGTCTGATGACCGCCGGCACCTACGTCCCGCGCCTGAAGGCCCACTACCGCGACGTGGTGCGCGCCGAACTGATGAAGCAGCTCGGCGTCACCAACCCGATGCAGGTGCCGACCATCGAGAAGATCGTCATCAACATGGGCGTCGGCAAGGCCACCCAGCAGGCGTCGCTGCTCGACGGTGCCGTGGCCGACCTGACGGCGATCACCGGCCAGAAGCCGGTCGTCACCACGTCGCGCATCGCCATCGCGTCGTTCAAGCTGCGTGAGAACCAGGCCATCGGCGCCAAGGTCACCCTCCGCGGCGACCGCATGTGGGAGTTCTTCGACCGCCTGCTCTCCGTCGCCATCCCGCGCATCCGCGACTTCCGCGGCCTGCCGGGGCGTTCGTGGGACGGGCACGGCAACTACACGTTCGGTCTCACCGAGCAGCTGGTGTTCATCGAGATCAACTACGACAAGATCGACGCGCCTCGCGGCATGGACATCACCATCGTCACCTCGGCGAAAGATGACCTCACCGGCAAGGCACTGCTCGAGGCGTTCGGCTTCCCGTTCCGCAAGGGCGAGATGCCGGCCTCGACCAAGCGCGTGAAGAAGCAGTTGAAGAAGAAGTCCGTAGTCCAAGGCAATTCGTAGCAAAGGAAAGACACCACACCAATGGCCAAGACGTCACTGCGCAACAAGCAAGCGGCAACACCGAAGTTCAAGGTCCGCGGTTACACGCGCTGTCAGCGCTGTGGCCGGGCCCGCGCGGTGTACCGCAAGTTCGGCCTCTGCCGCATCTGCCTGCGCGAACTCGCGCACGCCGGCGAGATCCCCGGGCTGCGAAAGTCGAGCTGGTAGGCGACATGATCACCGACCCGATCTCCGACATGCTCACGCGCATCCGCAACGCGAACCTCGCCATGCGCGACGAAGTCGCCATGCCCTCCTCGAAGCAGAAGGTGGCGCTCGCCGAAGTGCTGAAGAAAGAGGGTTACATCGCCGACTTCGCCGTCGCCGACGGCGACGCAAAGAACAGCAAGGTGCTGAAGATCACGATGAAGTACTCCGACGACCGTCGTCGCACCATCTCTGGTATCAAGCGCGTCTCGACGCCCGGGCTTCGCATCTACCGCCCGGCCGCCGACGTGCCGCGAGTTCTCGGCGGCCTCGGTGTCGCCGTTCTGTCCACGAGTCACGGGCTCATGACCGACCGCGAGGCGCGCAAGCGCAACGTCGGGGGCGAAGTCATGTGCTACGTGTGGTGAGGAGCCCGGCATGTCGCGCGTAGGAAAGGCAGCAGTCGCCATCCCGAGCGGGGTCGAGATCACCATCTCGGGCGCCAGCCTCACGGTGAAGGGCAAGAAGGGCTCGCTCGTGCGCGAGATTCCCGTCGGCGTCTCGGTGAAGAAAGTGGAGTCGACCATCGTGGTCGAGCGCGAGAGCGACGACCGTGCGGTGCGCTCGCGCCACGGCACGGTTCGCGCGATGGTGCGCAACATGGTCGACGGCGTCACGCAGGGTTACATGAAGGAACTCGAGATCATCGGCGTCGGTTACCGCGCCGCGGCCAAGGGCGCCGACAAACTCGAGCTCGCGCTCGGTTTCTCGCACCCGGTGCCGTACGCGGCACCGAAGGGGATCACCTTCGAAGTGCCGCAGCCCACGCGGATCATCGTGAAGGGCGCCGACAAAGAGCTCGTCGGCCAGGTCGCGGCGGAGATCCGTTCGTTCCGTTCGCCCGAGCCGTACAAGGGCAAGGGCGTGCGCTACGTGAACGAGCGCGTGCTGCGCAAAGCCGGCAAGACGGGCAAGAAGTAGGAGACACCGCGATGACCGCCACCGCCAAGAAACGCCACGACGACCGCATCCGCCGCCACCGTCGGGTGCGCAAGAAGGTGCACGGCACCGCGGCCCGCCCGCGCCTGGCCGTGTTCCGCAGCAACAAGCACCTCTCCGCGCAGGTGATCGACGACGAATCGGGCCGCACGCTCGTGTCGGCGTCGTCGCTCGAGGCCGACTTCCGCAAGCAGCATGGCGGCTCCAACATCGCGGCGGCAGCGGCGATCGGCACGCTGGTCGCGCAGCGCGCGAAGCAAGCCGGCATCACCACGGTCGTGTTCGACCGCGGCGGATTCCTCTATCACGGCCGCATCGCGGCAATCGCCGACGCGGCACGCGCCGCAGGACTGGAGTTTTAAGTGACTGACGTGCAGCAACCAGAGACCACCGACACGGGCGACCGTCGCAGTCGTTCGCGCGACCGCAAGCCGCGCGACCGTCGCGAACCGCGCCCCGAGGCCAAGCCCGGCGAGTTCGGCGAATCGCGCGTCGTGCACGTGAACCGCGTCGCCAAAGTGGTGAAGGGCGGTCGTCGCTTCCAGTTCGCCGCGATCGTCGTGATCGGCGACAAGGCCGGCCGCGTCGGGCTCGGCTACGGCAAGGCCCGCGAAGTGCCGCTCGCCATCCAGAAGGGCACCGAAGACGCCAAGCGCAACGTGTTCCGCATCGCGCTCGCCGGTCCGACCATCACCCACTCGATCGAAGGCGTGAACGGCGCGGCGCGCGTCTTGCTGAAGCCCGCCGCTCCGGGCACCGGCGTCATCGCCGGTGGTGCCGCGCGCATCATCCTGGAGGAAGCCGGCATCAAGGACGTGCTCGCCAAGTCGCTCGGTTCGCCGAACTCGATCAACGTCGCGCGCGCCACGATCAACGGTCTGCGCTCGCTGCTGCGCCCCGACGAAGTGGCCAAGCGTCGCGGCCTCTCCGCCGAAGAGTTCGTGCCGCGCGGCCTGCTGCGCGCGTTCAACGAGTCCAAGAAGTCGCCGGGGAGCAACTAGGAACCGTCATGGCTGACAAGACCATCACCGTGCGCCAGAGGAAGTCGCAGATCGGCTGCATGCCCAAGACCCGCGCCACCATGCGCGCGCTCGGCTTGCGCAAGATCGGCGACACCAACGTGCTGCCCGACCGCCCGGAGATCCGCGGGATGATCGCACGCGTGCCGCACCTCATCGAGATCGTCGTCGAGAAGAAGGGAAGCTGATCATGCGCGTCGACCAAGTGGGTCCCAAGCACGGCGCCAAGAAGTCGCGCAAGCGCGTCGGTCGCGGCATCGGCGGCAAGGGCGGCAAGACCGCCGGGCGCGGCACGAAGGGCCAGTACGCGCGCAACACCGTCGCGCGCGGTTTCGAAGGCGGCCAGATGCCGCTCAAGCAACGCGTGCCGAAGTTGAAGGGCTTCAACAACCCGTTCCGCGTGGAGTACCAGGCGATCAACCTCGACACGCTCGACTCGCTCGGCACGAGTGACATCACCGCCGCGCTGCTCGTGGAGAAGGGTCTCATCCGCAAGGGCAACCTCGTGAAGGTGCTCGGTCGCGGCAAGGTCGGCAAGGCGCTCAACGTGTCGGTGCACGCGGTGTCGAAGACCGCGCAAGAAGCCATCACCGCCGCGGGTGGCACGATCACCTTGTTGCCCAAGCCCTTCCGCGGCGTGCGTCCGCCGGCGCGCGGCAGCCAGTTCACCAACCGCTAGTTTTCGCTCACAGAAAGCCGGGAGAACGACGATGTTTTCGCGAATAAAGAGCCTGTTCACGGTCGCCGACCTGCGCAGCAAGGTGCTCTTCACGCTGTTCATCTTCGCGATCTATCGCATCGGGGTGTCGCTGCGCGCCCCGGGCGTCGACGCCCAGGCGGTCAGCCAGTTGCGCGAGGCGTCGCGGTCGCAGGGCGCGCTCGGCTTCTTGAACCTGTTCTCGGGAGGAGCGTTCGGCAGCTTCTCGATCTTCGCCCTCGGCATCATGCCCTACATCACGGCGAGCATCATCATGCAGGTGCTCACGGTCGTGATCCCAAAACTCGAGCAATGGCAGCAAGAGGGTGCGGTGGGGCAGCGCAAGATCACGCAATGGACGCGCTATGTCGCGGTCGCCATCGCCACGCTGCAGGCCGCCGGTCTCACGTTCATCTTCGGGCAGGGCAACGGCTCGGCGTTCTTCGGCGCGGCGGCGACGGTGCCCGACGTGGTGCTCTTGGACCCGTTCATGCCGCGCGCGCTCATCGTGATCCCCTCGCTCGTCGCCGGCACCACGTTCCTCATGTGGCTGGGCGAGTTGATCAGCCAGCGCGGCATCGGCAACGGCATGTCGATGATGATCTTCGTGTCCGTCGTGAGCGACCTGCCGTACAACTACTACTCGCTGCTGCAGGGCAAGAAGACGTTCGTCTTCATCGTGCTGGTCGCCTTGTCGCTGCTGATCCTCGCCGCCGTCGTGCGCGTCGAGCTCGGCCAGCGGCGCATTCCCGTGCAGTTCGCCAAGCGCGTCGTCGGTCGCCGCCAGTTCGGAGGGCAGAGCACCTACATCCCGCTCAAGGTCAACCAGTCCGGCGTCATCCCGATCATCTTCGCGTCGTCGGTGCTGCTGTTGCCGGTGCTCGTCTCCAACATGCTCGGCAGCGCCGAAGGCTGGCGCGGTTCCATCGCGCGCTTCGTCGACCGCTACCTCATCAACAGCCAGAACATGCTGTACATCACGATCTTGTTCGGGATGATCATCGCGTTCGCGTACTTCTACAACTCGGTCGCCTTCGACCCGATCCGCCAGGCCGACCAGTTGCGCAAGCAGGGCGGCTTCGTGCCCGGCATCCGGCCTGGCCCGCAGACCGAAGCGTTCCTCGCCAAGACGGTGAACCGCATCACGCTGCCGGGCGCGCTCTTCGTCGCGTTCATCGCGATCCTGCCGTACCTCGTGCTGTGGATCGGCGGCGTGCGGTCGTTCCCCTTCGCCGGCACCACCGTGCTCATCGCCGTCGGCGTGGCGCTCGAGTTGATGCGCCAGATCGACAGCCAGTTGATGCAGCGCGACTACCAGGGCTTCCTGAAGTGACCGTCCGGCTGGTCCTCCTCGGCCGGCAAGGTTCAGGCAAGGGCACCCAGGGTGCCCGAATCTCGAAGCATTTCGCCATTCCGCACATCTCGACGGGGGAGATGCTGCGCAACGCGGTTCGCCTGGGCACGCCGGTGGGCAAGGCGGTGAAGGACGTCGTCGACAAAGGCAGTCTCGTCGCCGATGATCTCATGGCGAGCCTCGTGAAAGGCCGCCTCGGCGAACCCGACGCGCGCACCCGCGGGTACTTGCTCGACGGTTTCCCGCGCACCCTGCCGCAGACCCACGCCTTGGACGAGATCACGCGCGCCCGCCCGATCAACATCGTGGTCGACCTCGAGGTGCCGCGCGAGATCGTGTTGCAACGCCTGTTGGCCCGCAGTGCCGCCGAGCACCGTGCCGACGACTCGCCCGAGGGTGTCGAACGGCGCCTTGCGTTGTACGACGAGCAGACTGCCCCGCTCATCGCCCACTACCGCAACAAAGGCGTGCTCTGCGTGGTTGACGGGGTGGGCAGCCCGGACGAGGTGTTCACCCGCCTGGTGTCCACCGTCGTCGCCGCGACCGGGGTCGAGCCCCGAGGTGGCGACGGGCAGTCGCGCCGATAGCATTACGAGTCGCCCTGCGGGGCTCGAAGGAGTCAGTTCTGGCAAAAAACAAGGAAGATGCCATCGTGCTGGAAGGCACGATCACCGAATCGTTGCCCAACGCGATGTTTCGGGTGGAACTCTCCAACGGGCGATCCGTCCTGGCTCACATATCCGGGAAGATGCGAGTGAACTACATCCGCATCAACCCGGGCGACAGGGTGCAAGTCGAGTTGTCGCCGTACGACCTCACGCGCGGCCGTATCACATTCCGGTTCAAGTAAGAGAAAGATCGTCATGAAAGTTCGTCCGAGCGTGAAGAAGATGTGCGAGAAGTGCAAGGTCGTCCGTCGCCACGGTCGCGTCATGGTGATCTGCGAGAACCCGCGCCACAAGCAGCGCCAGGGTTAGAGAAGGTCTCGAGAAGTGGCACGAATTTCCGGCGTCGACATCCCGCGCGAGAAGCGCGTGGAGATTGCGCTCACCTACATCCACGGCATCGGCCGTCCGACCGCGACGAAGATGTGCACCGACCTCGCCATCAACCCGGACACGCGCGTGCGCGACCTCGCCGACACCGACGTGAACAAGATCCGCACGTACATCGAGAACAACCTGAAGGTCGAGGGCGATCGTCGTCGCGACGTGCAGCAAGACATCAAGCGCAAGATCGAGACGGGCTCGTACCAGGGCACCCGCCACCGCAAGGGTCTGCCGGTGCGCGGCCAGCGCACGCACACCAACGCGCGCACCCGCAAGGGCCCGAAGAAGACCGTCGCCAACAAGAAAGTCGCCGCGAGGAAGTAGATGTCCGACGCAGCCGCAACGCCCGCACCGCGCAAGTCGCGCAAGCGCGAACGCCGCAACGTGAACACCGGCATCGTGCACATCAAGAGCACGTTCAACAACACCATCGTCTCCATCACCGACGCCGCCGGCAACGTGATCGCGTGGGCGTCGTCGGGCGGGGTCGGGTTCTCCGGCTCGCGCAAGTCCACGCCGTTCGCCGCGCAGCTCGCCGCCGAGAAAGCCGGTCGTGCCGCGATGGAGATGGGCCTGCGCCGCGCCGAGGTGCTCGTGAAGGGCCCGGGTTCGGGTCGCGACACCGCGCTGCGCTCCATCCAGAACCTCGGCATCGAGGTGACGAGCGTGAAAGACGTGAGCCCCGTGCCGCACAACGGATGCCGTCAGCCGAAGCGGAAGCGTCCGTAGTCATGGCTCGTTACACCGGTCCGAAAGTTCGCGTCTCGCGCCGCCTCGGCATCAACGTCTTCGAGAACGCCAAGGGCACCAAGGCCCTCGAGCGCCGTCCGTTCCCGCCCGGCCAGCACGGCCGCACGCGCCGTCGCTCCAGTGAAGGCGAGTACCTCAACCAGCTGCAAGAAAAGCAGAAGGCGAAGTACATCTACGGATTGCTCGAGCGCCAGTTCCGCAAGATCTACGAAGAAGCGGTGCGGCTCGCCGGCCCGACCGGCGAGAACATCCTGCGGCTCCTCGAGTTGCGCCTCGACAACGTGGTGTACCGCGCGGGTTGGGCGGCCACTCGTCCGCAGGCCCGCCAGTTCGTGACCCACGGGCTGGTGAAGGTCGACGGCAAGCGCGTGACCGTGCCGTCGTACACCCTCGACAAGGGCGGGATCGTGAGCCTCTCCGAAAAGGCGCGCAACATGATCGTCATCCAGCACAACATCGACACCCTCGGCCGCGCGCCGGTGGCGTGGCTCGACTCGCAGGACGGCGGCAAAGCCGTCGTCGTGCGCGAACTGCCCGTGCGCGCGCAGATCGACGTGCCGCTCAAAGAACAACTCATCGTCGAGCTCTACTCGAAGTAAACCCACCAACACACAGGAGTCCAGCCTCATGCTCGTCATCCAGCGCCCCAGCGTCGCCGCCCTCGGGGAGGCGGTCGGCAACCGTCAGAAGTTCTCCGTGTCGCCGCTCGAGCCGGGCCTCGGCCACACCATCGGCAACTCGTTGCGTCGCATGCTGCTCTCGTCGATTCCCGGCGCGGCCATCACCTCGGTGAAGTTCGACGAGGCGTTGCACGAGTTCACCACGATCGACGGCGTCACCGAAGACGTCACCGAGATCATTCTCAACCTGAAAGACGTCGTCGTGCGCAGCGAAGTCGACGAAGTGGTGTCGGTGCGCATCGACGCGCAGGGCCCCAAAGACCTCAAAGCCGGCGACATCTCGCTGCCTGCCGGTGTGGACTTCGTGAACGCCGACCAGCACATCGCCACGCTCGCCGCCAAGGCCAACCTGTCGCTCGAGATCACCATCGAGCGCGGCAAGGGTTACCTCGGTAGCGACCGCGACGCCGGCCGCAAGACGATCGGCGTCATCCCGGTCGACGCGTTGTTCTCGCCGGTGCGCCGCGTGAGCTTCGAAGTCGAGCCGACGCGCGTCGCGCAGTCGACCAACTACGACAACCTCGTGCTCGACATCGAGACCGACGGGTCGATCACGCCTGCCGATGCGCTCGCCTCGGCGGGTGCCACGATGCGCAGCCTGCTCGATCTCGTGGCGTCGCTCTCCGACCAGCCGATCGCCCTCGAGTTGGGCGAATCGGCGACCACCGGCAGCGGCTCGCCCGAGCTCGACATGCCGATCGAAGACCTCATGCTCTCGCAGCGTCCGTACAACTGCCTGAAGCGCGCCCAGATCAACTCGATCGGCGACCTCGTCGCGCACACCGAGGACGAGCTCACCAACCTCCCGAACTTCGGCGCGCAGAGCATCGCCGAGGTGAAAGGCAAGCTCGACGAGCGGGGACTCGCGCTGCGCGTCTGACGCGCGACGCCACCACAGGAGACTCACGATGCCCGAACCGCGACGCAGCAAATCCTTCGGCGGATCTTCCGGCCACGAGCGCCTCATGATGGCGAACCTCGCGGCGTCGCTCTTTGCCGCCGAAGGCATCGAGACGACCGAGGCCAAGGCGAAGGCCCTGCGCCCGATCGCCGAGCGACTCATCACCAAGGCGAAGAACGCGCAGAACGCCGACGCCGCGAGCCTGCACAAGATCCGCCAAATCCAGGCGTACTTGAACGACAAAGAGATGACGACCAAGCTCGTGAAGAGCCTCGCCCCGCGCTACATGGAGCGCAACGGCGGCTACGTGCGCATCCTCAAGTTGGGCAAGCGCAACGGCGACCGCGCCCCGATGGCGCGCATCGAACTCGTTTAGCGAGTCGCGGGCCGCGGCCGCCGAACAACGGCCATGAAGTCGTCGGGCAGCACCACCCGCACCGCTCGCCTCGTCGTCGCCTACGACGGCAGCTCGTTCCACGGCTTCGCGCTGAACCGCGACGTGCCGACGGTGGCCGGCGCGCTCACCGACGCGCTCGAAAAAATCACCCAGACGCCCGTGCATCTCGTCGCCGCCGGCCGCACCGATGCCGGGGTGCACGCGCGCGGGCAAGTGGTGAGCGTCGGACTGCCCGCCCGGACGAAGATCGAATCGCTGGCGAAAAAACTCAACGCGTTGTGCGGTCCGCGCATCGCGGTGCGCGACGCTGCTTGGGTCGATGCCGCATTCCACGCACGATTCTCGGCCGTCTGGCGCCACTATCAGTACACGATCCTCAACTCGTCGGCGCCGGACCCGTTTCTTGCGACCACCGCCTGGCACGTGCACGCACCGATCGACGTGCGCCCGATGCAGCTCGCGTCGGACGCCATCATGGGCGAGCGCGACTTCTCCGCGTTCTGCCGCAAGCCCGCAGCCGACGAAGAAGACGAAGGCGGTCAGGTGCGACAGGTGTCGATGAAGCGCTTCGTCATGCAGGCCGCGTGGAAGCGTCACGGCGATCTCGTCGTGTTCGACGTGCGCGCCAACGCGTTCTGCCACCAGATGGTGCGTTCGCTCGTCGGCACCTTCGCCGACATCGGGCTCGGCAAGCGCCCGCCGAGCGACATGATGGCGCTCGTGCGCAGCGGCCGCCGCAGCGACGCATCGCAGATCGCACCACCGCACGGGTTGTGCCTGGTCGAAGTCGGATATCCGGCACCGCTCGAGTGAGTGTCGGGCGCCCGTGCACGTCGTCTTTCTCTCCACGTCGGTGGGGCCACTCGGTTCGGGAATCGGCGGCGGCGTCGAACTGACGATGCGCACCCTGGCCGACGGTCTCGCCGCGCGCGGACACTCGGTGACCGTGGTGGCGCCGCGCGGCTCGCGTCTCGGCGGGCATCGCGTCGTGGAGGTTGCAGGCGAGCTGCACGTGCCGAGCCAGACGCTCGATCGCGCGGCACCGCTCGTCGTTCCGGCCGACTCTGTGCTCGTCAACATGTGGCGGTCGGTGTGCGAAATCGCCGACGGCAACCACGACCGACCCGGCGTGGTGCTCAACTTTGCGTACGACGCGCTGCCCTTCGACGCGGCCGGTGACTGCGCCTTGCCGGTCGCGCACCTGGTCAGCATGGGCTCGCTCAGCGACGAGATGGACCGCGCGGTGACCAGTGCGGTGCTTCGCACGCCCGGATGCGTCGCGATGCACAGTCGCGCGCAGGCGGACACGTTCGCCGACCTCACCCCCGCAGCGGTCGAGGTCGTGATGAGCGGCGTCGACATGTCGGCCTACGACTTCGTGGAGCACGCCACCGACGACTTGGCGTTCGTCGGGCGCATCAGCGCTGAGAAGGGCATCGACGACGTGTTCGCCGTGGCACAACACAGCGGCCGTCGGGTGGTTGCGTTCGGGCTCATGCAAGACGAGTCGGCGTGGCGCGCGGCGGTGGCACGGCATCCGAGTGCGCGGGTCGAGCACGCCGGGTTTCTTCCGACGCGAGAACTACAGGCGCGACTCGGGCAGTGCGCCGCGTTGGTGATGGTTCACCGTTGGGTGGAAGCGTTCGGCAACGTCGCCGTCGAGGCGCTCGCCTGCGGCGTGCCGGTGATCACCTACGACCGCGGCGGCCCAGCCGAGATCGTGCGCGACGGCGTGACGGGCTTCGTGGTGCCGGCCGACGACACTGCGGCCGTGGTCGCCGCGATCGCACGCCTTCCTGCCATCGACCGAGCCCGTTGCCGGGCGGAGGCAGAAGTGCGCTTCTCGCAACACGCCTTCGCTGGGCGGGTCGAGGAGTGGCTGCTCAGGGCGACCGCCGCGGGCTCGTAACGCGTCCCGCCCGCCAGGTGCGAGGCGGCAAAAACCGCCGTATCATTCAGTGTTCGACCTTGCGCCGTTGGTGCGACGTCACCCGATCTCGAAAGGTCTCCTTCATGCGAACGTATTCGGCGAAGCCCTCCGAGGTGCAGCGTGCCTGGCACGTCATCGACGCCGACGGCCTCGTCTTGGGTCGCATGTGCACCGAAATCGCCACGCTGCTGCGCGGCAAGCACAAGCCGTCGTTCACCCCGAGCATCGACACCGGCGACCACGTCATCGTGATCAATGCGTCCAAGGTCATCCTGACCAGCGGCAAGGCGGACGACAAGAAGATGGCCCGCCACAGCGGTTACCCGGGCGGCATCCTTGTCGAGAGCTACACCCAACTGCTCGCGCGCAGCCCCGAGGCGGCGATTCGTCGCACCGTGCACGGCATGCTGCCCAAAGGTCGCCTCGGTCGCGCAATGATCAAGAAACTGCAGGTCTACTCCGGCAGCGAGCATCCGCACGGCGCGCAACAGCCCAAGCCGGTCGACATGAGCGACGCGAAGGCGCGCTGAACGCGACGAAGCGCAACGACAAGGAGCCACTCTTCATGCCCGCCAAGCCGCTCACGCAAACCACCGGCCGTCGCAAGAGCGCGGTGTCGCGCGTGCGCCTGCGCCCCGGTACCGGTCGGGTCACCGTCAACGGTCGCACCTTCGAGCAGTATTTCCCCACGGCGATCCACCGCAACAACGCCACCGAGCCGCTGCGCGTCACCGACACGCTCACCTCGTACGACGTCGATGTCGACATCGCGGGCGGCGGCCCGGCCGGCCAGTCGGGTGCGATGCGTCTCGCGGTCGCGCGTTCGCTCGTCACCCTCGACCCGGCGCACCGACCCGCGCTGAAGCGCGCCGGTCTGCTCGCGCGCGACGCACGCCGCAAAGAGAGCAAGAAGTACGGCTTGAAGAAGGCGCGCAAGGCGCCGCAGTACACCAAGCGCTAATCGATCACGGTTTCGCCGCGGCGACATGTTGCGCTTCGGCACCGACGGAGTCCGCGGGCGAGTCGACTCCGAGCTGAACGAGTCGCTCGTCGCCCGGCTCGGCGCCGCGGTCGGGCGCGAATTCCCCGGATGCGCGATCATCATCGGCCACGACGGACGCGAGAGCGGGCCGCGCCTCGGCGCGGCGTTCGCGCGAGGCGCCATCACGCAGGGCTGCAGCGTCAACGACGCGGGCCTGGTGCCGACGCCGGCGATCGCGCGGGCGGCCAGTCGTCGCGACAGTGTCGGTGTGGCGATCACCGCCTCGCACAACCCGTGGAACGACAACGGGGTCAAGGTGTTCGCGCCGGGCGGTCGCAAGTTGCTCGACGCCCAGCAGCAGCGCATCGAGTCGTTCTGGCAGACGAGCGAGGACCCGGTGCACGACGACGGTGCACGCGGCACCCCGATGCGCCCCGACGGTTCGGTCGCCGACGACTATGTGCGTGCACTCGCCGCCGGCTTGGGCATCGCCGACTTCGCCGGTCGCGAAGTGGTGCTCGACTGCGCCAACGGTGCCACCAGTCGCGTGGCACCGCGAATCGCGCAGCTGCTCGGTCTGCGCGTCGCGCTGCACAACGCGTCTCCCGACGGTCGCAACATCAACGACGGCTGCGGCGCCGTGCACCCCGAGTCGATCTCGGCCGAGTGCGCGCGCCGCGGCGCCGTCGGCGTGGCCTTCGACGGTGACGGCGACCGTGTGATCGCGGTCGACGAAACCGGCACGGTCGTCGACGGAGACCGACTGATCGCGCTCGCCGCGCTCGATTTGCGCGACCGCGGGCTACTCGCGCACGACACCGTGGTGGTGACCAGCATGACCAACCTCGGGTTTCACCGCGCGATGCGCGACAACGGCGTGCGAGTGGTCACCACCGACGTCGGCGACCGCGCGGTGCTCGCCGCGATGCAAGACGGTGGTTTCGTGCTCGGCGGCGAACAGAGCGGCCACGTCATCCATGCCTCGCACGCGACGACCGGCGACGGCGTGCTGTCGGCGGTGTTGCTGCTCGACTTGGTGCGTCGTCGCGACCGGCGACTCGCCGATCTCGCCGGAGAAGTGATGCAACGTGCACCGCAGGTGCTGCGCAACGTTCGCGTCACCAACAAACCCGCCGACGCAGAGTCGTTGCTCGGCGACGAACTGGTTCGCGAACGATCCGCACTCGGCGACGACGGACGCATCGTCGTGCGAACGTCGGGCACCGAGCCACTCGTGCGGATCATGGTCGAGGCCACGTCGCTCGAGCTCGCGCAGGCGGTCGCAGCGCGATTGGAGCGGCTCGTCATCACGCGCTCATAGGTAGCGTTGTGGGCATGTGCGGCATCATCGCGGTGCTGTCGCGACCCGAAACGCGCCAAGTTCCGCAGTCCGACGCGCTGCTCGGCGCGCTCGACGCGGTGCTGGCCGACTGGCCGAGCGGCACGCTGCCCGCCGACGACCGCCTGGCGCAGATGGCCGGACGGCTGGCCGACCTCGATGCCGCGTTGCGCGGCGATGCCGGCATCTGGCTCATGGCCGGCAACCGTGAGTTCGTCGCCGCACTGAACGTGCGACTCGACCAGATGGATTCGCGTCTCGCCGACGCCGACCGCCGGCTCGAGCGCGCCGATGCGTCGGAGGGGGCGGCGGTGCTCGAGCGGCGCGCAGCCCTCGTCACCTCGTTGCGCGACGCTGCGTGGGCGCTGCGACACGACCGCATCCGCACGGCGCACGCGGTCGACGGCCTCGCGGGTGCGGGCGCGAGCCGCAGCGCACTCTCGGCCTATCTCTCGATTCAGCAGTCGCTCTCGGCGCTCGACCGCCTCGAAGTGCGCGGTCGCGACTCGGCCGGCGTGCACGTGATGGTGTGGAATCACGGGCTGCGCCGCGAGGACTCCCGCGTCGACTCGCTGCTGCGCGGTCGCCACGACGACAGCCTTTTTACGTCCGGCGCGGTGCGCATCACGCGCAACGCGTGGTCGTTCGTCTACAAGGCGGCGGCGGAAGTCGGCGAGCTCGGCGACAACACCCGCGTGATGCGTGCTGCGATCGTGGCCGACGACCTGCTGCGGCTCGCAGTGAGCCAGCCCGGTGCGCGGGTGGCGGTGCTCGGTCACACGCGTTGGGCGAGCGTCGGCATCATCTCCGAGCCGAACGCCCACCCGGTCAACAGCGAAGAACTGGAGAACGCCGTCGACTCTGCGTACCTCGTCGCGGCGCTCAACGGCGACGTCGACAACCATGCCGACCTGCGCGCCCGACACGAGTTGCGTCTCGCGCAGCCGATCACGACCGACGCGAAAGTGGTCCCTGCCCTCGTTTCGCGACGGATGAGCAAGGGCGTGCCGCTGGCCGAGGCGTTCCGCGAGACCGTGGCGGCGTTCGAGGGGTCGGTGGCGATCGCCGCCGCGTCAGCCGACGAACCGGGCAAGCTGCTGCTCGCGCTGAAGGGCAGCGGCCAAGGGCTCTGCGTCGGGCTCGCACCCGGGCGATTCGTCGTCGCGAGCGAACCGTACGGCCTCGTCGAAGAAGCGCAGCGCTACGTGCGCATGGACGGCGAGTCGCTCGCGCATCCCGACCGGCCGTCGAGCCGCGGACAAGTCGTCGCGCTCGACGGCGACCAGGCGGGCGAAGAAGCGGGCGTGCTCATCTCTGCGTACGACGCGACGCCGCTCGCGCTCGGTGCGCACAACACGCTCGTCGCCGAGGTGACGACCCGCGACATCGACCGCGGCGAGCACAAGCACTTCCTCGCCAAGGAGATCAACGAAGCCCCGCTCAGTTTCGCCAAGACGCTGCGCGGCCGCATCGGCGAAGAATCCGGTCGACTCTCGGCCACGTTGGACGAGTCGCAGTTGCCTCGGCGAATCATCGACGAACTCGCGTCGGGCGCGCTGCGCCGCGTCCGTGTGATCGGGCAGGGCACCGCCGCCGTCGCCGGTCGTTCGCTCGCCAACCTGTTGCGCGCGCTCACCGGCGACCATCTGCGCGTCGACGCGCTGCCCGCCACCGAGCTGTCGGGCTTCGGTCTCGCGCTCGACATGCGCGACACGCTGATCGTCGCCATCAGCCAGAGCGGCACCACGACCGACACCAATCGCACGGTCGACTTGGCGCGTTCGCGCGGCGCGCGCGTGCTGGCCATCGTCAACAGGCGCGGCAGCGAACTCACCGCGAAAGCCGACGGTGTCATCCACACCTCCGACGGTCGCGACGTGGAGATGAGCGTGGCGAGCACCAAGGCGTTCTACGCGCAGGTCGCCGCGGGCGCGATCGTCGCGTGCGCCGTCGCGCAGGCGCTCGGCACCGGTTCGCCCGACGAGCGACACACGTTGCTCGCGGCCCTGCGCACCCTGCCGGAGGCGATGGTGGAGGTGCTGGCCGCGCGCGCCGATGTCGCCGATGCCGCCCGCAGTTTCGCCACTTCGCGCCGCTACTGGACGGTGGTCGGCAACGGATCCAACGCCGTGGCCGCCGAAGAGGTGCGCATCAAGTTGAGCGAGTTGTGCTACAAGTCGATCGCGTGCGACATCACCGAGGACAAGAAGCACATCGACTTGTCGTGCGAGCCGCTCATCTTCGTGTGCGCCGCCGGCCTCGGCGCGGGCACCGCGGCCGACGTCGCCAAGGAGATCGAGATCTATCGCGCGCACAAGGCCCTGCCGATCGTGGTTGCGACGGCGGGCGAGCATCGTTACGGCGCAGCCGCCGCGGTGATCGAAGTGCCCGCCGTGGATTCCCGCGTCGCGTTCGTGCTCTCGGTGATGGTCGGACACCTATTCGGTTACGAAGCGGCGCTCGCCATCGACGCGCTCGCGCGACCGCTGCGCCAGACGCGCGAGGTCGTCGAACGTGCCGTCGAGCGCGGCGGCGAGGGCGCCGCCCTGCTCGGCAAGGTGCACGCGCAGATCGGCGTGCCGGCGAACCGTTTCTTCGACGCGCTCGCCACCGGCGCGTACGACGGCAATCTCGAGGCGTCGACGGCGGTGCGCGTGGTCGGCATTCTGCGCACGGCGATGTCGGCGAACCCGCTCGCTGCGTACCAGCGTGATTTCGGCAGGATCGCGACGCCCGAAGCGTTGCTCGACGACATCACTGCGGCGTTGACGCGCGCCATCGACGAGCTCACGCGTCCGATCGACGCGATCAAGCACCAAGCCAAGACGATCACGGTCGGCATCTCGCGCAGCGAGGAGGGTCTGCTCGACCGCGCGCTCGTGAAGGCCGTGCTCACTGCCGGCGCGGCGCGCGAACGCCTGCCGTACGGCGTGCTGAAGGTGCTCGCCGACCTCGACCCGGCGATCAGTCAGGTGGTCGGATTCACCCGGTATCGCATCGAGGGCGACCCCGCGGGCGGAGGTTCTGCCGCCACCATCGCCATCGTCGACCGCGGCGGAATCGCCCGCGACCTGCGCTCGCGCGTCGAAGCCGACACTTCGTTGCGCGGCACCAAGCGGCGCGTCGCCATGTCGCAGGAAGTGCTCGTCGCGCGCGGGCGGCGCGACAACCGCACGGTGATCCTCGTGCCCGAGACCAAGGGTGCCGAGACGACCGGCATCACGTTGTTGCACGTGCTCTTCCACGACCGACTGCCTGCCGGCGTGATGAAGCAGGTGCTCGCCGGATACGACAACCGCTACGAGCGTCTCGTCGACGCCGTGACCGAAACCGAGACGCGTTTCCGCGAGGACCGCCTCGCAGAAGTGCCGGTTTCCGACGCGCTCATCCTCCCGATCACCACCACCGCCGACATGTGGCGAACCGGGGACCAATGATGCGCGGGCTGGGCGTCGACGCCGTCGACATCGCGCGGTTCCGGGCCGCACTGGCACGGTCACCGCGGCTCGCGCCGCGCGTGTTCACCACGGCCGAGCGCGCGCTCGCCGACCGGCGCGCCGACTCTGGGGCATTGCTCGCGGCCCGGTTCGCCGCGCGCGAAGCCACGATGAAGGCACTCGGCGTCGGACTCGGCGCCTTCGACTTCCACGACGTGTCGGTGCACACCGACGCTGCCGGTCGTCCGTCGCTGCGCATCGTCGGACGCGCCGCGCAACTCGCGAGCGAACGCGGCGTGACGCACTGGCACGTCTCGCTCGCGCACACCGACCATCTCGCGATCGCCGTCGTCGCCGCCGAGTAGGGGCGTCTCGCGCGCGATGAACGACCACTCTCAGGCGCGCGCCGCTTCAGTGAGTCGTGCCACGCGCGCCACGGTCGACTTGGCGGCGCTGCGTCACAATGTCGGCGTGCTCGCCGGTGCCGCCGCACCCGCCGAGACGTGGGCGGTGGTGAAGGCCAACGCCTACGGTCACGGCGCCGTGCCGTGCGCGAAGGCTGCGTTGCAGGGCGGCGCGCAGGGTCTGTGCGTCGCACTCACGCAAGAGGCCGTCGAGTTGCGCGAAGCGGGAATCGACGCACCGATCTTGGTGCTCAGCGAACAACCGCTCGACGAGGTGCCGCTGCTCGTGCAGTACGGCGTGATCTGCACGGCGTACAACGCCCACTACATCGAGCACCTCGCCCGTGAAGCGGAGCGCGCCGCGCGCCGCGCGCTCGTGCACCTGAAGATCGACACCGGCATGCATCGCGTCGGTGCGCCGCCCGCCGACGCCGTGTCGCGCGCCGGCATGATCGTCGGGGCGTCGCACCTCGTGCTCGACGGCGTCATGACGCACCTCGCGACGGCGGACGATCCGTCGCGCGCCGAGACCCAGCGCCAACTCGACGTGTTCGAGAGCGTCACATCCGCTGTGCGCGGCGTCGCGCCCGGCGTTCGCCATGTGCACCACGCAAACTCCGCCGCGGCGTTGCGCGGGCTTTCGTCTGGTCGCCGCTCGACTTCCGATCGTGCGTCGCGTGCCACGCTCGTGCGCACAGGCATCGCGCTCTACGGATTGTCGGCGGGCGACGGTGTCGAAGGCTTGTCGCGCGACCTGCGCCCGGTGATGTCATTGCGCACCCGCGTGGCACACGTGCAGCGAGTCCGCGCGGGCGAGGGCGTCAGTTACGGTCTGCGCACCGTGCTCGACCGCGACACGAACCTCGCCGTGCTTCCGCTCGGGTACGCCGACGGCATCGCACGTCGCGCGTGGGACTCGCCGGCGCGGGTGCTCGTCGGCGGCGTGCGGCGGCGCATCGCGGGCGTGGTGACGATGGACCAGATGATGGTCGACTGCGGCGACGACGACGTCGCGGTGGGCGACGAGGCGGTGCTGTTCGGCCGGCAGGAAGACGAGCAGGTGAGCGTCGAAGACTGGTCGCGAGCGCTCGGCACGATCACCTACGAGGTGGTGTGCGCGGTCTCGCCGCGAGTGCCGCGCGACTACGTCGGGGGTGCCTGATGCGCCCGGTGAACATCGTGTCGCGTTCGCCCGACGACACTGCAAGGGTCGCCAGCGTCGTGGCCCGGGAACTGCGCGCGCGCGACGTGCTGCTGCTCACCGGCGACCTCGGGGCGGGCAAGACGGCGTTCACCAAGTCGCTGTGCGCGGCGCTCGGCGTGGTCGAGCACGTCACGTCGCCAACGTTCACCCTCGTGCACGAATACGCGGGCACCACGCTGCGCGTGTGCCACGCCGACGTGTACCGGCTCGAGCGCACGGGCGAACTCGCCGACCTCGGGCTCGACGAGGCGCGCCGCAGTGGTGCGGTGCTCGTCATCGAGTGGGGCGACTTCGTCGCCGACGCATTCGACGACGCGCTGGTCGTCGCGTTGGCGCACGCCGGTGAGAACGAGCGCGCGATGGAGTTCTCGTCTCGCGGTGCACCGTGGGAGGTGCGCTTGCCGAGGCTCGCCGAGCAGTTGCGCGCAGTCGGCGCGTCGTGGTGAACCCGTGATCGTGCTCGGCATCGACACCGCGACGGAATCGGTGAGCGTCGCCGTCGTCGACGGCGAGGAGGTGCTGGCGGCGGGCGAGTCGCGCAGCGAGCGTCGCCACGCCGAGGATCTCACGCCGATGATCGAGTCCGTCGTTGGTTCGGCGGGAATCGTGCTCGGCGAAGTCGACGCAGTCGCCGTCGACGTGGGCCCCGGGCTGTTCACGGGGATGCGCGTCGGCATCGCGTCGGCGCAGGCGCTCGCCCACGTGCTGTCGGTTCCGCTCGTCGGGGTCGACGGT
>Ga0233424_10001184_pt1 | contig 24749 bp, 22 predicted proteins | sample Watercolumn_Towu_FD_181011 | JGI IMG/M metagenome (GOLD analysis project Ga0233424, IMG submission 181011) | Freshwater microbial communities from Lake Towuti, South Sulawesi, Indonesia - Watercolumn_Towuti2014_125_MG | ecosystem: Environmental > Aquatic > Freshwater > Lake | place: Indonesia... | reverse complement strand
TGAACCACGTATGTATGACCTACGAGCCAGTTGAGTCCAAATACGTAGCTGGCCAACCATGGGTAGGTGCAACCCTGACCATGTTTGCTGGTCCAGACGGCGTGATGGGTGGCTTCGGTGCTTACGACCCAATGACCAACAAAAAAGTTTGGTACAACAAAGAGAAATTCTCTGCTTGGGGCGGCGTGTTGACAACCGCAACGGATCTGGTGTTTTACGGCACTCTGGATCGCTGGTTGAAAGCTGTTGATGCCCAAACTGGTAAGGAGCATTGGAAATTCCAGGTAGGTTCCGGCGTGATCGGTAACGCATTCACCTACGGACACAAAGGTAAACAACACGTTGGCGTACTGTCCGGTATCGGCGGTTGGGCTGGCGTTGCGATGAACCTGGGTATGACCAACGACACCGACGCACTGGGTGCTGCTGGTGGCTACAAAGAGTTGACCAAATACAACGCTGCTCCTGGCGGCGGTGCATTGACAGTATTCAGCCTGTAATTAGGCGTCGAAAGACAACTAATTACTCGTTAATACGAGTTAGCTCACAAAACACCCTGCTTCGGCAGGGTGTTTTTTTATATGCGTTGTATACAATCATAGGTAGATTAAGCTATTATCAAGAACTTTTTGAGTTAGGGTAAGCTCTTATAACATGGGCGGCAGGGGCCGTTAAATTGATGGGGATAGTGTAATGTCGAAGCAAAAAAGCAAATTGAGCGTGTTCTTGTTGCTGGTGTCACTAAATTCAATGGCGATTGAGGATAGTGAAATTCCATCTATTAATCCGGATGAAGGCAGGATTGGTGAAATTCGCCGCGTGGTGGATGATTCCGAGTTTAAAGTCTGTGCAGATCCAGACAATATGCCTTTCTCTAACCTGAAACTGGAAGGCTTTGAAGATAAGATTGCCGAGGTGCTAGCCAAGGATTTGGGGAAAAAACTTTCTTTTGCTTATGCATATAACCGACAAGGCTTTTTGCGCAATACTATCAATGCAATGCGCTGTGATGTCATTATTGGCACTACTTCAGATAATGATGCGTTGAGAACAACAGTTCCCTATTACCGCTCTGGACATGTGTTTGTGTGGCGTAAAAGCAGCAATTACGATATCAAAGACTGGACATCTCCAGACCTGAAAAAAGCGGTGATTGGTATTGTGGATAAAAGTCCGGCCGCAATTCCGTTGAGCGAGAATGATTTGATGGGGAATTCTCGACCATACCGTCAGCAAAGGGATTTGAATTTGCCAACCAGTCACATGATTGACGATTTGGTGAAAGGCGAGATTGATGTCGCTGTGATGTGGGGACCAATCGCAGGCTACTATGCCAAGCAATCCAAAGAGCCATTGGAGGTGAGATTGATTCCAGAATATGAGAATGTCAATGTAAAGGGCAAGGAATATTGGAACATTTCAATAGGCGTACGTAAGAAAGAAAAAGACCGTGCTGCCATGATTAGTGCTGCGATTGAGCGCAACAAGGATAAGATAGAGAAAATCCTGGATGAGTATGGAATTCCACATGTGCCGGTCGTGGCTGGTGACAGTATTGAGAAGAAAGCGAAAGAATTGCGCGCCAAAGGTGACGTGACCAAAAAAAGTGAGTAAAATATGCGTTCTTATTTGAAGGTTAGAATGCAATCAGATTTTTTGTGTCAACCAATCAAATATGTCCTCGTTAATATGAGCATACGTTGATATATTGCGCTTAGCATAGAGAAAACGTAGTTCATACTTGTGATTTGATTAGGAGATATCATGTTAAGCAATACAATTAAGTCTGCATTAATTGTTTCAATGATGGTTGTTGCAAGCAATGCTGTTGCAGATGTATCACTGACTAAAACTACGGATGGCTCAGCGTTGACCATCAAGAAAGAAATGTTTGACACGCCTGCTGCCAAAGAGTTTTTGGCAACAGGTAAGAACCCATATATTGGTAACGAGGAAGCCATTAAAACAGGCAAGAAAAAATTCAACCTGTTCTCCTGCGTGGCCTGTCATGGCGGCAGAGGCGAAGGTGCAGTTGCGCCAGGTTTGCTTGGTCCCAACTTCAAACATGCTAAGAACGCCACTAACAAGGGTATGTTTGAGACTATCTGGGAAGGTACGAATGGTGGTATGGGGGCCAAAGGTTTTGGCTTGATGGCACCGGATGATGGCTTGAAAGCGGACGAAGTGCTGAAGGTGATTGCATACATTCGTAGCAACTCTAAAATCAGTGGTAACGAATAACCCCAGTTTTTAGCTGAAAACGGTCACTCAGGTGACCGTTTTTTTGTTTTATGGCACAATAAATACGTTTTAAGATTTATAACTATTGTGGGGGAAGTAAATACTATGAAAAAGTATTTGGCATTGATGGCACTGGCAACGGTTCTGGTGGCATGTGGTAAATCAGATACGCCTGCATCTGGCGCAGAGGGTGAAAAAGTTGCTGAAGCTACAGCATCAGCAGGTAATGCTATTCAGTTTGTTGATACTCAGGCTGGAAATCCTTTAAAAATAGATGCAGCATTATTCGACACGCCTGCAGCAAAAGAATTTTTGGCAACGGGTAAAAATTCATATGTAGGTAATGAAGAGGCGATTGCTAAAGGTAAAAAAATCTTCCAATTGTATTCCTGTACGCAATGTCATGGTCCAGAAGCTAAAGGACAAGTTGGCCCAGGTCTAACCGGCCCGACGTTTAAATATCCAAAAGATGCAACCAACAAAGGTATGTTTGAAACTATTTGGAATGGTACTAATGGCGGTATGGGGGGCAAAGGTATCGGTATCATGGTGCCAGGTGATAATACCCAAGGGATTAAACCGGATGAGATTCTGCAAATCATCGCATGGGTGCGCAGCATGAGCAGTGGCTTGACTGGTAACGAGTAATCTTTATTCGAAAGAGCGCGCTTGTGCTGATTAGCCAAGCGCGTTTTTTGTTTGAACTTAAATAAGGTAGGTATAAATGGCAGAATCTAGTCAGCTACATCATATTGTGATTGTAGGCGGTGGCGCAGGTGGGCTTGAACTTGCTACCAAACTGGGTGATTCATTGGGCGCTAGAGGGAAAGCACAAATCACACTGATAGACAAAACTAAAACCCATGTATGGAAGCCGTTGTTACATGAGATTGCGGCTGGGAGTATGAATCCTGACAAGCATGAACTGGAGTATTTGGCGCAAGCGCATTGGCACAATTTCCGTTTTAGGCTAGGCAATATGGAGGGGCTTAATCGCACCAAAAAAGAGATTTATGTCTCAGCCACTTATGATGAACATGGCGCTGAGGTGATTCCTCGCCGTATGTTTCAATATGACACATTAATTATTGCTGTTGGTAGCACCACTAATGATTTCGGGGTAAAAGGTGCGAAAGAATATGCGATTGCACTAGATACGCAAGAACAGGCAGAGCGTTTCCATCGTCGTTTGCATAATGCCTTATTGAAAGCACACACTCAGTCTGGACCGGTCCAAGCGGGTCAGCTGGATGTAGTGATTGTGGGAGCGGGCGCAACAGGCGTAGAGCTTTCAGCAGAGTTGCATAACACCACACGTGAGTTGGCAGCTTATGGTTTGGATAAGATTGATCCTGATAAGGATGTACGTATTTCTGTGATTGAGGCGGGTGAGCGCGTCCTCCCGGCTTTGCCGCCACGCCTCTCCAGCTCGGTCGAAATGGAGCTCAGGAAACTTAAGGTACATCTGTATTTGGGTGAACGCGTGACGGAAGTATCAGAGAAGGGGATTTACACCCACACGGGACGCTTTATTCCATCTGCCTTGGTAGTATGGTCTGCCGGAATCAAGGCGCCGGATTTTCTGACTACTCTGGACGGATTGGAGGTCAATCGTATTAATCAGCTTCTGGTTAAACCGACCCTGCAAACTACGCTGGATGACTGTATCTTTGCATTTGGAGATTGCGCTGCCTGTGAGTGGATTGGACACGGTGGTACGGTTCCTCCACGTGCGCAAGCCGCTCACCAGCAAGCTAGCTTGCTGGTGAAGTCTGTGAAGAAGCGTATAGCCAATAGCCGGCATATGCCGGAGTTCCATTACAGGGATTATGGTTCTCTAGTAAATCTGGGACGCTATACGACAGTGGGTAACTTAATGGGTTCGCTGGAAGGCAGCAGCATGTTTATCGAAGGCCTGATCGCACGTACCATGTACCAGTCGCTTTACAAGATGCATCTGATTGCGCTGCATGGATACGTAACTGTTTTTCTGCAGACATTAGGGCGATTGATTACACGTCGTAGCGAGGCTAAAGTTAAGCTCCATTAATTGGCGGTTTTGTGCTTCTTTGGTATAGCTTACAGATAATCATCATACTCAAACTAACAAAGACACCAAAAATGGTAATGATGGCGTTGATAGAAACACCCTGATGTAACATCAGGGTGTAGCAACCCAGCATTAGCAGGATACCAATATTTTCGTTAAAGTTTTGTACGGCAATAGAATGTCCGACACCTAATAAATCGTGGCCGCGATGTTGCAATAGTGAGTTGAGCGGTACCAAAAAATAGCCTGCCAGCACCCCGATGCAAAACAATATCACGGCAGCAGTCTCGTTGGTCTTGACGAAAACCATACTGACAACAAGCGCTCCCATGATGATGCCGGCTGGTAGCACACGCGTGGCATTTTCCAGCTTAATAAACATGGAAGCTCCTGCTGAGCCTACGGCAATACCAATTGCCAGAATAGCAATCAATTTGGTCGCCGCCTGTTCGTCAAGCCCCAACTTGATAGATGCCCAGCGCAATACAACAAATTGCAGGGTTGCACCTGCGCCCCAGAATAAAGTGGTGACAGCCAATGAAACTTGTCCCTGTGGGTCGCGCCACAATGTAGAGAAAGCATGCCAAAAATCCTTGATTAAAAAAGTCAGGCTTTTTTGAGGAATCTTGTGGTCAATTGGCAACTTGGGGATATAGGCATTAAACCACGCTGCCAGCAGGTATAGCAATGTAATTAAGCCTATACCGTAATAGGGCGCCATATCGGGATTGAAATGCATGCCAAAGAAGGCATTGGCTTTTTCATAGGTGCTGATTGCCGCAATGTCCGCTCCAAAAACCGGCCCCAGAATGATAGCAGTAACTGTAGTACCTTCCATCCACGCATTAGCTTTAATCAGCTGGTTTGGAGGTAGCAGTTCTGTCAAAATGCCATACTTGGCAGGAGAATAGGCTGCGGCGCCCATGCCAACCACTGCATAAGCGTATAACGGGGGCATGCCCAGAAGCGCCAGCAGGCAGCCCACAAACTTGATGCCGTTGCTGATGAACATGACCTTGCCTTTTGGTAGCGCATCGGCAAACGGTCCAACAAAAGGAGCTAGCACGATATAAGAAATCACGAAAAACTCGCGCAACAGGGGTTCATGCCAATGCGGCGCATTTAGCTTTGAGAGCAAGGCAATCGCTGCAAACAGTAGAGCATTATCTGCAATAGCAGATAGGAATTGTGCAATCAGTAAGGTATAGAATCCTTTTGCCATACCTCTGATTACAACGCTTCTGCCGCGAAATCGGCCAAGCGCGAGCGTTCGCCGCGGGATAAGGTGACATGACCGTTATGCCTCCAGCCTTTGAATCTGTCGACCACATAGGTTAGGCCGGAACTGCCTTCAGTCAGGTAGGGAGTGTCGATCTGGCCGATATTACCCAAGCACACTACTTTTGTTCCTGGCCCGGCACGCGTGATAAGTGTTTTCATTTGCTTGGGCGTCAGGTTCTGCGCTTCGTCAATGATCAGGAATTTGTGCAGGAAGGTACGTCCGCGCATGAAGTTGAGGGATTTGACTTTGATTCGGGTGCGAATCAAGTCCTGGGTGGCCGCACGCCCCCATTCACCTGCATCTTCGTCTGTTTTGTTGAGCACATCCAGGTTGTCTTCCAGTGCGCCCATCCAAGGTGCCATTTTTTCTTCTTCCGTGCCTGGCAAAAAGCCAATATCCTCGCCCACCGGCACGGTGACGCGCGTCATGATAATTTCCGAATACAGTTTTTTATCCAGTGTTTGTGTAAGGGCGGCAGCTAACGTAAGCAAAGTTTTACCAGTGCCTGCCTGACCGAGCAATGTGACAAAATCAATTTCCGGATCCATTAGCAAGTTGAGCGCAAAGTTTTGCTCGCGATTGCGTGCAGTAATTCCCCACACACTGTGTTTTGGGTTGGCGTGATCCTGCAAGACTTCCAATACGGCGGTGTCCCCACTTACCTCGCGTGCAATAGCATGGAAAGGCTTGTCATATTCATAATGAACAAATTCATTTGGTACCAAGGCTTTGACCAAAGGTCCTTTGATACGATAAAACATGCGCCCGGCTTCTTGCCAGGATTCCATTTCCTTGCTATGCGTTTCCCAGAAATCTTGAGGTAACTCCCTGATGCCCGTGTAGAGCAAGTCACTATCTTCCAGCACCTTGTCGTTAAAGTAATCTTCCGCTGACACCCCCATCGCACGGGCTTTGATGCGGATGTTGATGTCTTTGCTGACAAGGATAACCTGACGCTGCGGCTGCTGTTTTTTTAACGCCAGTACTACGGCGATAATCTGATTATCGGCCTTGAAGCTTGCTAGTCCTGGTAACTCGGCATGCATCTCGGTGGTTTGCATGAACAGGCGCCCGGTTGCTTGCTTGTTGTTATTGACGCTGAGAGGAGACCCTAGCTCAAGGTTGGTTAAATCTGTTCCAACAATTTCTTCCATATAGCGGCTGGCTTGGCGGGCGTTTCTTGCAACTTCCGTCAGGCCTTTTTTGTTGTTATCCAGTTCCTCTAGCGTCACCATCGGCAAGTAAATATCGTGCTCCTCAAACCGGAACAGGCAAGAAGGATCATGCATCAGCACATTGGTATCAAGAACAAACAGTTTGGTGGGTGGTGGTGCTGATGATGTCATATCGTAAATTCAAGTCAGTGTTTGTATGTAGGAAAGAACTTCTTGTGCGTGCCCATCTGCCTTGACGCCACGCCATTCGCGAACCAGCTTGCCGGTTTTGTCGATAATAAAAGTGCTGCGCTCTATGCCGCGTACCTGCTTGCCGTACATATTTTTCATTTTAATGACGCCGAACAGATTGCAAGCGGTTTCGTCTGCATCAGATAGCAAGGCAAAAGGGAAGCTAAATTTGGATTTAAAGTTTTCGTGCGACTTTAGGCTGTCGCGTGAAATGCCCACTACTATAGCATTTGCGGCCTGAAACCCGGCATAGGCATCACGAAACTGTACGCCTTGTGTGGTGCAGCCGGGCGTGGAGTCTTTGGGATAAAAGTAGATGACCAAGGCTTTGCCAAGGTAATCGGAAAGACTGAAAGTGACATTACCGGTGGCGGGTAGCGTGAATACAGGAACAACCTGATTTAATGCGAGTGTCGTCATACGTCTTTCCGTATTGTTGTAAAAAATCGAGGCTTTGGCAAGCGCAATTTTAAATTAGATGGAGCAACTACATTGGCAAATGTCGCCAAGGGATTATTGGGGCAGTTGCAGGCGGATTTGTGTGCCTTTTGGGTTTGCCGGGTTGAATGAAATGTTGCCGCTTAAAACCTCACACACTTTGAATGCGAACGGGATGCCCAAGCCGGTACCAAAGCGCTTGGTGGATGGCCCCGGGCTGACGGCATGCGGGTCTGGCGTGAAAGGCATGCCAGGGCCTTCGTCGCTAATACTGATTTCCAGCATGTCCCGGCTGAGTGAGGTTTTAATCTCTATAGTACCATTGGCAGGAGAGGCTTCAATCGCGTTCAATATCACGTTATACAATGCTTGTTCCAGCAGATGTTCATCGGTCAATATCTCGCGGTTAGGTGGATTGCTTTGCACGAGACGAAGGTTTCTTTCGCTGATTTTTCCGGCCAGCGGCGTGAGTGCGCCATCAATCACACTCTGCAGCTTTACTTTGGTCAGCCGTGGTTTGATGGGGTGCAGGTAAGCCAGCAAGCTACCGGTCCAGCGCTCCAGCCGGTCTACGGAGTTGATGATGCCTTTCAGGGACTCCTGGTTATCTTTGTCATCCGTCGGGATGTCAATTACCTGAGCGGTTGCGCGAATACTGGCTAGCGGGTTGCGAATGTTATGCGCCAGCATCGGGACCAACAAGCCCATAGCAGCTTGCTTCTCACTGCGTACTAGTGCATCGCGGCTTTCTGCAAGGTCTTCGGCCATTTTATTGATTTCCTGCGATAAGATAGCCAGCTCGACAGCACCGGCTTTAGGTGCTTTATGGGTCAAGTTGCCTGCGCTGATTTCTGCTGTGGCATGCGTGATTGCATTGATTGGGTTCACAATTTCCCGCTTGAGAAAACGGCGCGATAAAATTAGTAGCAACCCCGCCAGCAGAATCGGGATGCTAAGTAACAATATGGAAGTTTGTTTTGCATCATCCAGTCGGGTTTTTAGCTCGTCCTGCTTAAGTTTCAGCAAGTCTTCCGCGCGTTGGGAAACCGTCTCATAACGTGCAAATATGCCGGTTTCCATGTCTTTGTACAAACTTCTTCTCGAAATGTCGCTAGGGGCGGCCTGGTAGCGGTAGAACAGGTCTGGTGCATCTTCGGCGAAAGCGCGATATTTATGCTCCAGGTCTGCAATGGCTTGTTTTTCCTCTTCGCCTTGAGCTAGTGCATGCAGCCGACTGAAATTGCTGAGAATGGATTGGGTATAGGCTTTGTATTCGTCGCGTGCTTCCATATCCTCCAGAAAGAAAGCGTCGAACAGTTCTTTCATCTGGCGATAAAGATTGCCGCGCGTTTGCTGGATTTCCTGCACCAGCGAGTGGATGCGCTGCGATTCTTTAGCGGATTTGTCCCATAGGAAGATGCCGTAACTGCCGCCGGCAACCGCCAATATTATCAGCACGACAAAAGTCAATTCATGCGTGAGTAACAGCTCACGTAGGGATTTTGGTTTGCGCATTATCCTTCTTCGAGTTTGAAAGACACAGGCACGGTGATGTTGAAAGTACGGTTACGTAGCGCTTGGGGCGGTGCCGGGAAAGGGGCAGCCTTGCGCGCCATTTCCAGTGCTTGCTTATCCAACGCTTCGTAGCCGCTGCTTTGTTGCACGTTGGCCGAGATGACCTTGCCGTTCCCGTCGATTTTCAAATCCAGAATCACGTCGCCTTGCCAGCCACGCATTTGGGCGATACGCGGGTATTGCTTGTGTTTGGCAATAGCACGGCCCAGCAGAGTGCCGTATTCACCTAACGCATTGTCTACCTCAACAGGGCTTGGCTCGGGGTCTTTAGGTGGTTCGACTGGTGGCGGTGGCGCGACAAATTCAGCCTTGCTTTCCGCCTTAGGCGAGGCAGTGATGACTGCAGGAGGCGGTGGTGTTTCGTTAATAGGTTCGGGCGGCGCAGTGTTTTCCACAATGGGGCTGGGTTGCTCGATGGGTTTTACAGGTTTTGGAATCGGCTTCGGCTCCAATTTTGTAACCGGTTTCGGTTCCTCGATCGGTTTGGGCGGCTCGGGGATTTCCGGTACCGCAGGCGCGGGGGGCTCGGGCTTTTGCAGTTCGATGCTGAGTTCTGTCGGGATGTCTTTTCGCAACTCGAACTTGAAATTGGGAACCACAACAGCGAGCAAGATATGTAGCGACATGGATACGATGACCGCCCAAAGCAGCGTGTGCTCATGCGTAAAAGAAGGTTTGACAGCCAAGCTCAAAATCCACAGTCCAAATGGGAAAAGACTATGATTTTACAGTATTTTTAACGGATAGACACCTGCCATTGTTGGCTGAAATAAGCCAATAAACATATATTATGTTAAATTATTCCATGCAATAATTGTACGTTCACGGTTCCGCCTGCTGCACAATTGCCGGTGGCTTCATCCAATATGATAAAGCAGTTCGCTGCGCTCATGCTGCTGAGGATGCCTGAACCTTGGTTGCCGGTAGTCTTGACTTGGTAACTGCCGTCTTGCGCCTGGAACAGGATGCCGCGTTGGAATTCCATGCGGCCGGGGGTTTTTTTGATAGGGCTGACGCACTTCGCCTGCAATAAAACAGGTGCCTGAAACGCCGCGCCAGATAAGGCTTGCAGGGCAGGTTGTACGAACTGGTAAAATGTCACCATCGCAGAAACCGGGTTGCCAGGCAGGCCAAAATAATGCGCCTGACTTATTTTTCCATAAGCGAGCGGCCGCCCGGGTTTTATGTTAATTTTCCAAAATAACACTTGGCCGTGCTTGGCTAAAAGCGCCTTCATGTAATCCGCCTCGCCTACAGAAACACCGCCGCTGGTAATCACCACATCATTATTTTGTGCGGCTTGTAGCAAAGTGTTCTCGAGTTTTACAGGGTCGTCCGGCACATTACCTAAGTCACTAATCTCCAGACCTAGCCTTGTGAGCATGCCATACAAGGTGTAGCGGTTGCTATCGAATATCTGCCCTTCTTGTAGCGGCTGGCCGATGCTTACCAGTTCGTCGCCTGTGCTGAAGAACGCCACTTTGAGCTTGCGGAATACCGTGACTTCACCAATTCCGAGCGAGGCGATCAAACCTAAATCTGCGGGTTTCATCACATTGCCTGTTGCTAAAACCGTTTGACCAAGCTTCAAGTCTTCGCCCGCTAAGCGTACGTTCGCTCCATGTATTGGCGGTTCCAGCAGCGTGATGGAATCGCTTTTAATAGCGATATGTTCCTGCATCACCACCGTATCCGCACCATGCGGAATCACTGCGCCGGTCATGATGCGGACACACTCGCCCGCCTTTACTGCGCCATCAAAAGGCCTGCCGGCATAGGCTGTACCAATGACCTTGGCGATTTTCACGCCTTCGGAAAATTTGAACGCGTAGCCATCCATCGCGCTGTTATTGTGGTTTGGCACATTACAGGGCGAAATGATGTCTGTAGCCAGCACACGCCCCAGACTCTCACGCAAGGGCAAAGTTACGGTTTCGGTAACAGGCTCCAGAAACTGTTGAATGAATGTCCTTGCTTGTGCCACTGACATTGCATTCGGATCGTAGTCGTCCATGCAGCTTGGGTTTTGGGCGAGTTCAGTGAGGGTGGTTTTCATCGTCGAATTTTAATGCATTTTCGGTGATTGATGGTACCTAGCCTCTCACCCCAACCCCTCTCCCGCCCACGGGCGAGAGTGCGCAGCAGCGTGGGTGAGGCGCGGCTTATGAAATTAGCTTGGTTTCTAATGCTTTTAATTCTTCCTGGGTATTCAAATTCACAAAAGCATCCACACAATCGCTAAAATCCACTTCCACATATGGTTGGCTTTTTTGCCACTTGCTCACCTTGCGCTCGCCCGCGTCTAAAAAATCTATTAGGCTAGGTAACACGCTTTTTTTCATCAAACAAAACACCGGATGCACGTCACCACCACTGGCTGCAACGGCAATATCCACGCGGGCTTCAGCCATGCCATCAAAAAGTCTTTGGGCTAAATCCAGCGGCAATAGCGGCGAATCGCACGGCACCGTCAAAACGTAATCATGTTTGGCGTGCTTCAAACCCAGTAAAAATCCAGCGAGCGGGCCGATAAAATCATCCGTTTCGTCTTGCAGCACGCGGTAGCCGAGCGCTTCATATTGCGCAATCTCGCGATTCGCGTTGATCAAAATTTCATCTACCTGCGGCTTCAATCGCGCAATCACGTGTGCAACCAGCGGTTGATTTTTTAATAAAATCAATCCCTTATCTGCGCCGCTCATACGCGTCGCGCGACCGCCGGAGAGAATGATTGCTGAGATTGGAGCGAAACTACCAATTATCATGACGTTCTTTGCGCTCTGCTCTGTAGTTTGTCACTTCAAGGCGAATACCGTCAGGGTCTGAGAAATGAGTTGCCCAATAATCAGGAGCATACTGCTGGTGAAGGGTTGCCTCAGATGCCTGAATTCCCAATTCACGGAGCTGCTTAGCTACAGATATTACATCTAAGTCTGAATCAACACGAAAACAAAAGTGGTGCAACCCTGAAACGTAAGAATTGTGAGGTGTTTGAGCGCGCGCAGGGCGGAGTACATAACCAAAATGGCGGTTGAAATATTGAACGTGGGCTTCACCATCAAGAACAAATTTATTTTTTCTAAAACCTAATACTTCGACCAAAACTTGGTCGTAGAAAATTTCCGAATGTTCTAGATTCGAGACTGTGATGTAAATATGGTCAATTCCAATAACTTCAGTCATATATTATCTATAGCAAAAATTAACCGCCAGTATGCGACATAAACCGCACCACGGCCGGTTCCGCGCGCCGCAAATCAAAATCGTGACCTTTGGGTTTTACGCGCATGCTGTTGATAATCGCCTCGATAATCGGCTTGTCGTTATAGGGGTTTTCTCGCAGTAAGGGCATCAAATCCACTTTGTCTTCTTGCCCCAAACACAAGTAAAGCTCGCCTTGGCAGGTGATGCGCACGCGGTTGCAGCTTTCACAAAAGTTGTGCGAGTGCGGCGAGATGAAGCCGATTTTGGTATGTGCATCGGCCACGCGCCAATAACGCGAGGGCCCGCCTGTGGTTTCAGTGCTAGGCAGTAGTATGTACTTACTTTGCAGCAGCTTCAGCGTTTCGAGATTGCTGACAAAGGAGCTTTCGCGGCTGTGATTCACCTCGCCCAATGGCATTTCCTCGATGAAGCTGATGTCGATGTTCTTGCTTATCGCGAAACGTACCAGATCAAATGTTTCGTCATCATTCAAGCCGCGCATGAGTACAGTGTTTATTTTGATGCCTTCAAACCCCGCATGGATACTGGCTTCCAGGCCTGCCAAAACCTGCTCAAGCCTGCCGGTACGGGTGATCTGTTTGAAACGGTCTGGTTTCAGGCTGTCGATGGAGATGTTGACGCGTTTGACACCGGCGGACTTGAGTTGCGGAGCAAGTTTACTCAACTGGCTGCCGTTGGTAGTGAGTACTAACTCTGGTACATATTGACCGATTTCTTCAAATAACCACATGGCGTTTTTCCTTCCCAATGGTTCACCACCAGTGATGCGCACCTTTTTCACGCCTAGTTTGACGAACACTTTTACAAGTCGTGCGCATTCTTCCAAACTCAACACTTGGTCGCGCGGCAGAAACGTCATGTCTTCTGCCATGCAGTATTGACAGCGGAAATCGCAGCGATCGGTAATCGAAAGCCGGATGTAATCTACCCTGCGGCCAAATTGGTCAATGAGTGGTGCGATGGAATCTTGTTGAGGTATATCGGTCATATGGGAGGTATTCTATGCGCTTTTCCGGCTTTAATGTAGGGGCAATTAGGTATATGATACGCAGTCTATCGTTTAACCATTTGAGGGGCATCAGGCGTGACCGTTTTATCCCAAAAAGGGCTATCCCAGCAAGAGCTCGCTAGAATCGAGACACATATCGCGGCGCATAAGGCTCGACCCGGTGCTTTGATGCCATTATTGCATGCCATTCAGGATGATATCGGCTATGTGTCGGAAGCAGCATATCCGCTGATTAGCAAGGCTTTGGCCTTGTCGGTGGCTGAAGTGCATGGCGTGGTCACGTTCTATCATCATTTCCGTACGCATCCAGCCGGCAAACATGTGTTGCAAGTATGCCGTGCGGAATCCTGTCAATCGATGGGCTCGGAAAAGCTGGAAGCCCACATCAAATCGACACTGGGTATCGATTATCACCAAAATAGCGCCGATGGGGCGATTACGCTGGAGCCAGTCTATTGTCTGGGCAATTGCGCATGCTCTCCCGCGGTGATGCTGGATGATGAAGTATATGGCCGGATGGACGCGCAAAAAATTGATGAATTAATCCGCGAGGTCAAGAATGGCTAATCAAAGCATGGTTAAGGTATATGTGCCTCGTGATTCCACCGCGCTTTCACTGGGAGCGGATAGGACTGCTAAAGCGATTCAGGCAGAGGCTGACAAACGCGGCATCAACATCGAGCTGATTCGCAACGGTTCGCGCGGTTTGTTTTGGCTGGAGCCCATGGTCGAAGTAGCCACAGAAAAAGGCCGCTTGGCTTACGGCCCAGTGCTGCCTAAAGATGTCTCCGGCTTGTTCGATGCGGATTTCTTGAATGGTGGCAAGCATGCCTTGAGTTTGGGTTTGACAGACGAAATCCCTTGGCTGAAAAAACAGCAGCGCCTGACTTTTGCGCGGGTGGGTATCATCGACCCGGTTTCGCTGGAGGATTACAAAGCACATGACGGTTACAAAGGCTTGGCCAACGCGCTAAAAATGAGTGGCGCGGATATCGTGAAAGCTGTGACAGACTCTGGCCTGCGTGGCCGTGGTGGCGCGGCTTTCCCCACAGGCATCAAATGGAACACGGTGCTGAATGCACCGGCCGATCAGAAATACATCGTCTGTAATGCGGACGAAGGCGATTCCGGTACCTATTCCGACCGCATGATCATGGAAGATGATCCGTTCGTGTTGATCGAGGGCATGACGATTGCCGGTTTGGCCGTAGGCGCAACACAAGGCTATATCTATCTGCGCAGTGAGTACCCACATGCGCTGAAAACATTGAATGAGGCGATTGCCAAAGCTGAGAAAGCGGGCTATCTGGGCGCGAACATCTGTAGCTCCAGCAAAACCTTTCATCTGGAAGTTCGCCGCGCCGCAGGCGCATACGTGTGTGGTGAGGAAACCTCGCTGCTGGAGTCACTGGAGGGCAAGCGTGGTCTGGTGCGCTTTAAACCGCCACTCCCGGCGATTGAAGGCCTGTTTGGCAAGCCGACCGTGGTGAATAACGTGATTTCACTGGCGACCGTGCCGATTATCCTGGACAAGGGGGCGCAGTATTATGCGGATTACGGTATGGGCCGTTCCCGTGGCACATTGCCTATTCAACTGGCTGGCAACCTGAAACAAACCGGTTTGGTAGAGCTGGCATTTGGCGCGACCTTGCGTGAATTGCTGTACGACTTTGGCGGCGGCTCTGCTTCCGGACGTCCAATTCGCGCAGTGCAAGTGGGTGGGCCGTTGGGAGCATATCTGCCGGAAAGCCAATTCGATACGCCGCTGGATTATGAGGAATTTACCAAGATCTGGGCTGTCTTAGGTCATGGAGGCATCGTGGCATTCGACGATACGGTGGATATGGCTAAAATGGCACGTTATGCGTTTGAGTTTTGCTCAATCGAATCCTGCGGCAAATGTACACCATGTCGCATCGGCAGTACGCGCGGGGTTGAGGTGGTGGATAAAATCACTGCAGGCAATCATCACGCAAAAAATATTCAAGTATTACGAGATTTGTCCGATACCATGCTGAATGGGTCTCTGTGTGCGCTGGGGGGTATGACGCCATACCCTGTATTGAGCGCCCTGAACCATTTTCCAGAGGACTTCGGCTTAACCAAGGACAAGACTGCAGCTTGATGCTGCGGAGGTGAACCATGGACGACATTAAATACACCCCACCCAAACATGTGCCGGATGTGGATTTCGGTACCCCCAGAAGCACATCCAGCAAGCAAGTCACGCTGAATATTGATGGCAGGGATGTGACTGTGCCAGAAGGTACTTCTATCATGGCCGCAGCCGTGGATGCCGGTGTGATGGTGCCAAAACTGTGTGCCACCGATTCACTTGAGCCGTTTGGTTCTTGTCGTTTGTGTCTAGTAGAGATCGAGGGTCGTCGCGGTTATCCGGCCAGTTGTACTACGCCAGTGGCAGAGGGCATCCATGTCTATACACAAACCGACAAGCTGGCGGACATCCGCCGTGGGGTGATGGAGCTGTATATTTCCGACCACCCGCTGGATTGTCTGACTTGTGCCGCCAATGGCGACTGTGAACTGCAGGACATGGCGGGCGCTGTTGGTTTACATGAAGTGCGTTATGGTTACGACGGTGAGAATCACCTGAACCAGGCCAAAGACGAATCCAACCCTTATTTCACTTTCGATCCCTCCAAATGCATCGTCTGCTCACGTTGCGTGCGTGCTTGCGAGGAAACGCAAGGGACTTTCGCGCTGACCATCCAGGGGCGCGGCTTTGAAAGCAAGGTGTCTGCCGGCAATTCCAGTTTTATGGATTCCGAGTGCGTATCCTGCGGTGCATGCGTGCAAGCCTGCCCGACGGCGACTTTGATAGAAAAGACCGTGATTGAGGCGGGTACGCCGGAACATACGGTGACGACGACTTGTGCCTACTGTGGCGTGGGCTGCAGCTTCGACGCCGAAATGAAGGGCGAAGAAGTCGTGCGCATGACGCCCACTAAAGATGGTGGCGCGAATCATGGTCATAGTTGCGTGAAAGGCCGTTTTGCCTGGGGCTATGCAACCCATAAAGATCGCATTACTAAGCCGATGATACGCAAGAGCATCCACGAGCCATGGCAAGAAGTGAGCTGGGATGAGGCGATTAACTACGCCGCTAGCGAGATTCAGCGTATTCAGGCCAAATACGGCAAGGATAGCGTGGGTGGCATCACTTCCAGCCGCTGCACGAATGAAGAAGTCTATGTGACGCAAAAACTCATCCGTGCGGTTTTTGGCAACAATAACGTGGATACCTGCGCGCGCGTTTGCCACAGCCCGACTGGCTATGGCTTGAAACAGACGCTGGGCGAATCGGCCGGGACACAGACGTTCGATTCCGTCATGCAGTCTGATGTGATTTTTGTGATGGGTGCCAATCCGACCGATGGCCATCCGGTATTTGCCAGCCAGATGAAACGCCGCTTGCGTGAAGGTGCCAAGCTGATTGTGGCCGATCCGCGCGAGATTGACCTGGTTGCCAATTCGCCGCATATCCGTGCCGATTATCACTTGAAGCTGCGCCCTGGTACCAATGTGGCATTGATTTCAGCATTATCGCATGTCATTGTCACCGAAGGTCTGGTGAAAGAGGACTATGTCAAGGCGCGTTGTGAGTGGGATTCTTATGTGATCTGGCGTGATTTTGCGGCGAAGCCGGAGAACTCGCCAGAGGCGCTTTCCGAAGCATTGGGCGTAGAAGCGGAAGTTATCCGGGCTGCCGCAAGACTGTATGCCACCGGCGGCAATGCGGCGATTTACTATGGCTTGGGTGTGACCGAGCATAGCCAAGGTTCCACTACTGTGATGGGCATTGCCAATTTGGCGATGGCGACCGGTAACGTGGGTCGTGAAGGCGTGGGCGTGAATCCTTTACGTGGCCAGAACAACGTACAAGGCTCGTGTGACATGGGCAGCATGCCGCATGAATTCCCTGGGTATCGCCATGTGTCCGATGACGCGACGCGCGCACTGTTCGAAACCGCCTGGGGTCGTCCATTGAGCGCTGATCCCGGTTTGCGTATTCCAAATATGCTGGACTTAGCGTCTGAGGGTATTTTTAAGGCGGTCTATTGCGTGGGTGAGGATATCGCGCAATCCGATCCGGATACACAGCACGTGACGCACGCGCTGGAAAGCATGGAGTGCGTAATCGTGCAGGACTTGTTCCTGAACGAAACGGCGATGTATGCGCATGTGTTCTTCCCGGGCGCGTCCTTTCTTGAGAAAAGCGGTACATTTACCAATGCGGAACGCCGTGTCTCGCCTGTCCGTCGTGTCATGACGCCTAAAAATGGCATGGAGGACTGGGAGATTACCGCCAGGTTATCGAAAGCCTTGGGTTATGAAATGAATTACACCCATGCCAGCGAAATCATGGATGAGATTGCAGCATTGACGCCGACTTTCAAAGGCATCAGCTTCCAGAAACTTGACGCGCTGGGCAGTATCCAGTGGCCATGTGATGACGAGCATCCCGCCGGCACACCGACCATGCATATCGACGCGTTTGTGCGCGGCAAAGGCAAGTTCTTTATTACCCAATATGTGCCAACCACTGAAAAAGTGAATGCGAAATATCCACTGATACTGACCACAGGCCGTATCTTGAGCCAATACAACGTGGGTGCGCAGACACGTCGCACCGAGAATGTGGTCTGGCATGACGAGGACCGCATCGAAATACATCCGCATGACGCCGAAGAACGCGGTATCAATGAGGGCGACTGGGTGGGCATCACTAGCCGTGCCGGAGAAACAGTGCTGCGCGCTAAAATCAGTCAGCGCGTGCAGCCGGGCGTGGTTTACACTACATTCCACCATCCAGGCTCCGGTGCGAATGTGATCACCACGGACAATTCCGACTGGGCGACCAACTGTCCTGAATATAAGGTAACAGCGGTGCAAGCCACTAAAGTGACTCAACCATCGAAATGGCAACGGGACTACAAGAAATTCAGTGAGGAACAGATTGATTTTACGCGCAAGCCTAAAAAACAGACGGTGACCGCGCAATAAACAGGTGCCTGAGATGAATCCTAAATCGCCATCTCAGGCATTTTCGCCTTCACAGTCTTATCCAGTGCAAACGTGGCAGGATGGTCAGCCATCGCTTGTGCATAAGCATGATGTGTTAGCGGAAGAGATTCCGGTTGCATTGGTTTATAACGGGATTTCGCATGTGGTGATGCTGGCGACACCGCAAGATTTGGAAGAGTTCGCGCTGGGCTTTTCGCTGACGGAAGGCATTTTGCGCGACAAAAGCGAATTGTATGGGGTCGAGATCGTTGAGCAGGCGCAAGGGATCGAACTGCATTGCGAGATAGCCAATGCGCAGTTTGCCAATTTGAAAGAACGCCGCCGTAATTTGCTGGGCAGGACGGGGTGCGGTTTATGCGGCGCCGAAAGTATCGGCCAGGCCATGCGCGTTCCCAGTCCCCGCCAGCTTGCACCTGCCCTGCATGCCTTATCCCATGCGGCGATCCAGCACGCCTTTAAAAGCATCCAGGGCGGGCAGGTGCTGCAGCAGGCGACGGGGGCGACACATGCGTGCGCATGGGCAGATGTAAATGGCAATGTGCTGCTGGTGCGAGAAGATGTGGGCAGGCACAATGCGCTGGACAAACTGATTGGTGCTTTGGCAAAAGCACCGCCGCAAGTGACGGGATTTGTACTCACGACCAGCCGCGCCAGCTACGAAATGGTACAGAAAGTGGCCAGTGTCGGCATTCATCTGCTGGCAGCGATTTCAGCGCCGACGGGCTTGGCGGTCAGGTTTGCAGAAGAAAACGGCGTGACACTGGTGGGTTTTGTAAGAGATAATCGCCATGTGATTTACGCACATCCGGAACGAATAAACGAATCATAGAACGTATATGAATACAGAAAAACTGATCAAAATGGCCAATCAGATTGGCGACTTTTATGAGGCATATCCTGACCAAAGCGTTGTCGAGCAGGAGATTGCCGGACACTTGAATAAATTCTGGAATTCGATCATGCGCAAAAGTATCGTCGCGCATGTCAATGAGCATCAGGGACAGGGCTTGCATCCCCGGGTGATTGCGGCGATTCAGCGTCATCTTGAAGTTTGATAGACCTTAATCAAGCTTTTCATCGCGCCACTATTTTTTAGCGGCGTTGTTGTTTGCTGCAGTACAGATGTTCCGCAAGGCTAAACACATGCCTCGCAAGTCTGCGGCTCTGGTGCTGGTTTTTGCAGGCGGTAAAATGTTGTGGGCGTAAGGCTGCTGGCAGTTTAAATGTGCTGGTAAAGCCGGAAACTTTCGCGTCTTTCGCTCTGACGTTTTCCAGACCATAATAATTTCCACTCAGACCCCGGCTCGATTTTTTCGCGGCCCTTTTCATCTTGAATCAAATATAAATCGCATTGACGGCTATTTTCATCTTCAAATCGGAAGGCTTTGATGTCGGCATAGTAATGCAGCAAATCACGTTGTGCACTGCCCAGGTTTTGGCTGGTTACACAGGAAGAGTGTTCTGGTAGACGTGCCTTTAGTTGTGTAAAAACGTCACTATAGCTCCGTGAAGCATCAATCAGCGGAAGCCATAAAGTCATCAGCAATGTCCATACGCAAGTTACGCCGGTCGCCCAATTAGTGGCTGCGGCACGGTTAGTGTGCCGGACACGCAGTACAGCCAATAGCCAGACCAAAGTGATGAATGCTGCCAGCAGCGCATGAACGGTATTGAAAGGTAATGTGTCCATGCCGGTCAGGAAGAATATTCTTTCCTTGAGCTTTGACGGGTTGCCGGTCATCATGGCGATCCAGCCTAGCCAAATTACAATGGACATCAATCCAAACAGGATGAGTCCGAACCAGTTCAACGCACCTGCTGCTCCGCGTTTGATGGTTTCGATACTGCCGCCTGCTAGCGCGGTAAGTGGTATCAGCAAAGGCAGGGCATATACTTCCTTGTGCTCTGCCGAAAGGCCGATAAGTATCCAGGCGACGATGAAGAAAACAAGGCTTAATTGGAACCGGGGTTTGTGGAGCAACTGTTCACGGTAACGCCATACTCCCCATGCGGCCAAGGGTAATGACGGCCAGGCATACCAGAGCAGGATATCTAAGAAATACCCGTGCAGATGCTGGCCGAATTGTCCCCAACTATTTTGCCACCAGGTGGAAAAGAGCATGGGTTGCTGGATATAGAGTAGCGTCGGCCAGATGAACAAAAGCGGGGATGCGGCGAGTAGCGATAATCCCAGTACCGTGAAGTAGCTTTGGTTACGCCAGTGCTGGAACAATAAAGGCAATAGCACCGCTGTGCAGGCTAGTATGGTTGCAGGGAGCATTCCTGTAGACAGGAAGCTGGTCCCTATCCCCAAGCCAAGTAACAGGCCTGCCCGGTAAGGTCTTCTTTTGGATAGCGCAAGTGCATAGAAGCCGGTTGCTAGCCCTGCAAGGGCGGATACGAACGGGGTTAGTGTATGTGCGCTCAATACCAGCCCCAGGGAGCCGATAAAAATGAAGGTTGTCTGACGACCAATTCCTTTTCCCCAAAGCTCACGCCCCGTCATGCCTATCATTAGCAAGGTAACTACCATCCATAAGCCGTTCACTAAGCGCGCCGCATCGTGCATAGGCAATGCCCAGCTTAACGCTTTGCCGATAGAAGCGGCGCTCCAGTAATACAAGGGAGGGTATGTGAGATGTTGGCTCACTGACTGAGGAGCCAGCCAATGATGTTCTAGCAGGATAGACTGGATAACGCTGATTGCATTGGATTCAAGCGGTTTCCAAGGGTGATGGCCAATCAGGCCAACAATCAGCCAAATGGCGCATAAGGTGATTAATAAATGCGTTTTCGTGCGCTCCCCCATTTTCGCTTGAGGGGTAGCCATATTACCTTGCCAATCATGGTCTAAATCAAAGCGCATAGCGAATTATAGGGTTGAATGGGTCAACTTTGTTAATGGCAAAATAAAAAAGGCAGCCAAGCTGCCTTTTCAGATGCAAAGAACAAGGCAATTACATGCCGTATTTTTGACGGAATTTCTCAACGCGGCCAGCAGTGTCCACGATTTTCTGTTTGCCTGTGTAGAACGGATGGCACAGGGAGCATACCTCGATGTGCAGATCCTTACCGGTAGTAGAACGTGTTTTGAACTTGTTACCGCAACTGCAAGTCACGTTAATTTCGGAGTAGCTTGGATGAATATCAGCTTTCATGTTGCCGTGCTTTCAAAAGTCAATTCGGAAAACGCGCAATTATGCACGAAACAAAATGTTTAATCAAGAAAAATCAGATAATTATCCGCGGCGCATGCTGTCGAAGAAATCGGCGTTGTTTTTGGTCTGTTTGATCTTGTCCAGCAGGAATTCCATCGCTTCGAGGTCGTCCATCGGATACAACAGTTTGCGTAGCACCCAGATTTTCTGTAGCACATCTTTCTCAATAAGCAGCTCTTCACGGCGCGTCCCGGACTTGTTGACGTTGATGGCAGGGTAGATGCGTTTTTCGGCCATACGGCGATCCAGGTGAATCTCCATGTTGCCGGTGCCTTTGAATTCTTCGTAGATTACGTCATCCATGCGCGAGCCAGTATCCACCAGGGCTGTGGCGATGATAGTGAGTGAGCCGCCTTCTTCGATATTGCGTGCGGCGCCGAAGAAGCGCTTGGGTTTTTGCAGTGCATTGGCATCCACGCCGCCGGTGAGCACCTTGCCGGATGAAGGGATGACGGTGTTGTAAGCGCGCGCCAGCCGGGTGATGGAGTCGAGCAGAATAACGACATCCTTCTTGTGTTCGACCAGACGCTTGGCTTTTTCCAGCACCATTTCGGCTACTTGTACGTGGCGTGTGGCGGGTTCATCAAACGTGGAAGCGACAACTTCGCCGCGCACAGAGCGGGTCATTTCGGTTACTTCTTCCGGGCGTTCATCAATCAGCAGCACAATCAGCACGACGTCGGCGTGATTGGCAGTGATAGCGTGCGCGATGTTTTGCATCATCACCGTTTTACCGCTTTTGGGGCTGGCAACCAGCAGACCGCGTTGCCCTTTGCCAATCGGTGCAATCATGTCGATGACGCGGCTGGTGATGTTTTCCTCACCCTTGATATCACGCTCCAATGTAAGTGGTACGGTCGGGAACAGCGGGGTCAAGTTCTCAAACAGGATTTTGTGTTTGATGTTCTCCGGCGTTTCACCATTCACGCTATCTACTTTTACCAAAGCAAAGTAGCGTTCGCCATCCTTGGGTGTACGAATCTCACCTTGAATCGTGTCGCCGGTATGCAAGTTAAAGCGGCGAATCTGTGATGGCGAAACATAAATGTCATCCGGCCCGGCCAGATATGAAGTATCAGGGGAGCGCAAGAAACCGAATCCGTCTTGCAATACTTCCAGCGTACCATCCCCAAAAATGCTATCCCCCTTTTTTGCTTTTTGTTTCAGGATGGCAAAAATCAGGTCTTGCTTGCGCATGCGGCTAGCATTTTCGATTTCTTCATTGATGGCCATTTCCACCAATTCTGTCACAGGAAGGTGTTTCAGGTCGGATAAGTGCATGAGAGGCTCGCTAGAAGGGGTAAGGGAAGAATGATTCCGGCTTCCTGTAGATGGGAAGCCAGACGGGAATACAGTTTATAAATTGCTGTCAATAAATGCTGTTAATTGTGATTTGGATAGTGCACCCACTTTGGTAGCTTCTACATTGCCATTTTTAAACAGCATCAAGGTAGGAATGCCACGAATGCCGTATTTTGGTGGGGTCATCTGGTTGTCGTCAATATTCAGTTTGGCGACTTTAAGGCGGCCAGCGTATTCTTTTGAAATGTCATCTAGGATGGGAGCAATCATCTTGCAGGGGCCGCACCACTCTGCCCAGTAGTCAACCAACACTGGTACGGTTGATTGTAATACGTCCTGTTCAAAAGAGGCATCACTCAGGTGGATAATATGTTCACTCATAATGGTTCCAATGGTTAAGTATATGGATTGCTAAGGATTGCGACAACAAAACGGTTGTGCGATAGAAAAAGAATTAACGGATATCGGTTTATTAATTGCGGCTAGTATAACAATATCTGTTTATTTATATCAAGTCGTATTGATAACGTGTAAACATGGAGGTACGTTCAATAACTTGTGTCAATTTGATACTGGCTTCCTTACCATCAGCTGTCATGTGAATTGTTTCGCCAACAGCAGCACTTCCTTGTGGCAGAAGAATCGTTGCGACTTGTTTTATTGCAGGTAATTCCGGCAATAATAGTGCTTCGCTGGATGCTCCGCCTTTGCCATTGCTCACTGAAGCGGCATCTACCCTAGGGGAGATCAGTTGCAAGCCAACATCCAGCTGATTCAGCGGATTGATATTGGCCCATCGGACGATGGCGATTTCCCATTGCATGGCTTTGATGTTTTTAATGGCCACAATGTCACCAACATGCACAGTGGCTTGAGAGGAGTTGAACTTGCGCAGTGAATATCCGCCAGCGCTGGCGTTCAGAATTTGCCAGCGCGATGCGCGTGGTGACGCAATGGTGCTTAGCGGATGCGTAAATTTTGGCTCCTTGGATAATCCATAGTGGACGGCGCGAATGCCAATATTCATTTCTACACCGTCGGTTTTCTTGCTTCTGTGGAATACACGTACCGGCGGCTTGCCAAAGTGCCTGATCAGTTGTTTTAGCAGGTCAAGGTGATGTTCATTGGCCGCGTCCGGAAAAATACGGTCTTCCAGTACGATACCATTTTGCAATGACTTGATGTGGCTGTGAATGGTTCTGGCGAGATCCACGGTCAACAATAAAATGTCCGTTTCGGAGTCAGGGGCGGATTGGTTTTTGCTAAAGGGTACGGGGGGAAGCTTCCCGTCCAACTTGATCAGGAATACGCCAGCAGGATTTTCAATCAATCCTAGCGCTCTTAAACTCGCAAAGTGGGCGGTCCTGGCGATATAGGCATTGGTCTTGATAATATCTGCCCCCGAAAGATGGCTTGGATTCGCAAGCGCCATCAGACAGGCCTGGATGTAAACCAGACTAACACTACTTTCGTTACCAGGTTGTGTGCTGTCAGGAAGCATCAAGCGCTCGACATTCTGGTGTGCGGCAGAGAAGTAAAGCTGGTGCAGTTCGCCCCACAAGTCGCTATCCGGGGTTTTGTAGGTGAGGTGACTCACCAGCATTTGCTCCTTGATGGCGTGAATAGCACGCTGGATGACCATTGCTGAGGATTTTGCACTGTTGATGTTAAGGATCTTGTTTTGCAGATCCATCAAGGCCGCTTTATAGCCGAGTGCGAATTCCTGCCATAATAGTGCTGCGGCATCGGCAAAAGCTTGTTCGTTCTTTGACATAGGGAGGCTGGCATGGGTGAAATGCGGAATCAGGTCCAGGAAAATCTGCAAGCCAGCCGGGGAGGGTGTAAATAATTTTGTGTAAACGTCATTTTGCAGGAAACTGCACTTTTAAGAAAGGTCTTATAAATGACGACACCACAAACCAAAGCATTAAAAGCATTACCTAACGACTTAATCGAC
>Ga0233424_10001182_pt1 | contig 24796 bp, 24 predicted proteins | sample Watercolumn_Towu_FD_181011 | JGI IMG/M metagenome (GOLD analysis project Ga0233424, IMG submission 181011) | Freshwater microbial communities from Lake Towuti, South Sulawesi, Indonesia - Watercolumn_Towuti2014_125_MG | ecosystem: Environmental > Aquatic > Freshwater > Lake | place: Indonesia... | reverse complement strand
CTTTCTCTCGCAGCGCGTGACGATGGCGCAGGCGGCGGGCATCGCCAGGGAGCGCATCATCGTCGACCCCGGCTTCGGCTTCGGCAAGCGGCTCGAGCACAATCTGGCCTTGTTGCGGGGGCTGGGGCGCTTCACCGACCTCGGCGCCTGCGTGCTGGCCGGTCTCTCGCGCAAGTCGATGCTCGGCGAACTCACCGGGCGAAAAGTCAGCCTGCGCGAGACGGCGAGCGTCGCGGCGGCGCTCCTTGCCGCGCGGAATGGCGCTAAAATCCTGCGCGTTCATGATGTGGCGGCGACGCGGGACGCCCTGGCGGTCTGGCAGGCCGTCGAGAAAGCGGATTAACGATGACGCGAAAATACTTCGGCACCGACGGCGTGCGCGGCAGGGTGGGCGAGGCGCCCATCACGCCCGAGTTCGTCATGCGCCTCGGCTATGCCGCCGGCACCACCCTGGTGGCGCGCGAGCATCTCCCGGCGGGAGAGCACCCGGCCGTGCTGATCGGCAAGGACACGCGCATCTCCGGCTACATGCTGGAGGCGGCGCTCGAGGCGGGTTTCGCCGCGGCCGGGGTGGACGTCATGCTCACCGGCCCGCTGCCGACGCCGGCCATTGCCTACCTCACGCGCGCCCTGCGCCTGCAGGCCGGCGTGGTCATCTCGGCCTCGCACAATCCCTATCCCGACAACGGCATCAAGTTCTTTTCCGCCGACGGCGCCAAGTTGCCGGATGCCGTGGAAGCGGAAATCGAGGCGCGCATCGAGCGGCCGATCGCTTGCGTGGAGCCGGCCATGCTGGGCAAGGCACGGCGCATCGACGATGCAGCCGGCCGCTACATCGAGTTCTGCAAGAGCACCTTCCCCGCCGAGTTCGACCTGCGTGGCATGAAGATCGTGGTCGACTGTGCCCACGGCGCGGCCTATCACATCGCCCCCAGGGTGTTCCACGAACTCGGTGCCGAAGTGCAGGCCATCGGCGCCTCGCCCAACGGGCTCAACATCAACGACAAGGTGGGTGCGACCTCGCCGCAGGCGCTTCAGGATGCGGTGCGGGCGCAGGGCGCCGACCTCGGCATCGCGCTCGACGGCGACGGCGACCGCGTTTTCATGGCGGATGGCGCAGGCCAGCTCTACGACGGCGACCGGCTGCTTTACGTCATCGCCCGCAGCCGCCTGGCGAACGGCGGACTCGCAGGGGTGGTCGGTACCCTGATGACCAACCTCGGCCTCGAGCATGCCCTGGCGAAACTGGGCGTGCCCGTCGTGCGCGCCAGGGTCGGCGACCGCTACGTGCTGGAAACGCTCATCGAGCGCGGCTGGAAGCTGGGCGGCGAGAACTCCGGCCATATCATCTGCCTCGACCGCCATACCACCGGCGACGGCATCGTCTCCGCCCTGCAGGTGCTGGCGGCCCTGCGCCAGCAGGGCTGCACGCTGGCGCAGGCCTGTGCCGACCTGACCCTGTACCCGCAGATGCTGGTGAATGTGAAACTGCCCAACGGCTTCGACTGGCAGAAGCAGCCCGGCATCGAGTCGGCGCGTGCGGCCGCGGAAAAGGCGTTGGGCGACGGCGGCCGCGTGCTGCTGCGTGCCTCCGGCACCGAGCCGCTGCTGCGCGTCATGGTCGAGGGGCGCGAGGCGCAGCAGGTGGACGCCCTGGCGCGCGGCATCGCCGAGGCCGTCGCGCGCGCGGCGGCGTGATCGGCCTGCTGCAGCGCGTTACCGCCGCGCGGGTCGATATCGGCGGCGAGACCGTCGGCGCCATCGGGCGCGGGCTGCTGGTGCTGGTCTGCGCCGAGCGCGGCGACGACGAGGCTTCCGCCTACCGCCTGCTCGAGCGTTTGCTGAATTACCGTGTTTTTCCCGACGCGCTGGGCAAGATGAACCGCAGCCTCCGCGACACGGGCGGCGGCCTGCTGCTCGTCCCGCAATTTACGCTGGCCGCCGACACCAACAGCGGCAACCGGCCCAGTTTTACGCCCGCCGCGGCGCCTGAGGACGGCCGGCGGCTGTTCGAGGCCATGGTGTCGCGCGCAACCGAAATACACGCCGGCACCGCCAGCGGCCGCTTTGGCGCGGACATGCAGGTCAGCCTGACCAACGACGGCCCCGTCACCTTCTGGCTCAGGGTGGCACCTGCTGCTTGATTGGCGGCAATTCATTTGACCGGAATCGGCCCGAACGCTAAAATTCCAAGCTTTTGGCGAACCAGGTAACAGGTCGAAGCGAAGCGATGCGGCGCAAACTCGTGGCGGGAAACTGGAAGATGTATGGCGGCCTGGCCCGCAACCGCGATCTTCTGCAGAGCCTGATCCAGGGCCTTGGCAAGGGCGGCACGTCCGATTGTGCCGTCTGCGTGCCGTATCCCTACCTCGCCCAGGCGCAGGACATGCTGAAGGGCACGGCCATCGCCTGGGGCGCGCAGAGCCTGTCCGAGCATGCCCAGGGTGCCTACACGGGCGAAGTGAGCGCGGCCATGCTCGTCGATTTCGGCTGCCGCTATGCCATCGTTGGCCACTCTGAGCGGCGCAGCCTGTATGGCGAGAGCAATGAAGCCGTGGCAGCCAAGTTCCTGGCAGCAGTGAATGGCGGCCTGACGCCGATCCTCTGCCTGGGCGAAACCCTCGAGCAACGTGAGCAGGGCGTCACCGAAGCCATCATCGCCGGTCAGTTCGATGCGGTGCTGCAGGCGGCCGGGGTGAACGGTTTCACCAGCGCCGTGATCGCTTACGAGCCGGTCTGGGCCATTGGCACCGGTCGCACGGCCACCCCGCAGCAGGCGCAGGACGTCCATGCCTTCATCCGCGGACGTCTGGCGGCGAGCGATGCGATCCTGGCCGAGCGCATGCAGATCCTCTACGGCGGCAGCGTGAAGCCGCAAAACGCAGCCGAGCTGTTCGGCATGGCCGACATCGACGGTGGGCTGATCGGTGGTGCCTCGCTGGTGGCGCAGGACTTCCTGGCCATTTGCGCGGCGGCCTGAACGAGAAGATAGGAGCAGTAATGGAAGGCATACTTTTTCCCCTCGTGCTGACCGTGCACATCCTGGTCGGCGCGGCCGTGATCGGCCTCGTCCTGCTGCAGCATGGCAAGGGCGCCGACATGGGGGCAGCGTTTGGCAGCGGCTCCTCGGGCAGCCTGTTCGGCTCTTCGGGATCGGCGAATTTCCTCAGTCGTACGACGGCGGCCCTGGCCACGGTGTTCTTCATCACCAGCCTGGCGCTGAGTTTCATGGCGACCTCGCGCACCCAGGCGCCGTCGAGCGTCATGGAGCAGGTGCAGACTCAGCCGGCGAAGCCGGCCGAGCCGGTGCCGGCTGCGCCGGCGCAGCCGGCGGCCGGGGTCGATTCCAAGGCCAAGGAAATTCCGAAGTAAGCAAGTGATGCTGCGGCGCAAAAAAGAAGGTATAATTTTCTCTTGCGTCGTCATAAGTATTGAGTGGCTCTGCCACGGCATGAATGGCGGGCTACGGAAGCACATGCCGACGTGGTGAAATTGGTAGACACGCTATCTTGAGGGGGTAGTGGCGAAAGCCGTGTGAGTTCGAGTCTCACCGTCGGCACCAGGCATAACCTCCGGGCTTGCGGGAAAGCGCAGGCCCGATGTGCAGCAGGAACGAGAAGGGCTCGGCGGAGCGCCCGGAAGGCCATCCGCGCAGACTATGTTGGAAAACTACTTTCCTGTCCTTGTCTTCATACTCGTCGGCCTCGCCTTCGGGTGTGCCCCCATCCTTCTCGGCTGGCTGATCGCCCCCAACCGGCCCGATAGCGAAAAGCTCTCCCCCTTCGAATGCGGCTTCGAGGCGTTCGAGGACGCGCGCATGAAGTTCGACGTGCGCTTCTATCTGATCGCCATCATCTTCATCCTGTTCGATCTGGAAATCGCCTTCCTTTTTCCTTGGGCGGTGATCTTCAAGGACATCGTTTCGTCGGAGACCATGCGGCTGTTCGGCTTCTTCGAGATGATGGTCTTCATCGGCATCCTGGCCATCGGCTACGTCTACGCCTGGGCCAAGGGCGCGCTGGACTGGGAGTAAGCCGGCCGTGAGCATCGAAGGCGTACTGGAAAAGGGCTTCGTCACCACCACCCTCGATACCGTCATCAACTGGACGCGCACGGGGTCGATGTGGCCGATGACCTTCGGCCTCGCCTGCTGCGCCGTCGAGATGATCCAGGCCGGCTGCTCGCGCTACGACCTCGACCGCTTCGGCATCGTCTTCCGGCCCAGCCCGCGCCAGTCCGACGTGATGATCGTCGCCGGCACGCTGACCAACAAGATGGCGCCGGCCCTGCGCAAGGTGTACGACCAGATGGCCGAGCCGCGCTGGGTGGTGTCGATGGGCTCCTGCGCCAACGGTGGCGGCTACTACCACTATTCCTATTCCGTCGTGCGCGGCTGCGACCGCATCGTCCCGGTGGATATTTACGTGCCGGGCTGTCCGCCGACGGCGGAAGCCCTGCTGTATGGCCTGATCCAGTTGCAGAACAAGATCAAGCGCACCAGCACCATCGCACGCTGAGAACAAGGCTGACCAAGAGATGAGCGCCCGGCTCGAAACGCTTTGCCAGAATCTGCAGCACACGCTCGGCGAGCGCATCCGCGACATCAAGACGGTTTCCGGCGAAGTCACCATCGAAATCGGCGCCGAGCACTATCTCGAGGCCGCCCGCCTGCTGCGCGACCATCCCGACCTGCGCTTCGAACAACTGATCGATCTCACCGGCGTCGATTACTCGACCTGGGGCGAGGGCGCCTGGCAGGGCCTGCGCTTCGCCGCGGTCTGCCACCTGACTTCCGTCTCGAAGAACTGGCGCCTGCGCCTGCGCGTCTTCGCGCCGGACGACGGCTTTCCGGTGCTGCCCTCGGTGGTCGGCATCTGGAACAGCGCCAACTGGTACGAGCGCGAGGCCTTCGATCTCTACGGCATCCTCTTCGAGGGCCACCCCGACCTGCGCCGCATCCTCACCGACTACGGCTTCGTCGGCCATCCCTTCCGCAAGGACTTCCCGATCTCCGGCCACGTCGAGATGCGCTACGACCCTGAGCAGAAGCGCGTGGTCTACCAGCCGGTCAGCATCGAGCCGCGCGAGAACACGCCGCGCATCGTGCGCGAAGACAGCTATGGGGACGTCGGCCATGGCTGAGATTCGCAACTACACCATCAATTTCGGCCCGCAGCACCCGGCCGCGCACGGCGTGCTGCGCCTCGTGCTGGAGCTGGACGGCGAAGTCGTCGTGCGCGCCGATCCGCACATCGGCCTGCTGCACCGTGGAACGGAGAAACTGGCCGAGACCAAGACCTGGCTGCAGACGGTGCCCTACCTGGACCGCCTCGACTATGTCTCGATGATGTGCAACGAGCACGCCTACTGCCTGGCGGTGGAGCGCCTGCTCGGCGTCGAGGTGCCGCTGCGCGCCCAGTACATCCGCGTCATGATGGACGAGGTGACGCGCATCCTGAACCACCTGCTCAACATCGGCACCCACGCCCTCGACATCGGCGCCATGACCATGGTGCTGTACACCTTCCGCGAGCGGGAGGACCTGATGGACGTGTACGAGGCCGTCTCCGGTGCGCGCCTGCATGCGGCCTACTACCGGCCGGGCGGCGTCTATCGCGACCTGCCGGACCGCATGCCGCAGTACGAGGTCAACAAGTTCAAGAACGAAGCCACGGTCAAGCGCCTGAACGAGGCGCGCCAGGGCTCGCTGCTCGACTTCCTCGAGGATTTCACCCACCGTTTTCCGGCTTACGTCGACGAGTACGAGACGCTGCTCACCGACAACCGCATCTGGAAGCAGCGTACCGTCGGCGTCGGCGTGGTTTCGCCCGAACGGGCGCTCCAGCTCGGCTTCACAGGCCCCATGCTGCGCGGCTCCGGCATCGAGTGGGATCTGCGCAAGAAGCAGCCCTACGAAGTCTACGACCGCATGGAGTTCGACGTGCCGGTCGGCGTGAATGGCGACTGCTACGACCGCTATCTCGTGCGCATCGAGGAGATGCGCCAGGCCAACCGAATCGTCCGGCAGTGCATCGACTGGCTGCGCCAGAACCCAGGGCCGGTCATCACCGACAACCATAAGGTGGCACCGCCCCCGCGCGAGAAGATGAAGGCCAGCATGGAAGAGCTGATCCATCACTTCAAGCTGTTTACCGAGGGCATGCACGTGCCGCCGGGCGAGGCCTATGCCGCCATCGAGCACCCGAAGGGCGAGTTCGGCGTGTATGCCATCTCCGACGGCGGCAACAAGCCCTACCGCATCAAGCTGCGCTCGCCGGGTTTCCCGCATCTGGCGGCCACCGACGAGATGGCCAAGGGGCACATGATCGCCGACGCCACGGCCATCATCGGCACCATCGACCTGGTGCTGGGCGACACGGACCGATAATCATGCTGAGCCAGGACGCACTGAAACAAATCGACCGCGAGATCGCCAAGTACCCGGCGGAACAGAAGCAGTCCGCCGTGATGGGCGCGCTGGCCATTGCCCAGATGGAGCAGGGCTGGCTGTCCAACGAGACCATCGAGGATGTCGCCGGCTACCTCGGCCTGGCGCCGGTGGCGGTGTATGAAGTGGCGAGCTTCTACAACATGTACGACCTCGCCCCGGTCGGCAGGTACAAAATCACCGTGTGCACCAACCTGCCGTGCGCGCTCTCCGGAGGCGTGCATGCCGCCGATTACCTGAAGCAGAAGCTCGGCATCGGCTTCAACGAGACCACCGCCGACGGCAAATTCACCCTCAAGGAGGGCGAATGCATGGGCGCCTGCGGCGACGCGCCAGTGATGCTGGTGAACAACGTGCGCATGTGCAGCTTCATGCAGCCCGAGCAGATCGACCGGTTGATCGGGGAGTGCAAGTGATGGGCGCCCTCGGCTTCATCCTCGATCCGGCGGAGGGCGAGCGCAGCTGGCGCCTCGCCGACTACGTCAGGCGCGGCGGCTACGTGGCGCTGAAGAAAATCTTCAGCGAGCAGATCCCGCCCGAGAACATCGTCGCCGAGCTGAAGAAATCCTCGCTGCGCGGCCGCGGCGGCGCCGGCTTCCCGACCGGCCTCAAGTGGAGCTTCATGCCGCGCCAGTTCCCCGGCGCCAAGTACGTCGTCTGCAACTCCGACGAGGGCGAGCCGGGTACCTTCAAGGATCGCGACATCCTGCGCTGGAACCCGCACATGGTGATCGAGGGCATGATCATCGCCGGCTACGCCATGGGCTGCGCGCGCGGCTACAACTACATCCACGGCGAGATCTGGGAGATCTACAAGCGCTTCGAGGAGGCGCTGGAGGAGGCGCGCGCCGCCAATCTCCTCGGCAACAACATCCTCGGCTCCGATTTCAGCTTCGAGCTGCAGGCGCACCACGGCTACGGCGCCTACATCTGCGGCGAGGAAACCGCGCTGCTCGAGTCGATCGAGGGCAAGAAGGGCCAGCCGCGCTTCAAGCCGCCGTTCCCGGCCAGCTTCGGCCTCTACGGCAAGCCGACCACCATCAACAACACCGAGACCTTCGCCTCGGTGCCGTACATCATCAACCAGGGCGGCGACAAATTCCTCGAGCTGGGCAAGCCGAACAACGGCGGCACCAAGCTGTTCTCCGTCTCCGGCCACGTCAACCGCCCCGGCAACTTCGAGGTGCCGATGGGCACCCCGTTCAAGGACTTGCTCGAAATGGCCGGCGGCGTGCGCAACGGGCGCAAGCTGAAGGCGGTGATCCCCGGCGGTTCCTCCGCGCCGGTGTTGCCGGCCGACGTCATCATGGAGTGCACGCTCGACTACGACTCGATCGCCAAGGCCGGCTCGATGCTCGGTTCCGGCGCCGTCATCGTCATGGACGAGACCACCTGCATGGTGAAGGCGCTGGAGCGCCTGTCCTACTTCTATTTCGAGGAGTCCTGCGGCCAGTGCACCCCCTGCCGCGAGGGCACCGGCTGGCTCTACCGCGTCGTGCACCGCATCGAGCACGGCGAAGGACGGCCGGAGGACCTGGACCTCCTCAACAGCGTCACCGACAACATCATGGGCCGCACCATCTGCGCCCTCGGCGACGCGGCCTCCATGCCGGTGAAGAGCTTCATCAAGCACTTCGGCGCGGAGTTCGAGTACCACATCCGGAACAAGAAATGCCTCGTGCCCGAGGACGTGCAGCGCGCGGGCAGCGGCTTCTTCAAGGCGGCGTAGCAAATGCTGGAAATCGAGATCGACGGCAGGAAAACCGAGGTGGCCGACGGCAGCACCGTGATGGATGCCGCGCACAAGCTCGGCATTTTCATCCCGCACTTCTGCTACCACAAGAAGCTGTCCATCGCCGCCAACTGCCGCATGTGCCTGGTGCAGGTGGAGAAGGCGCCGAAGCCGCTGCCGGCCTGCGCCACGCCGGTGACCAACGGCATGAAGGTGCTCACGCACTCCGAGGCCGCCGTCAAGGCGCAGAAGGGCGTGATGGAGTTCCTCCTCATCAACCATCCCCTCGACTGCCCGATCTGCGATCAGGGCGGCGAATGCCAGCTGCAGGACCTGTCGGTCGGCTACGGCCAGAGCGCCTCGCGCTATCAGGAAGAGAAGCGCGTGGTGGTGAACAAGAACCTCGGCCCGCTCATCTCGACCGACATGACGCGCTGCATCCACTGCACGCGCTGCGTGCGCTTCACGCAGGAGATCGCCGGCTGGATGGAGCTCGGCCAGGCCTTCCGCGGCGAGCACGCCGAGATCATGCCCTTCATCGAGAAGACGGTGGACTCCGAGCTCTCCGGCAACGTCATCGACCTGTGTCCGGTCGGCGCGCTGACCTCGAAGCCCTTCCGCTTCGCCGCCCGCACCTGGGAATTGTCGCGCCGCAAGTCGGTCAGCCCGCACGACGGCCTCGGCGCCAACCTGATCGTCCAGGTCAAGCACGACCGCGTCCACCGCGTGCTGCCGCTGGAGAACGAGGCGGTCAACGAGTGCTGGCTTTCCGACAAGGATCGCTTCTCCTACGAGGCGCTCAATTCGGATGCCCGGCTGACCAAACCGATGCTCAAGCAGTGCGGCGAATGGCGCGAGGTGGACTGGCAGACGGCGCTGGAATTCATCGGCACCGACTTGAAGCGCGTCGTGCGCGAGCATACGGCCGCCTCGGTCGGCGCGCTGGCTTCGCCGCACGCCACGCTCGAGGAACTCTACCTGCTGCAGAAATTCGTCCGCGCCGCCGGCTCCGAGAGCATCGACTGCCGTCTCAGGCAGACTGACTTTTCGCTCGACGGCAGGAATGTCACGCCCTGGCTCGGCCTGCCCGTCGCCGACATCCCGGAACTGGACCGCGTGCTGGTCGTCGGCAGCTTCCTGCGCAAGGACCATCCGCTGCTGGCGCAGCGCCTGCGCCAGGCGGCGAAGAAATTCACCCGCGTCAGCCTGCTGCACGTCGCCGACGACGACCCACTGATCAGCCTGCAGGCCAAATCCATCGTTGCGCCTTCCGCGCTGGCGGCCGAACTGGCCGGCATCGTCAAGGCCGCGGCCGAGGCGAAGGGCGCCGATGTCGATGCCGCGCTGGCCGGCGTGCAGCCTTCCGCCGCCGCCAGGGCCATCGCCGCGAGCCTGGCGTCGGGCGAGAAGAAGGCCGTTTTCCTCGGCAACTTCGCCCAGCAGCATGCGCAGGCGGCGACGTTGCATGCCCTGGCGCAGAAACTGGCGGACCTCACCGGTGCGCGCTTCGGCTACCTGGGCGAGGCCGCCAACTCGGTCGGCGGCTACCTCGCCAAGGCCATTCCCGCCGCCTCGGGGCTCAACGCCGCGCGCATGCTGGCCGAGCCGCGCAAAGCTTATTTCGTGCTGCACGCCGAGCCGGAGCTCGACTGCGCCAATCCGGCACAGGCGATGGCCGCGCTCAAGGGCGCCGACTTGGTCGTGGCGCTGACGCCGTTCAAGACCGGCGCCCTGGACTACGCCCATGTGATTCTGCCCATCGCGCCGTTCACCGAGACCTCCGGCACCTTCATCAACACCGAGGGCCGCGTGCAGAGCTTCAACGCCGTGGTCAAGCCGCAAGGCGAGGCACGCCCGGCCTGGAAAGTGCTGCGCGTGCTGGGCAACCTGCTGGGACTCGCCGGTTTCGAGCACGACAGTTCGGAAGCCGTGCGCGCCGAGGCGTTGGGCGGCAAGCCGGCCTCGGTTGCTGAGCGCCTGAACAACCGGACCGACGGCATTGCCCTCGACCTGGCGGCAAGCACGCCCGCGCTGCAACGCATCGCGGACGTGCCGATCCACTTCGCCGATCCGCTGGCGCGCCGCGCACCCTCGCTGCAGAAGACGCGCGATGCGGCGCCGCCCGCCGCGCGCATGAACGCGGCCACCCTGGCGAAGCTGGGCCTGGTGGCGGGCATGCGGGTAAAAGTCAGTCTCGGTGGCACGGCGCTCCTCGCCGCGCAACTCGATGCTGGCGTGCCCGACGGCTGCGTGCGTGTCGCCGCCGGCCACAAACTGGCCGCCGGCCTCGGCCCGCTGCAGGGTGAACTCACCGTGGAGCGCGCGTGATGGAACAGGCCGTCCTCCGCTTCTTCGAATATTTCTGGGGGCTGTTCGGCCTCTGGGAACCTCTCTGGTCGCTGGTCAAGCCGGTATGGCCGCTGGTCTGGGTGCTGATGAAGATCGTGGCGATCATTGCGCCGCTCATGCTGTGCGTCGCCTACCTGACCTTCTGGGAGCGCAAGATCATCGGCTGGATGCAGGTGCGCATCGGCCCCAACCGCGTCGGCCCTTGGGGCTTGCTGCAGCCCATCGCCGACGGCATGAAGCTGTTCTTCAAGGAGGTGCTGGTGCCGACCGGCGCCAACAAGGCGCTGTTCTTCGTCGGGCCGGTGCTGGCCATCGCGCCGGCCCTGGCGGCCTGGGCGGTCGTGCCGTTCTTCGAGGGCGGCGCGCTGGCCGACATTGACGCGGGACTCCTCTACATACTGGCCATGACCTCGATGGGCATCTATGGCGTCATCATCGCCGGCTGGGCCTCGAACTCGAAATATCCCTTCCTCGGCGCCATGCGCTCCTCGGCGCAGATGGTGTCCTACGAGATCGCCATGGGCATGGCCCTGGTGACGGTGCTGATGATCTCCAACAGCCTCAACCTGTCCGACATCGTGCGCGCCCAGGGCCGCGGCTGGTTCGCCGAGCACGGCGCCGGCTTCCTCTCCTGGAACTGGATCCCGCTGCTGCCGATGTTCGTCGTCTATTTCATCTCCGGCGTGGCCGAGACCAACCGCGCGCCCTTCGACGTGGTCGAGGGCGAATCCGAGATCGTCGCCGGCCACATGGTCGAGTTTTCCGGCATGGCCTTCGCCATGTTCTTCCTCGCCGAATACGCCAACATGATCCTGGTGGCGACGCTGACCTCGATTCTGTTCCTCGGCGGCTGGCTGTCGCCGGTCGGCTTCCTGCCGGACGGTTTCTTCTGGCTGGCCGCGAAGATCTCCTTCTTCCTGCTCCTGTTCCTGTGGTTCCGCGCCACCTTCCCGCGCTATCGCTACGACCAGATCATGCGCCTCGGCTGGAAGGTGTTCGTGCCGCTGACCCTGGTGTGGATCGCCGTCATCGGCACCTGGATGGTGACGCCATGGAACATCTTCAAGTGAGGGTCTGAGCGATGGGTGCCAAGGACTTTCTCAACAGCCTGCTCCTGAAGGAGCTCTTCAAGGGCATGTCCGTCACGGGGCGCTACCTGTTCGCGCCGAAGATCACCGTGCAGTACCCCGAGGAGAAGACGCCGCAGAGCAACCGCTTCCGCGGCCTGCACGCCCTGCGCCGCTACCCGAACGGCGAAGAGCGCTGCATCGCCTGCAAGCTGTGCGAGGCGGTATGCCCGGCGATGGCCATCACCATCGAATCGGCGCAGCGCGAGGATGGCTCGCGCCGCACCACGCGCTACGACATCGATCTCACCAAGTGCATCTTCTGCGGCTTCTGCGAGGAGGCCTGCCCGGTGGATGCCATCGTCGAGACGCGCGTGCTGGAGTACCACGGCGAGAAGCGCGGCGACCTCTATTACACCAAGCAGATGCTGCTGGCGGTGGGCGACAGGTACGAGGCGCAGATCGCCGCCGATCGCGAGCAGGACGCCCAGTTCCGGTGACGGCCATGGACTTCAAGACCGCGCTCTTCTACCTCCTCTCGGCGATTCTCGTGATCGCCGCGCTGCGCGTCGTCACCGCGCGCAACCCGGTGCATGCCGTGCTGTTCCTCGTGCTCGCCTTCTTCAACGCCAGCGGGCTCTGGCTGCTGCTGCAGGCGGAGTTTCTCGCCATCGCCCTCATCGTCGTCTATGTCGGCGCGGTGATGGTGCTGTTCCTCTTCGTCGTCATGATGCTCGACATCAACCTGGAGCGTCTGCGCCAGGGCTTCTGGAGCAATCTCTGGCTGGGCGGCCCGATTGCCATCCTCATGGTGGCAGAGATGATTGCTGTGCTCTCGGCGCGCAGCTTCGGCCTCGAGGCCATGCCGGCGCCCGCGGCGGCGGCCGGCTCCAACACCAAGGCGCTCGGCGTGGCCATCTACACCGACTATGTCTATCCCTTCGAACTGGCCTCGGTCATCCTGCTCGTGGCCCTGATCGCCGCCGTGGTGCTCAACCTGCGCAAGCGCAAGGACACCAAGCAGCTCGACCCGGCCAAGCAGATCGCCGTCAAGCGCAAGGACCGCGTGCGCATCGTCTCGATGCCGGCGGAGAAGGAGTAGGGCTAATCTATGGAGAATTTGCGGGATGCGTTGTGGCCAGATGGTCCGGATGCTAGGCGCGGCGACGCAGCAATGCCCATCGCCTTGCAAGGAGCCGCAACGCCGCAGCCGGGCCTTCTGGCCACAACCCTTCGGGACGGAGGTATCCGGCCCGCATGGCGTCGTTACTCGTCGCTTATTTGGAATAACCAAACTGCGCTCCTCGCGCCTAGCCCTGCGGGCCGGATACATCCGTCGCACCCGCAAATTCTCCATAGATAAGCCCTAGCCATGCCCAGCCTGAACCACTTCCTCGTCCTCGGTGCCATCATCTTCTCGATCGGCGTGGTCGGCGTGTTCCTCAACCGCAAGAACCTCATCGTGCTGCTGATGGCCATCGAGCTGATGCTGCTGGCGGTCAACATGAACTTCGTCGCCTTCTCGCATTTCCTCGGCGACATGGGTGGGCAGGTCTTCGTCTTCTTCATCCTGACGGTCGCCGCGGCGGAAGCCGCCATCGGCCTCGCCATCCTGGTCGTGCTGTTCCGCAACCTGCGCACGATCCATGTGGACGACCTGGACAGCCTGCAGGGATAAACATGGACATGCATCCTTACGCATTGTGGGTTCCGCTGGCGCCGCTCTTCGGCGCCCTTGTCGCCGGCCTCTTCGGCGGCCGCATCGGCCGCGCCGGGTCGCACTGGATCACCAGCCTCGGCGTCGCCGTCTCGCTGGTGCTGTCCTGGCTCATCTTCCAGGACGTTGATGCCGGCCGGACCTACAACGCCGCGGTCTATGTCTGGGCCACCAGCGGCGGCATCAGTTTCGAGGTCGGCTTCCTGCTCGACAAGCTGACGGTGACCATGATGCTGGTGGTCAACTTCGTCTCGCTCATGGTGCACGTCTACACCATCGGCTACATGGCGCACGACGAGGACAACTGGCCCGCCGACAGCCTGGCCGGCAAGAACAGCTACCAGCGCTTTTTTGCCTACATCTCCCTCTTCACCTTCTCCATGCTGATGCTGGTGATGAGCAACAACTTCCTCCAGCTCTTCTTCGGCTGGGAGGCGGTGGGCCTGGTGTCCTATCTGCTGATCGGCTTCTGGTCGGTGCGGCCGACGGCGATCTACGCCAACCTGAAGGCCTTCCTGGTCAACCGCGTCGGAGATTTCGGCTTCCTGCTCGGCATCGGCCTCATTGCCGCCTACTGCGGCACGATGAGCTACACGGAGGTTTTTGCCCAGGCGCAGAAGCTGGCCGGCACCGGCATCGAACTGATCCCGGGGCAGGCCTGGGCGCTGATCAGCGTGGTCTGCATCTGCCTTTTCATCGGCGCCATGGGCAAGTCGGCGCAGTTCCCGCTGCATGTCTGGCTGCCCGACTCGATGGAAGGCCCGACGCCGATCTCCGCCCTGATCCACGCCGCCACCATGGTGACGGCGGGCATCTTCATGGTCTCGCGCATGTCGCCGCTGTTCGAGCTGTCGCAGGCGGCGCTGTCCTTCGTCATCGTCATCGGCGCCATTACCGCCTTCTTCATGGCGCTGATCGCCATCGTGCAGACCGACATCAAGCGCGTCGTGGCCTACTCGACGCTGTCGCAGCTCGGCTACATGACCACCGCGCTCGGCGCCTCGGCCTACTCGGCGGCGATGTTCCACCTCGCCACCCATGCCTTCTTCAAGGCCGTGCTGTTCCTCGGCGCCGGCTCGGTCATCATCGCCATGCACCACGAGCAGGACATGCGCCGCATGGGCGGCCTGCGCAAATACATGCCGATCACCTATCTCACGGTGCTGATCGGCGCCATCGCCAATGCCGGCCTGCCGCCCTTTGCCGGCTTCTTCTCCAAGGATTCCATCATCGAGGCGGTGCATCTGGCGACCACGCCGGGCGCCGGCTTCGCCTACGCCCTGATCCTGGCTGGCGTCTTCGTCGGCGGCTTCTATTCCTTCCGCCTGGTGTTTTTCGCCTTCCACGGCCAGGAGCGCTTCCGCGAGGCGCCGGCGCACGATGCGCAGGGCGGGCACGCGGCACACGATGCGCATGGGCACGATGCCCATGGTCATGATGATGCCCACGGCCACGACGGCCACGGCGGCCATGGCCACCACGGCCCGGTGGAGCCGAAGGAGTCGCCCTGGGTGGTGACCGTGCCGCTGATCCTTCTGGCCATTCCGGCCATCGCTGCCGGCTGGCTGATCGGGCCGGTGCTTTTCGGCGGCTGGTTCGGCGGTGCGATCTTCATTTCCCCCGAGCATCCCGCCATCGCCACCATGGCGAAGGAATTCCACGGCGTGCTCGGCATGATCGCCCACGGCCTGCAGACGCCGCCGTTCTGGCTGGCGCTCGCCGGCGCGGCGACGGCCTGGTATCTCTACATCGTGCGGCCCGACCTGCCGGCCGTGATCAAGCGGAAATCTGGCGTGCTGGCGCGCATTCTCGAGGAGAAGTACGGCTTCGACCGCTTCAACGACTGGTTCTTCGCCGGCGGCGCGCGCCTGCTCGGGCGCGGCCTGTGGAAGGGCGGCGACCAGGCAGTCATTGACGGCGTCGCCGTCAACGGCTCGGCCAAGGTGGTCGGCTGGATCGCCTCCATCGTGCGCCTGTTCCAGTCCGGCTACATCTACCAGTACGCCTTCTCCATGATCATCGGCGTCTTCGTCCTGCTCACCTTGTGGCTGAACCGCGCATAGGAAAAGAATAATGACCGGTCTTCCCTTGCTCAGTCTTGCCATCTGGCTGCCGATCGTCGGCGGCCTGCTGGTGCTTGCCACGGGCTCGGACCGCAACGCCGGCCTGGCGCGTCCGCTGGCCCTGGCTGTCGCCATTGCCGGCTTCCTCGTCACGCTGCCGCTCTACACCGGCTTCGACCTGACGACGAGCGAGATGCAGTTCGCCGAGCTGCGGCCGTGGATCCCGCGCTTCAACATCCACTATTTCCTCGGCGTGGACGGCATTTCGGTGCTGTTCATCCTGCTCAACAGCTTCATCACGCCGCTGGTGGTGCTCGCCGGCTGGAAGGTGATCGGGGAGAAGGTGGCGCAGTACATGGCGGCCTTCCTCATCATGTCGGGCCTCATGAACGGCATCTTCGCGGCGCTCGACGCCGTGCTGTTCTACGTCTTCTTCGAGGCCTCGCTCATCCCGATGTACATCATCATCGGCGTCTGGGGCGGGCCGAACCGGGTCTATGCGGCATTCAAGTTCTTCCTCTACACGCTGCTCGGTTCGCTGCTCATGCTGGTCGCGCTGATCTGGCTCTTCTATCAGTCCGGCTTCAGCTTCAACCTGCTCGACTGGCACACGCTGCCGATCCCGCTGGAAGCGCAGAAGCTGCTCTTCTTCGCCTTCCTCGTCGCCTTCGCCGTCAAGGTGCCGATGTGGCCGGTGCATACCTGGCTGCCCGACGCCCACGTCGAGGCGCCCACGGGCGGCTCGGTGGTGCTGGCCGCCATCATGCTGAAGCTGGGCGCCTACGGCTTCCTGCGTTTCTCGCTGCCCATCGCGCCGGACGCCTCGCGCGAGCTGGCCTGGCTGATGATCGCGCTGTCGCTGATCGCCGTGGTGTACATCGGCTTCGTCGCCCTGGTGCAGGCCGACATGAAGAAGCTGATCGCCTACTCGTCGATCTCGCACATGGGCTTCGTTACGCTCGGCTTCTTCATCTTCAACCAGCTCGGCGTCGAGGGCGCCCTGGTGCAGATGATCTCGCACGGCTTCGTCTCCGGCGCCATGTTTCTTTGCGTCGGCGTGCTCTACGACCGCGTGCACAGCCGGCAGATCGCCGACTACGGCGGCGTGGTGCATACCATGCCGAAGTTCGCCGGTCTGGCCGTGCTCTTCGCCATGGCCAACTCCGGCCTGCCGGCCACCAGCGGCTTCGTCGGCGAGTTCATGGTCATCCTCGGCGCGGTGAAATACAATTTCTGGATCGGCTTCGCCGCGGCGACCACTCTGATCCTCGGCGCCGCCTACACCCTGTGGATGGTCAAGCGCGTCTTCTTCGGCGCGGTGGCCAACCACCATGTCGCCGGGCTGGCCGACATCGGCGCACGCGAATTCATCGTGCTCGGCCTGCTCGCGCTGTGCGTGCTCGGCATGGGCCTCTATCCCTTCCCCTTCACGGAAGTGATGCACGCCTCGGTGGACAACCTGCTGAAACACGTGGCCGTGTCGAAGCTGTGAGGACGGACCAGACATGAACTTCGTGATGCCCGATCTCTACCCCGCCTCGGCGGAGATATTCATGCTCATCATGGCCTGTGCTGTGCTGGTCGTCGACCTCTTCTCGGGCGGCCGGCGCTGGCTTACCTACCTGCTCACCCAGATCACCCTGGCCGGCTGTTTCGCCATCACCCTGCTCACGCTCGACGGGCAGGTGGTGACGACCTTCAGCAACATGTACATCGACGACCTGCTCGCCGACTTCCTCAAGCTGGTGCTGTATCCGGCCGTGGCGATCGCCCTGGTGTATTCGCGCAGCTATCTGGCGGCGCGCAACCTCGACAAGGGCGAGTTTTACCTGCTGGTGCTGTTCGCCACCCTCGGCATGATGGTGATGATCTCGGCCAGCCATTTCGTCAGCCTCTATCTCGGCCTCGAGCTGCTGGCGCTGTCGATGTACGCCCTGGTGGCGATCGACCGCGACTCGGTGCGCGCCACCGAGGCGGCGATGAAGTATTTCGTGCTCGGCGCCATGGCCTCCGGCATGCTGCTCTACGGCATGTCCATGGTGTATGGCGCGACCGGCAGCCTGGAGCTGTTCGACATCGGCCAGCGCATCGCGCTGGGCGGCGGCAACAAGACGGTGCTGGTGTTCGGCCTGGTCTTCATCGTCGCCGGCATTGCCTTCAAGCTGGGCGTGGTGCCCTTCCACATGTGGGTGCCCGACGTCTATCACGGCGCGCCGACGGCGGTGACCCTGCTCATCAGCTCCGCGCCGAAGCTGGCCGCCTTCGCCTTCGCCCTGCGCATCCTGTTCTCCGGCCTCGGCGAACTGGCCCAGCACTGGCAGCTGATGCTGATGATCCTGTCTGCGCTCTCCATCGCCTTGGGCAACCTGGCCGCCATCGCGCAGACCAACCTCAAGCGCATGCTGGCCTATTCGGCCATCTCGCACATGGGCTTCATGCTGCTCGGCCTGCTCGCCGGCGTCGTCGGCGGCGATATGCGCTTCGCCCTCAACGCCTACAGCTCGTCGATGTTCTACGTCATCGCCTATGTGCTGATGAGCCTGGGCGCATTCGGCATGATCATGCTGCTCTCTCGCGCCGGCTTCGAGGCGGAGAACATCGAGGACTTCAGGGGCCTGAACCAGCGCAGCCCCTGGTTCGCCGCCATCATGCTCATCCTCATGTTCTCCATGGCGGGCGTGCCGTTCTTCGTCGGCTTCTTCGCCAAGTTCGCCGTGCTGCAGGCGGTGGTCGCCGCCGGGCAGACCTGGCTGGCGGTCTTCGCCGTGCTGTTCTCGCTCGTCGGCGCCTTCTATTATCTGCGGGTGGTGAAGGTCATGTACTTCGAGGCGCCGGCGGACCAGGCGCCGCTCGAGGCGCCGCGCGACATGCGCATCCTGCTCTCGATCAACGGACTCGCCGTCGCGCTGATCGGCCTGCTGCCGCAGGGGCTGCTCGAGTATTCCATCATCACGACCTACGCCTATCTGATCGGCGGCTGAGCCGTCCATGTCGGAGCGGGACGAACCCGGGCACGACCGCCACCTGCGCGAAGAGCGCCTCGCCGGGGAGGAGGTCTTTTCCGGCAAGCTGCTGCGCGTCCGGTGCGACACCGTCCGCCTGCCGGACGGCCGGCAGGCCACGCGCGAGTTCGTCGCCCATCCCGGCGCGGTGCTGATGATCGCCGAGCTGCCCGGCGGCAAGCTGCTCTTCGAGCGCCAGTTCCGCTACCCCCTCGATCGCGTCTTTCTCGAACTGCCGGCCGGCAAGATCCATCCCGGCGAGGACACCCTGCTGACGGCCCGGCGCGAGCTGCGGGAGGAAACCGGCTACGTGGCGGAACAGTGGTACCGCCTCGGCACGATCCATCCCTGCATCGGCTATTCCGACGAGCGCATCGAGATTTTCTTCGCGCGCGGCCTGAGCCATGTCGGCCATGCGCTCGACGACGGCGAGTTCCTCGAGGTGCACGAACTGACCCTCGACGAGGCGCTGCGGGCGGTGCGGGACGGCCGCCTGACCGACGGCAAGAGCGTGGCCGGCCTGCTCTGGGCCGAGCGGGTGCTGGACGGACGCTGGCCGCTCCCTGAGGGCATTGGCTGATCAGCATTTCAGCGGATACTTATAACGTGTAAAATCGCGCAACAGACCGGTGGCCAAGCGGAGAGGTAGCATGAAGCAGTGCAGCCCCACGCTGCAGCAGACAGAAGGCGATGCGCGCAAGGAGGAGGGCGGCCAGGAAGCCGGCCGCATCCAGGCCCTGCGCGTCCTCTCCGAAGTGACCGCCACGCTCGCCTCCGAATACGATCTCGAGGCGTTGCTCAATCGCTTCCTCGGCATGATGGTGCGCCTGTCCGGCGCGAGCGGCGGCATCGTGCGCGTGCTGGCCAATGACGGCAAGCACCTGCGCCTGGCGGCTTCCCTCGGCCTGCCGCCCGAAATGGTCGAACAGGAAAGGCTGGTCGACATCGACTGCGGCGTCTGCGGCGCCGCCCTGCGCAGCGACCAGATCCAGCAGACGCGCGACCTCAAGCCCTGCAGCGCGCGCACCGGCCAGGCCTTCTTCGGCCAGTGCCGCTCGATGGTCGTCGTGCCGCTCGAGCACAACGGGCGGCTGCTCGGCGCCTACAACCTCTACATGACCGAGGAGCGGCCGATCCCCGAGGAGGTGTCGCTGCTCTTCTGCACCATCAGCGAGCACCTCGCCATGGCGGTGGAGAATGCGCGCCTGATGCAGGAAAACCTGCGCATGACGCTGATGAACGAGCGGCAGATGATGGCCAACGAGGTGCACGACTCGCTGGCGCAGACCATGGCCTACATGAAGATGCGCATCGAGCTCCTGCGCGAGGCCCTGCTGCAGTACGAGAACGGCAAGGCGCTGAAGTACTCCGGCGACATCCAGCAGGCGCTCGACGAAGCGTATGCCAGCCTGCGCGAGCTGCTCACCCAGTTCCGCAACCGCATGGATCCGCTCGGCCTGGAGCATGCCCTGCAGCAGCTGGCCGACGGGTTCTTCGACCGCACCGGCGTCACACTGGCGTTCGAAAACCGCATACCCGACCTGAACCTCACGGTCGACCAGGAAGTGCAGGTCTTCCACATCCTGCAGGAGGCGCTTTCCAACGTCGCCCGCCATTCCGGCGCGAAGCACGCCTGGCTGAAACTCGACCTGGAGGATGGCCAGTATTCCTTCACCGTCGAGGACGACGGCCGCGGCGTCTTCGTCATGGGTGCCACGCCCGACCTGCGCCACCATTTCGGCATCAGCATCATGAGCGAGCGCGCCCAGCGCCTGCAGGGCAATATCGAGATCGCCAACCGGCCGCAGGGTGGCGCGCGCCTGCGCCTGCTGGTGCCGGTCCACCCGGAAAAAACGGCATGAGTGGCGAGATCAAGGTCATGCTGGTCGACGACCATACCCTGTTCCGCAAGGGGCTGGCCGAGCTGCTCGACGGCCGCGACACCATCCGCGTCGTTGCCGCCACCGGCGTCCCGGCCGACGCAGCGCGCCTGCTCGAGGAGGCGCAGCCCGACGTGCTGGTGCTCGACCTCAACATGCCCCCGCACGGCGGCCTGGCCCTGCTGCGCGAGCTGCAGACGAAGGGCTGGACGAAACCGACCCTGATCCTCACCGTTAGCGACGCCGAGGACGACCTCGCCAATGCGATGCGCGCGGGTGCGCGCGGCTACCTGCTGAAGGACATGGAGCCGGACGACGTCGTCGACGCCATCCAGCGTGCCGTGCGCGGGGAAACGGTGGTGGCGCCGACCATGACGCTGAAGCTGGTGAACCTCCTGCAAGGCGGCGGCAGCAAGAACGCCGCGCGCGAGAACCTGCTGGGCCAGCTCACCGTGCGCGAGCGCGAGATCCTCGACCACCTGGCGCAGGGGCAGTCGAACAAGGCCATCGCCCGCGCGCTCGACATCTCGCACGACACGGTCAAGCTGCACGTGCGTCACATCCTGTCCAAGCTGAATCTCACCTCGCGCGTCGAGGCGGCAGTGTTCGCCGTCGAGCAGAAGATGGCGCCGCGGCAGAAGTAGCCGGCCGGCGCCCTATCGCCGTATCGCAGGGACTGACTTTTTTCCGGGCGGGGAACCTGGTCCCCTCGACAGGAATCGAACCTGTATTTGCCGCTTAGGAGGCGGCCGTTCTATCCATTGAACTACGAGGAGCATGGGCGCGTATTTTATCAGGTCGGGCCCGGTCGCTCCGATATAATCCTTCGTCGATGAAACGCCTATTCGCCCTGCTGCTGGTTTCGTTGTGGACGGCCGTCGCCGCTGCCGCCGGCGTGCCGGCCATCGGCTCGCCGGCGCCGGAATTCTCGCTGCCCGACCAGTCCGGCCGCACAGTCAGACTGGCGGATTTCCGCGGCAAGTGGGTGGTGCTCTACTTCTACCCGAAGGACGACACGCCGGGCTGCACCGAGGAGGCCTGCGCCTTCCGTGACGACCAGGCGGCGCTGACGCTGCTCGGCGCGCAAGTGATCGGCGTCAGCCTGGATGATTCCGCCTCGCACGCCGCCTTTGCGAAAAAATACAAGCTGCCGTTCCCGCTGCTGGCGGACACCGGCGCCAAGGTTTCGGCCAGCTATGGCGCGGTGACCCATCTCGTCGTGGCGAAATTCGCCAAACGCTACACCTTCCTCATCGACCCGCAGGGCCGCGTCGCCAAGGCCTACCTCAACGTCGATACTGCCCGCCATTCCGCCGAGATCATCGCCGATCTGAAGCGGCTGACTTCTGCCCGCTGAGCCATGCCGCTGCTGACGCTGGACAAGGGCTGCCTGGCCTTCGGCCATGTGGCGCTGCTCGATCACGCCGATTTCCAGGTCGACGCGGGCGAGCGCATCGCGCTGATCGGCCGCAACGGCAGCGGCAAATCGAGCCTGCTGCGTGCGCTGGCGGGACAGGCCACGCTCGACGACGGCGCGATCTGGCGGCGCGACGGTCTGCGCATCGCCTACGTGGCGCAGGAGCCGGATTTCCCGCCGGAACAGACGGTGTTCGACACGGTGGCCGCCGGTGTGGGCGAGGCGAGCCGTCTGCTCGTCGACTACCACGAGGCCGCCCAGCGTCTGGCGCACGACCACGGCGAGGCGGCGCTGGCGCAGCTGCACGAGTTGCAGGTGCAGCTCGAGGCGGGCGACGGCTGGCGGCTCAACACCCGCGTCGAGCAGGCGCTGGCGCAGTTGAGCCTGTCGGGCGGGGCGCGCATCGCCGAACTCTCCGGCGGCGGCGTCAAGCGCGTGGCGCTGGCCCGTGCGCTGGCCGGCGAGCCGGAACTGCTGCTGCTCGACGAGCCGACCAACCATCTCGATCTCGACGGCATTCTCTGGCTGGAGAGCCTGATCGCCGGCTTCGGCGGCGCCGTGGTGGTGATCACGCACGACCGGCGCTTCCTCGATGCCGTCGCCACGCGCATCGTCGAACTGGATCGGGGAGCTCTGACGAGCTTTCCGGGCAGTTTTACCGCCTACCAGACGCGCAAGGCCGAGATGCTCTCGGCGGAGGCGCAGCAGAACGCCAGGTTCGACAAGCTGCTGGCGCAGGAGGAAGTGTGGATCCGCAAGGGCATCGAGGCACGCCGCACGAGGAACGAAGGCCGCGTGCGGCGTCTCGAGCAATTGCGCCGCGAGCGCGCTGCACGGCGCGAGCGCATGGGCGGCGTAGGCTTCCAACTCGTTCGAGGCGAAGCCACCGGCAAGCTGGTGGCGGAGCTGGAGCATGTCTCGAAGCGCTACGGCGAACGCGATATCGTGCGCGACTTCTCCTGCCGCATCCTGCGCGGCGATCGTGTCGGCCTCATCGGCCCCAACGGCGCCGGCAAGACCACGCTGATCCGCCTCATCCTCGGCGAGTTGGCGCCGGATGCCGGCAACGTGCGCCTCGGCACGAAGCTTGCCGTCGCCTACTTCGACCAGTTCCGCGCCGCCCTCGACGAGGAGGCGACGCTGGCCGACGTCATCAGCCCGGGCTCGGACTACGTGCAGCTCGGCAGAGAGAAGAAGCACGTCATCAGTTACCTCGAGGACTTTCTCTTTCCCTCGGCAAGGGTGCGTTCGCCGGTGAAGTCGCTTTCGGGCGGCGAGCGCGCGCGTCTGTTGCTGGCGCGCCTGTTCAGCCAGCCCGCCAACGTCATCGTGCTCGACGAGCCGACCAACGACCTCGACATCGAGACGCTGGAGCTGCTCGAAGCCTTGCTCGCCGACTACGACGGCACGGTGTTCCTCGTCAGCCACGACCGCAGCTTTCTCGACAACATCGTCACCCAGGTGATCGCGGCGGAGTGCGAGGGCGCCTGGCGCGAGACTGTCGGCGGCTACGCGGACTGGCTGCGCGAAACGCAGGCGCAGCGCGCGCAGGAAGTCGTCGTGCCTGCGCCGGAGAGGCGCGCAGCGGAGAAGCCGCGAGAGGCGCGGCCGAAGGCGAAACTGTCCTTCAAGGAGGCGCGCGAGCTGGAGGCGCTGCCCGACCGCATCGCTACGCTGGAGGCCGAGCAGGTCGCGCTCAACGTACGCCTGGCCGACCCGGCGCTCTATCGCGGCGCGCCGGAGGAAGTGCGGCAATTGAACGAGCGGCTGTCCACGCTGGACGGGGAAATCGCGCAGGCCATGCAGCGCTGGGAGGCGCTCGAATCGTGCTCTGCCGGAACCACCTGAAAAGTCAGCCTGCGCGGGACGGCGAGGCGCGGCCCGCAGTCAGCCTTCCATGCGCCAAAGGATGGGCAGGGCGATCAGCGCGGCGAAGAAGATCGCGATGTGGAACCACGACCACCCGCGGTATTTCGAGGCAAGGCTGTCCGGATCAAGGTCGGAGATGAGGTACAGGCGCCCGTCGTCGGGCAGGTTCATGACGTGCAGCTCGGCGGAAGCGCGTAGTTCACGATGGCTGGCGGCGACTTCGCGCTTCGCCTGGGCGCGGGCAAGCTCCCATTCCTTGAGGTCGAGCTGACCATTCTTGTCGAGATCGAAGCGCTGCAGCAGTTCTGCCGGCCGGTTCTTCCATTCGGCGAGCAGCTGCTTGACGTCCTCGGCACTGTCGAGGGCGAGGTCGACGCTGCCGCGCGTAGCGAACTGTCCGATGACGTAGATCTTCTCGCGCTCGATGAGCAGCCATTCGGTGTAGCGGCGGTCGCCCTGGATCCAGGAATCCCTCCTGGTGACGAGCATCTCGGCGCCTTCCGGGTCGACGACGCATTCGCCGGAGCCGTCATCAAGCAGGAAGGAGGCGTCGCTCTCGCCCTTGTCTTCCGTCACCCACTTGTTGTCGCTGTCCCTGCGCTCGACCGTGTAGCGGAACCACAGGCAGGGCAGGTGGGAGAGCGGGCTCATCAGCGGGGCGCCGGCGAGCGGCTTGCCGGCGCCCACCAGTTCCACGTAGCCCTGCGCCGCCGAGGCGATTCTGGAGGTCGGCGTGTCGGTGACGGCGCGGCTGCGGCGGTAGGCGGAGGTCCAGGCGAACAGGCTGAGCGGCACCATCAGCGCCACGCAGACGAACATGCCGAGCGCCGATTCGGTCTGGGCGCCGACGATAAGCAGAATCAGCTGGCCGCCGGAGGTGACGAGATTGCCGTACTCCCGGCGCAGGGAGACGAGCATCGACCTTCGTTCAGCTGAAGAGGGACTTCATGTCCACGTCGGCTTTTTCCGCGCTGGCGAATTCGAGCAGGGGCTTTTCGCCGAAGCGGAACATGCCGGCGACGATCGAGTCGGGAAACTGCTCGATGCGCACGTTGTTGATGTTGACGGCCTCGTTGTACAGCTCGCGCCGGTCGGCGATGCCGTTCTCCAGCGCCGTGATGCGCGTCTGCAGCTGCATGAAGCTCTCGTTGGTCTTCAGCTCGGGATAGGCCTCGGCGATCGCGAAGATCTGGCCGAGACCGGCGCGCAGGGCGCCCTCGGCCTGGCCCAGGGCGGGAATGTTCTGGGTCTC
>Ga0233424_10001178_pt1 | contig 24896 bp, 21 predicted proteins | sample Watercolumn_Towu_FD_181011 | JGI IMG/M metagenome (GOLD analysis project Ga0233424, IMG submission 181011) | Freshwater microbial communities from Lake Towuti, South Sulawesi, Indonesia - Watercolumn_Towuti2014_125_MG | ecosystem: Environmental > Aquatic > Freshwater > Lake | place: Indonesia... | reverse complement strand
CAGCGTGCGCACGTGGTCCTCGGTGAGCGCCGTGCCGCAGGTCGCCACGGCGCGCGGCACGCCGGCACGAAAGAACCCGATCACGTCGGTGTATCCCTCGCACACGATCACCTCGTCGGCCGCCACCACCTGCGCCTTGGCCCAGTTGAGGCCGTAGAGCGTGCGCGACTTGGCGTAGATCGGCGTTTCCGAGGAGTTCTTGTACTTCGCGGGATCCTCGCTGCCCGGCAACACGCGGCCACCGAAGGCCACCGCCTCGCCCGAGTCCCTGAAGATCGGGAACATCACGCGGGCCCGGAACGCGTCCTGCACCTTCCCGCGGGAGTTGCGAAACGCCAGGCCCGTGTCGCGCAGCATCTCGAAGGGTGCGTCCAGCTCCCGCGCGAGCGCGTCCCAGTCGTCGGGGGCCCATCCGAGGCGAAATTGGCGCGCGACGTCGCCCGCCAGCCCGCGACCGCGCAGGTAGTCGCGCGCCGCCCGCGCGTCGGGGGCCGTCAGGAGGCGCTGGTGATACCACTCCGCGGCGCGCTCCACGATCTCGGTGAGCTCCTTGGCGCGCTTGCGGTCCCGCGACTGACCCGTGGAGGTGTAGGTGAGGGTGATGCCCGCCCGGGCCGCGAGGTGCTCGACCGCCGCGACGAAGTCCAGGTGCTCGACCTCCTGGACGAACTTGAAGACGTCCCCGGACGCCCCGCACCCGAAGCACTTGTAGCGCTTGGTCTCCTCGCGCACGTTGAACGAGCCCGTCTTCTCGGCGTGGAACGGGCACAGCCCCACCCAGTTGCGGCCCACGCGACGCAACTGCACGTGGGACTGCACGACGTCGACGATCGACACGGTGTCGCGGACGCGCTCGATGTCGTCCTCCGCGATCGCCACGGGCGCAGGCTAGGCCGCGCTACTTCGTCTCGGACTTCGCTCCGCCGATGATCGCCTGCGCGGCGGCGAGCCGCGCGATCGGCACGCGGTACGGGGAGCACGACACGTAGTCCAGGCCCACCCGACGAAACAGGCCGATCGACTCGGGGTCGCCGCCGTGCTCGCCGCACACGCCCAGCTTGATCCCGCGCTTTGCCTTGCGCCCGCGCGTCGCGGCGAGTTGCACGAGCTCGCCCACCCCCGTCTGGTCGATCGTCTCGAAGGGGTTGCGCTTCAGCAGCCCGGCCGCGAGGTAGGCGGGCATCATGCGGCTCTCCACGTCGTCGCGCGAGAAACCGAAGGTCATCTGCGTGAGGTCGTTGGTGCCGAAGCTGAAGAAGTCGGCGTGTTCGGCCAACTCGTCGGCCCGCAGCGCGGCGCGCGGCGTCTCGATCATCGTGCCGATCGTGACCCGCGGACGCTTCGGGCGCCTCGCGCGCCCGCCCTTGCCCGCCGGCGCGCCCGCGGCGGCCACCGGACGCCGCGAGTGCTCCACCAGCACCGACTCCACCCACGAGCGGGCGAGCGCGAGCTCGTCGCGCGTCACGGTGAGCGGGATCATCACCTCCACGATCGGCTCGAGGCCGCGCGCGGCCACCTCGTCGGCGGCCTGCATGAGCGCGCGCACCTGCATCGCGTACAGCCCGGGCTTCAGCACGCCGAGGCGCACGCCGCGGGTGCCGAGCATCGGGTTCACCTCCGCCCAGTCGCGTGCGGCGTGCAGCAGCGCGGTTTCCTCGGCGCCGAGCGATCCCGTCGACTCCTTGACCTCCAGCTCGTGCGCGCGCGGGAGGAACTCGTGCAGCGGCGGGTCCAGCAGCCGCACCGTGACCGGCAGGCCCGACATCGCGGTGAGCACCGCGACGAAGTCCTCCTTCTGCACGGCGCGCAACTCCTCGAGCGCCGCGGACTCCTCGGCGGCGCTGCGCGCGAGGATCATGCGGCGCACGACGGGCAGGCGGTCGGGGGCGAGGAACATGTGCTCGGTGCGACACAGGCCGATCCCCTCGGCGCCGAAATCGCGGGCCCTCGCGGCATCCTCCCCGGTGTCGGCGTTGGCGCGCACGGCCATGCGGCCGCGACGCACGTCGTCGGCCCACTTCAGCACGGTGAAGAACTCGCGCGGCGGCTCGGCGGCGGCGAGCGCGAGCTGGCCCAGCATCACCTCGCCCGTCGAGCCGTCCAGCGAGATCCAGTCCCCCTCGCGCACCGTCACTTCCCCGGCTCGGAACGACGCGCCCTCGATGTGCACGTCCTCGGCGCCCACGACCGCCGGCGTCCCCCACCCGCGCGCCACGACCGCCGCGTGGCTCACGAGACCGCCGCGGGCGGTGAGGATGCCCTTCGACACCATCATCCCGTGTACGTCCTCGGGGCTGGTCTCGTTGCGCACGAGCACCACGGCCTCGCCCCGGGCCGCGGCCGCGGCCGCGTCGTCGGCGGTGAAGTAGACGCGCCCCACGGCGGCACCCGGCGACGCCGCCAGGCCCTTGGCCACCGCGCGCGCCTTGGACGCGAACTGCGGGTGCAGCACCTGGTCGAGGTGCTCCGCGGTCACGCGCATGAGCGCCTCGCGTCGCGAGATCTTCCAGCGGCGCCGGCCGCGACCCTGCGGGCGGGTCATCTCCACGGCCATGCGCAGCGCCGCGGTGCCGGTGCGCTTGCCGACGCGCGTCTGGAGCATCCACAGCGTGCCGCGCTCGATGGTGAACTCCGTGTCGCACATGTCCTCGTAGTGGTGCTCGAGGCGGCCGAAGATCTCGAGCAGTTGGGCGTGCGCGGCGGGAAACTTGCGCCGCAGCGCGTCGAGGTCCTCCGTGTTGCGGATGCCCGCCACCACGTCCTCGCCCTGGGCGTTCACGAGGAAGTCGCCGTAGGGCACGTTCTCCCCCGTCGCGGCGTTGCGGGTGAAGCCCACGCCCGTGCCCGAGTTGTCGTCGCGGTTGCCGAACACCATGGCCTGCACGTTCACCGCCGTGCCGAGGTCATGGCTGATCTTCTCGCGCACGCGGTAGGCGATGGCGCGCGCGCCGTTCCACGAGCGGAAGACGGCCTCCACCGCGCCGCGCAGCTGGGCGGCCGGCTCCTGCGGGAACTCGCGGCCCGCCTCGCGGCGCACGATCGCCTTGGACTCCTCGCACAGCCCACGCAGCGCGCCGGCGGGGATCGCGGCGTCGCTCGCGGCACCCGAGGCGCGTTTGGCCGCCGCGAGCGCGTGCTCGAAGTGCGACCCCTCGACCCCCATCACGATGCGCCCGTACATCGCGACGAAGCGTCGGTACGAGTCGTAGGCGAAGCGTTCGTTGTTGGTCGCGCGCGCCAGACCCTCGACGCTGCGGTCGTTCAACCCCAGGTTGAGGACGGTGTCCATCATCCCCGGCATGGAGAACTTCGCCCCCGATCGCACCGACACGAGCAACGGGTTCGCCGGGTCGCCGAGGCGCGCGCCCATCTTGCGCTCCAGCGCCGCGACCTGCCGCGCGATCTCGGCGTCCAGGCCGCGCGGCCAGCCGCCGCGCATGTACGCCCGACAGGCGTCGGTCGTCACGGTGAAGCCGTGCGGCACCGGCAGGCGCAGCACGCTCGTCATCTCGGCGAGGTTCGCCCCCTTGCCGCCGAGCAGGTCCTTCATGCTCTTGGGCGCCTTGCGGTGCCGGTGGTCGAAGGCGTAGACGAACGGCACGGACCACAAATCCTACGAGCGCACCTGCGCGGACCCGACCCCCGGGCCGTGCGCCGCGCCGCGGGACACGATGACCAACGCGACGTCCCCGCACACCGACGCATGGACCCCGACGGCCTCACCGTCCGGGGCGTACGGATCCCCCCGCCGTGCGCCGTCGACCCCGCGCACCACGCGCAGCGAGCGGGGCGCCCGCGCACCGCGCGAGTCCATGCGCTCGACGAGTTCTTGCCCGGGATAGCACCCCTTCGCGAAATTCACGGCCACGTCCACGAGCCCCGTCTCGGCGGGGATCGCGTCAGTGCCGAGGTCCGCGTCCCGCGCGGCGCCCACCACGGGCCACGCAGCCAGGATGCGGGCGCGCTCCAAGTCGTGCGGGCCCGCCTCGCGCAGCCCCACCGGCGGCGCCACGGCCGCACCGCCCGCGAGGTCGCACAGGTCCACCGCGCCGTCCGACTCGCGCCACGCGGGCCAGGCCTGCGGACGCGCGAGCAACGCGGCGCGCTCGGCGGCGTCCAGGCCCCGCACGGCGATCACCTCGCGCGCCGCCGCGTCGAGCGTGCACTCCACGCGGATGCGAAACCTCCCGAGCCGCGCGAGCACCGCCGCCCCCGCGCCTGGGTCGGTGTCGAGCGTGAATCGATCCTCGGCGTGGCACGCCACGCGCACGAGTGCGCACACGCGGCCGGTGGGTTCCAGCACGAGCGACCACCGCGACGCACCGGGCGCGAGCGACACCACGTCCTGCGCGAGCTGCGACTGGAGGAAGGCGCGCGCGTCGCGCCCCGTCACCACCACGGCGTCGCGCGCGGCGCGCGCGCACCACGCCGACCCGACGGGCACGTTCACGGCGTCGGGCGGGTGCGCGACATCGCGCGCGCCGCGGGGATCGCGGCGAGCAGCGCGGCGGCCTTGGAGCGGCACTCGGCGTCCTCGGCGTCAGGGTCGCTGTCGGCCACGATGCCCGCCCCCGCCTGGAGCGTCGCCCCGCGGGGCCCCACGAACATCGTGCGGATCGCGATCGCGGTGTCGAGGTTGCCCGCGAAGTCGGCGTAGCCCACCACGCCGGCGTACGGCCCGCGCTTCGTGGGCTCGAGCTCGTCGATCAACTGCATCGCGCGCACCTTCGGCGCACCGCTCACCGTGCCCGCCGGGAGCGTGGCCCGCAGCACGTCCACCGGCCCGAGCCCGGGGCGCAGCGTGCCCGAGACCTGCGAGGTGAGGTGCATCACGTGGCTGTAGTGCTCGACGGTCATCAGTTCGTCCACCCGCACCGTGCCGTACTGCGCGACGCGGCCCACGTCGTTGCGCGCGAGGTCCACGAGCATGACGTGCTCGGCGCGCTCCTTGGGGTGCTCCGCCAGCTCGGCGGCAAGGCGCCGGTCGGCCTCGTCGTCGGCACCGCGCCGGCGCGTGCCCGCGATCGGTCGACTCGTCACCCGCCCGGCGCGCAGCTGCACCATCGGCTCTGGCGAGGAGCCGACGATCGTGACCTCCTCGTGGCGCAGGAAGTACATGTACGGGCTGGGGTTCACCTGGCGCAGGACGCGGTACACGTCGAACGGCTCGGCGCCGAGATCCACGTCGAAGCGCTGCGAGAGCACGACCTGGAACACGTCGCCGGCCCGCACGTGCTCCTTGGCCACCTCCACCGCGCGCTGGTAGGCGCCGCCGCCCATGGAGGAGCGGGCCTCGGGCAGTGGGGCCGTGGGGTCGGGTGGCGCCACGGGGCCGTGCGGGGTGGGCCGCGCGAGGTCCTCGGCGGCGCGCATCGCGCGCGCCGCGGCCCGGTCGTAGGCCGCATCGATCGCGGCCGCGTCCAGACCCGCCACGGGCACGCTCTCCACGAGCGAGCAGCGCTGGCGCCAATGGTCGAATGCCGCGAGCGAACCGATGAGGCTCATCACCGCGTCGGGCAGGTCCCGATCGTCGGCGGGCGGCGGGCCGAGTCGCTCCACCTCGCGCACGACGTCGTAGCCGAGGTAGCCCACCAGCCCGCCCTGTAGCGGGGGCAGGTCCGGGTGCAGCGGCGCGCGGTAGGTGGCGAGCAGCGACTCGAGCGCCGCGAGCATGCCGCGCTCCCGCGGCATGGTGTCGGGCACCTCGCCCGTGACCGCGATGCGCCCGTCGCGCAGCACGAGCGTCGCGCGGGGATCGCGCCCGACGAACGAGAAACGGCTCCAACGCTCGCCGTGCTCCACCGACTCGAGCAGGAACCCCGGGCCGTCCCCGCAGAGCCGCGCGTACGCCGCGACCGGCGTGTCCATGTCGGCGAGGACCTCCACCCACACGGGCACGACCGTGTGGTCGCGGGCGAGCGCGCGAAACTCCTCGCGCGAGGGTCGCACCTGCACCGCGACGACCGCCCCGCGTCCCGCCGGGTCGTCTAGAGGTACAGGCCGGTCGAGGCCTCGATGCGCGAGGCGGCGACGGCGTGCAGGTCGCGCTCCCGCAGCATGATGAAGTCGCTGCCGCCCACCTCGACCTCGTAGCGGTCCTCGGGGCTGAACAGCACGTTGTCGCCCACCTCCACGGTGCGCACGGTCGGCCCGAGCGCCACCACCTCGGCCCACACCAGCCGCTTGGACACCTGCGCGGTGGCGGGAATGAGGATGCCGCCGGTGCTGCGGCGCTCCCCGTCGGCGCTCGGGATGCGCACGAGCAGCCGGTCGCTCAGCATCTTGATCGGCAACTTCTCGGTCACTGCGCTCACGGTTCCGCCACGGTATCCCCGCCCCGTCGCACCGCGACCGGGCCGCACGCCCCGACCCACGCGGCGAGCAGGTGCAGGCCGTGCGCCGCCGACTTCTCGGGGTGGAATTGCGTCGCGAGCAGGTTGTCCCGACGCACCGCCGCCACCACCTCGCCCCCGTACTCGCAGGTCGCCACCACGTCGCGCGCTCCCACCGCCGACGGCGTGACGGCGAGGGAGTGCACGAAGTACATCCACGGCGCGTCCCCGAGTCCCTCGAACACGGGGTCGGGCCGCCGCAGATGCAGCCGGTTCCACTGCATCTGCGGGCGGCGCACCGACTTGGGCAGCCAGCGCACCTCGCCCTCGAGCACGCCGAGGCCCGCGACGCCCGGGCTCTCCTCGCTGCGCTCGTACAGCAACTGCAGGCCCACGCAGATCGCAAGGAAGGGCCTCCCCGACGCGACGGTTCCGTGCACGGCCTCCACGAGGCCGTGGTCGGCGAGTGCGCGCATGCACGCCCCGAAGTTGCCCACGCCGGGCAGCACCACTCCCGCCGCCTCGCGCACGAGGCCGTGGTCGCAGGTGAGGCGCGCGTCGGCGCCCACGTGCGCGAGCGCCTTTTCCGCCGAGCGCAGGTTGCCGATGCCGTAGTCCAGCACCGCGACGAGTGGCCCGGGCACACATGCAGGCTAATGGGACGCATCGCCGCGCTCGCCACGCTCGCCACGCTCGCCACGGGTGCGCTCTGCGGCGCTGCGTGTGCGTCGAGCGGCGGCGATGCGTCCGGCGCACGCGACGCGGGTCTCGCCGTCGTCCTGCGCGCCGTGGACGGCGACACCTTCGACGTGCGCGTGGCGCGCGTGCGCGAGCGCGTGCGCCTCATCGGCATCGACACCCCCGAGACGCACCACCCACGCATCGGCGTGGAGTGCCTCGGGCCCGAGGCCGCGGCCCGCACCGCGCAGCTCGCACCGCCCGGGGCCGCGGTGCGCCTGGCCCGCGACGTCGAGCCCCGCGACGCCTATGGACGACTCCTCGCCTATGCCTGGATCGACGCCGACGGCGACGGCACGCCCGAGACGCTGCTCAACGCACTACTCGTGCACGAGGGCCTGGCGGTCCCGCTGCGCATCGAGCCGAACGTCGCGCATGCCGACGAGTTCGCGCGCGCCGCACGTGCCGCACACGCCGCACGACGCGGCCTGTGGGCGGTCTGCGTGGCCCATCGGTAGCGTGACGCCGATGTCGGGTGGCGCGGGCGTGCTGGCCGAGCGCCTCGGACATGCGCCCGACGCGCGACTCGTCATCCTTTCCTGCGACGACCTCGGGGCCTTCCAGGCCTCCAACGTCGCGATCTACGAGGCATTGCGCGCGGGCCGCGCCACCTGCTCCTCGCTCATGGTGCCCGCCCCGTGGGCCCGCCACGCGGTGGCCGAACACCGCGGCGAGGACGTGGGCGTGCACCTCACGCTCAACGCAGAGCACGCCCGGTACCGCTGGGGCTCGATCACCCGCTCCCCGTCGCTCGAAGGCGGCGAGGGCGGCTTTCCCCGCACGCTCGCGGACCTCTGGGAGCACGCCGACCCCGCCGAGGTGCGACGCGAGTGCCGCGCCCAGGTGGAGCGGGCCATCGCGTGGGGTTTGGACCCCACGCACCTCTCGCCGCACCTCACCGCGATCACGCTGCGCCCCGAGTTCTTCGACGTCTACCTGGACCTCGCCGTCGAATACCGCCTCCCGATCCGCCTGCCGTCCACCGTGAGCCACGAGGAGGCGGGTTTTCCCTTCCGCGACCTCGCGCGCGCCGCGGGCGTCGTGTTTCCCGATCACTTCGACCACGACTGGACCTGGGGCAGCCGCGACCGCGTGCTCACCCAACTCGCGCACCTGGAGCCCGGCGTCACCGAGATCCACGTGCAACCCTGCATCGACACCCCCGAGGTGCGCGCCATCGGGCCCGAGTCGCGCCACTGGATCGACGACCACGCCTTCGTCGTCGCCGACCCGGCCCTGCCCGAGGCCCTCGCGCGGGCGGGGGCGGTGCCGATCGGCTACCGCGAGCTCAGGCGGGTGATGCGAGACGGCTGAGCACCCGCGCGGCCTCGCCGCTGCGCAGGGCGTCCAGCCACGCGCCGGTGCTGCCCGTCACCTTGATCGCCCCGCGCATGTAGCCGAGCGTCGGGTCCCCCGCCGCGTCGGCCGGCGCGCAGGTCGCCACCGCGTCCGCGTCGTCGGGGCCCTCCACGCGGTCCGTGCCGCCGCGCACGGTCACGCGGTACTGCACGGTGCGCGTCACGGACGCAGCCCCGCGAACAGGTCGTCCTCCAGCGTGCCCGGCGCACGACGGTGCGCGACCCGGCTCTCGGCCAGCACGAAGTCCTCGTACGGCCACACCTCGGCCAGTTCGTCGTCCGACAGGCCGAACCAAAACGGCTCGCGCTCGTCGACCTGCGTCGCGTGCGCCCGCAATGCCCCCGAGCGCGCCCACAGCCAGTCGCCCACGTGCAGTCGCGTCGTGATGCGGTGGTCCATGTCGGGCCGCGCAAACCATTCCTCGTCGTAGGGCGACGACCCGCACCGCGCGAGCAACGCCTCGTGCACGGCGAGGATCCGCGCCCGCGACCACATCGAGTAGTACATCTTCGCCGGCGCCCAGGGCTCGCCCGCCTCGGGGTACCACGCGGGATCCCCGGCGCGCGCGAAGGCCCGCACGCTCACCTCGTGCACCTGCACGTGGTCGGGGTGCGGGTAGCCGCGCTGGTCGTCGTTGTAGGTCACGAGCACCTGCGGTCGCTCGGCGCGGATGAGCGCCACGAGGCGCCCCGTGGCCTCGTCCAGGTCCGCGCGATGGAAGCACTCGGGATGGTCGTTGGAGGCGCTGCCCGCCATGCCCGAGTCGCGGTAGCCGAGCATGTGGTGGGCGTGGAAGCCGATGATCCGTACGCTCTCGGCCAGCTCCCGCACGCGGGTCTCGGCCAACAGCGCCCGCGACTTCTCGGCATCCAGCCCGTGGAACGGCGCGCCCGGCTCGGTGAGCTGCGCGTTGTTCACGTCCCCCTCCTCACCGCCGGTGCAGCACACGAGCACCGTGCGCACCCCCGCGGCGCCGTACATGGCCATCGTCGGCGCGCCCTTGGAGGCCTCGTCGTCGGGGTGCGCGTGCACGGTGACGACGCACAGCGGGCGTCCCTGTGCGTCCACGAGCACGCGCGCACGCTACCGTCGCGCCCCGTGACGACGCCCGCGCAGCCCGGTCGCCCGCGTGCGTCGCGGCGCGGCGTCACGCGCGGCGTCGCGTGCGTCGCCGCCGCGTGCGCGGGGCTCGCGCTCGGCGCGTGTTCGCGCGACGGTCGCACGCTGCGCCCCGCGGGCCCGGGCCAGGGCGAGTCGATCGCGATCGTCACCACGAGCGCCGTGCCGAGCGCCGACGCCGCGAGCGACGCGGCGGCGCCGTTCGGGGTCTCCGCGTCCTGGATCGACGGCGGCGCCATGGACCCGCGGCACTCCTGCGATGGGGACGCCACCGCGCCCGCCGTCACCTTCACGCAGGTGCCCGCGGCGGCCACCAACCTCGCGCTCGTGCTGGTGGACGTGACGGACGGGGGCCGACCACTCTGGGCGGTCGACGGCATCGACCCCGGCGTGGCGGCGACCCGCGAGGGCGCCGACCCCGCCTACGAAGCGCCGTGTCCGCCGCCCGGCGCGATGCACGAGTACCTGCTGCAGGCCTTCGCGCTCACCGAGCGCGTCGAGTTCCGCCCCGAGCCGGGCTCCGCCACCGACCTCGCCTCGTTCGTGGAGGCGATCCGTGCCGCCGCGTTCGACTCGGCCGAGACGCGCACCTACCTCGAGCGCATGTGAGAAACTGACCGCATCGACGACCGCGTCCGCCGCCTGCCCATCTGCGTCTTCGAGGCCGACGCGGACCTGCGACTCACCGACGCCAACGACGCGTTTCGTGACGCCGTGCTCGGGGGCGCACCCCTCGTGGTCGGCTCGGCACCGTGGGTGAATGCGCGCCCCGACGAGCGGGTCGCGGCCGAGCGCGCGTGGGCCGCCGCGCGCCGCTCCGGCACCACCTTCGTCGTCGAGTTCCCCGTCGCGCACTCCGACGGCTCGGTGCGCTGGGTGCAGGTGGCCGCGGAGCCGGTGCGCGACCGCACGGGCGCCGTGACGCACCACGTGGGCAGCGCACTCGACGTGACCGAGGCCGTGACGCGCCGCACGCTCGCCGATCGACTCGTGGGTCTGCTCGACTCGACCTCCGACGCCGTCGTGGTGTTCGACCGCGCCGGCACCCCGCTGTTCGCCAACGAGGGTGCCCGCACGCTCGTGGGCGTGCAGGACCCCGCCGCCCCCGGCGCACCGGCGCACGACGCGGCCGCGCGGGCGTTCGTGCGCGCGGTGCGCGACCAGATGCCTCGCGAGATCGCGAGCGGCGTGGCCGGCCACCGCTGGGAGGGCGAGGTGGGCGTGCGCGGTCCCGACGGCGCCGTGCGCACGCTCGGCGTGGTGGTGCAGATCGTGCGAGACCCCACCGGGGCGGTGCGCCACTATTCGGCGATCGCCCGGGACGTGACGGAGGCGACGGCGGTGCGCCGCGAGCTTCAGCACCAGGCGACCCACGACGCGCTCACCGGGCTGCCCAACCGCGTGTCGTTCCTGCGCACCACGGCCGAGGCGATCGAGCGCGCCCGCACGATGCGCAAGGGCCTCGCCGTGCTGTTCGTGGATGTTGACGGCCTCAAGCAGGTCAACGACGGGATCGGCCACGCGGTGGGCGACCAACTCATCGTGCACGTGGCGCGCCGCATCGCCGCGGCGACGCGACCCCACGACGTGGTTGCGCGCATCGGGGGCGACGAGTTCGTGGTGCTCGCCGAGGGCCTCGGCGACGCCGAGGTCGCGATGGAGGTGGCCGAGCGGGTGCGCGCCGCCGTTGCGGGCGAGGTGGTGTTGCAGGGCGTGGAGATCGTCCCGGGCGCGAGCGTGGGGGTCGCCGTGGCGGCACCGGGCTCGCTCGGGGCGGGCGCCGCGACGGACGCCGCGCTCGAGATGCTGCGCCACGCCGACACGGCGATGTACCGCGCCAAACAGCGCGGCAAGGGCCGCTGCGAGCTCTGGAGCGAGGAGATGCAGCGCCACGCGCGCGAGCGCGCCGCGCTGGCCGGCCGCCTCGAGCGCGCGCTCGCGTTGGACGAACTGCGCCTCGAGTACCAGCCGGTGGTCTCGACGCAGACGGGCCGCATCGTGGCGGTGGAGGCGCTGCTGCGCTGGCACCACCCCGAGCGCGGCGTGCTCACCCCACCGGCGTTCCTCGCGCTCGCGGAAGAGTCGGGCCTGATCGGTCCGATCGGCGACTGGGTGGTGCGCACCGCCTGCGCCGACCTGCGTGCGTTGCGCGACGCGGGCACGCTGGACGCCACCACCGGCCTCCACGTCAACGTCTCGCGGCGTCAGCTCGCCGACGCCGCGTTCGTGGAACGGGTGCGCACCTCGCTCAACGCCGAGGGCCTGGAGCCGCGCCTGCTCGGCCTCGAGGTGCCCGAGGCGGTCTCGCTGGACGACTCGGCCGCGCTCGCGCGCACCCTCGGGGCGCTCGCACGGCTCGGGGTGCGCATCGGCATCGACGACTTCGGCAGCGGGTACTCGTCGCTGTCCTCGCTGCGCACCTTTCCCGCCGACTACCTCAAGCTGGACGGCGCCCTCGTGCGCGAGCTCGGCGCCGACGGCGGCGACGACCCGATCGTGCGGTCCGTGGTGCAGCTCGCGCATTCCCTCGACATGGAGGTCGTGGCCGAGTGGGTCACCTCCGAGGACCAGTTGCACCGGCTGCGACTGCTCGGCTGCGACGCCGCGCAGGGCCACCTGCTCGGCGCGCCCGCGCCGGCCGCACGGCTCGCGTCAGGGAGTCGGCTCGGGGGCGGGACCGGTGCCCGCGAAGAAGGCCAGCACGGGGGCTGAGGCCTCGTCCATGCGCTGCACCGAGGCGTCCCCCACGGTGTCGCCGTGCGTGACGAGCGCGTAGCGACGCACGTCGCCCGTCGCGGCGGGCCGCAACTTCTTGGCGAACGCGGTGAGATCCAGGCGCTCGTCCACGCTCACCGCACCGATCGCCCCCTCGAACACGCGCCCCGCGGCCAACGGGTCCGAGCTGACGCGCGCGAGCGCGGTTGCGAGCATCGCGGCGATGAACTCGCGCTGGCGCGCGCCGCGCCCGATGTCCGAGGTGCCGTCCATGCGCCACTCGCCGTCCACCTGTTCCTCGTAGTAGCGGCTGCGGGCGAAGGCGAGGGCCTCCACCCCGTCCAGCGTGGAGCACCCGGGCGGGATGAACAGGCCGGTCTTGCGGTCCCGCGCGCGGTGCGGCACGCAGACGCGCACCCCGCCCACCGCGTCCACGAGCCGCTTGAACCCGACGAAGTTCACCTCCAGGTAGTGGTGCACCGGGATCCCGAACTCGGCGGCGAGCGTGCGCACGAGCACGTCGGCCCCCGCCTGGTACGCGGTGTTGATGCGCCCGCGCTCCTCGCCGTCACCGATGCGCACCCACAGGTCGCGGGGGAACGACAGCAGCGCACCGGCGCCCGTCGCGACGTCGTAGTGGAACAGCATGATCGTGTCGCCGCGCCGACCCGACACCTCGTCGGCCCCGATCGCCGCGTAGTCGGGGTCCGAGGGGTCGATGCCCTCGCGCGAGTCGGACCCCACCAAGAGGTAGTTCTCGAAGGCGCCCCCGGGGGCGGCGAGCGCGGGCGTGACCGATGCATCGCGGCGGATCGTGGCGAGGCGCGCGTCGGTGGCGCGCACCACCCCGGTCGTGCCGGCGGCGACGGCCGCGAGCAGCGCCACGAGGGCCGCGAGCCAGCGCGGGGATCCCGGGCGACGGGCGCGCATCGCGTCGTACGCTACGCGTCGGCGGTGCCGCGCAGGTGCACGACGTCGCCGGCGTCGATCGTGCGGCGCGTCCCCGCCGCACCGGAGGCCCCTGCGTCGGGCGCCACGACGAGACGACCCTCGTCGTCCAGGTCCACCGCGTCACCCTCCACCACGGTGCCGTCGGTGGTCTCCACCCGCACGCGTCGGCCCAGCGTGCCGAGCGACTCGGCGTACGCGCCGCGCAGCTCGGCTGCACCCAGCGCGAGCAGCGCGTCCAACCCCGCGAGCACGTCGGACAGCACCTCCACCGGCTCGCACGCGGCGGCGCCCTCTCGCAGGAGCGAGGTGGCTCCCTCGGGGCACCACCGAACGTTCAGTCCCAGCCCCACCACCACGAAGCCCTCCCGCGCGTGCGTCGGGCGTTCGCCGACGGCGAGCACCCCCGCCAACTTCGCGTCGCGCACGAGCACGTCGTTCGGCCACTTCAGCGCGGCCGCGCCCACGCTGCGGCGCGGCAGGCGCGCCCTCGCGGCGCGCAACGCCGCGAGGCCGACGGCCTGCGCGAGCACCTGCGGCGGGTGCGCCACGTGCGGTGCGCGCAGCAGGATCGACACGAGCAGGTTGGCACCGGGGGGTGCCTCCCACGTGCGGGTGAGCCGACCGCGACCCGCGGTCTGGTGGTCGGCGACGAGCACCGATCGGTGCGGCGCGCCGTCGCGCGCGTCGCGCACGAGGTCGTCGTTGGTGCTGCCCGTCCGTGCGACTCGGCGCACGCGCCACCCCGCGGGAGTGTTGGCGGCCCCCGGCATCCCGTGCGAGGATAGGGCTTCGTGCCGAGCAAGATCCTGATCGCCAATCGCGGCGAGATCGCGGTGCGCGTGATCCGCACCGCTCGCGAGATGGGCATCGGAACCGTGGCGGTGTATTCCGACCTGGACCGCGACGCCCTGCACGTGCGCCTCGCCGACGAGGCCTATGCGCTCGGCGGCGCGGCGGCGTCGGAGAGCTACCTCAGGGTGGACGCGATCCTCGACGCGGTGCGGCGCAGCGGCGCCGATGCGGTGCACCCCGGCTACGGTTTCTTCAGCGAGAACGCCGACTTCGCCCGAGCCGTCGCCGGGATGGGCGCGACCTTCATCGGACCGCCCCCGTCGGCGATCGAGCAGATGGGCGACAAGGTCTCGTCGCGGCGGGCCGCGTTGCGGGGCGGCGCCCCGATCGTGCCCGGCACCACCGACTTCGTCACCGAGGCCGAGGAGGTGGTGGCCTTCGGCGAGGAGCACGGCTGGCCGCTCGCGATCAAGGCCGCGTACGGCGGGGGCGGGCGCGGCATGAAGGTCGTCGGCTCGGCGGCCGAGGTGCGCGACGCGATGGACTCGGCCCGACGCGAGGCCAGGGCCTTCTTCGGCCGGGACGAGATCTACGTGGAGAGGTACCTCACCTGGCCGCGGCACGTGGAGGTGCAGCTCGTGGGCGACACCCACGGCGACGTCGTGTGGGTGTCGCTGCGCGACTGCTCCGCCCAGCGTCGGCACCAGAAGCTCATCGAGGAGGCCCCCGCGCCCGGCATCTCGGGCGCACTCGAGCGACGCATCGGCGAGGCGGCGGTCAAGGCCGCGACGGCCGTGGGGTACCACAACGCGGGGACGGTCGAATTCATCTACCAGGACGGGGAGTTCTACTTCCTCGAGATGAACACCCGTCTGCAGGTGGAGCATCCGGTGACCGAGGCGATCACCGGCATCGACCTCGTGGAGTGGCAGATCCGCGTGGCGGCCGGCGAACGCCTGCCCATGACGCAGAAGCAGGTCTCGGCGCTGCGCCGCGGGCACGCCATCGAGGTGCGCATCAACGCCGAGGACCCGGCGGGCGGTGCCTTCCTGCCGTCACCGGGCACGATCAGCCGCCTCGTGGCACCCGACGGCTTCGGCGTGCGCTTCGACGCGGGCTACGAGACGGGCGACACCGTGAGCCAGTACTACGACAACCTCATCGGCAAGCTCGTCGTCTGGGGCGCCGACCGCGACGCCGCGATCGCACGCACGGTGCGGGCACTGCGCGAGATGCGCGTGGAGGGCGTCGCCACCACGATCCCCGCCGACCTCGCGATCCTCGCGCACCCCGACTTTCGGGCGGTGGCGCACTCCACCAAGTGGGTCGAGCAACGCCTCGACCTCTCGGGCATCGCCCCGAGCGCCCCGGGTGCGGCCGCCGGCCCCGCCACGGCGGGGCGCACGACCACCGTGGAGGTGGACGGCAAGCGCTTCGAGGTGGAGGTCTTCGTGCCCTCGACCGGGGACTCCACCGCCCGCCGTGCGCGGCGCGGCGGGGGCCGCGGGGGCGGCGCCGACGACGGGCGCATCGTGGCGCCGATGCAGGGCACGGTCGTCAAGGTGCTCGTCGCCGTCGGCGACGCGGTCACCGCCGGTCAGGCCGTCGTCGTGCTCGAGGCCATGAAGATGGAGAATCAACTGATGGCCGAGCGCGACGGGGTGGTGGCGGCGGTGCGCGTGTCGCCGGGCGCGAGCGTCGGCGCGGGCGACCTGCTCGTGGAGCTGGGCGCACCGTGAGCGACGACGCCCTCACGGGTCTCGAGGCCGAGCGGGCCCGCCGCGGCGCGCAGGTGGCGGCCATCCGCGCCGGGGGACGCGAGCCCTACCCGTACCGGTTCGCACGCTCGGGCACGCTCGGCGCGCTGCGCGAGCGACACGGCGGCCTCGCCGCGGGCACCGACACGGGCGAGCGCGTCTCGGTGGCGGGCCGCGTGATGCTCACCCGCGACCAGGGCAAGTTGCAGTTCCTCACGATCCGGGACGCGAGCGGCGAGATCCAGTTGTTCGTGTCCAAGGCGACGGTGGGCGACGACGCGTTCGCCGAGATCGGACGCCTGGACCGCGGCGACTGGGTGGGCGCGCACGGCACGGTGATGACGACGCGCAAGGGCGAGCTGTCGGTCAACGTCGCGTCGGCCGAACTGCTCGCCAAGGCGATCCGCCCGCTGCCCGACAAGTGGCACGGCCTCGTGGACGTCGAGACGCGCTCCCGGCAGCGCTACGCCGACCTCGTGGTCAACGAGGAGGCTCGCCGCACCTTCGAGATCCGCCACGCCACGATCGCGAGCTTCCGGCGCACCCTCACCGAGCGCGGGTACCGCGAGGTCGAGACGCCCGTGCTGCACGTGGAGGCGGGCGGCGCGCACGCACGCCCGTTCGTCACCCACCACCAGACCCTCGACATGCGCCTCTACCTGCGCATCGCGCTCGAGCTGCACCTCAAGCGCCTCATCGTCGGGGGCATGGAACGGGTCTTCGAGATCGGGCGCGTGTTCCGCAACGAGGGCATCTCGCCCCGCCACAACCCGGAGTTCACGATGCTGGAGTGCTACGAGGCCTTCTCCGACGTCGGCGACGTGATGACGCTCACCGAGGCCCTCGTGCGGGGCGCCGCCCGCGACGCGCTCGGCACGCTCGCCGTGACGATCGAGGGCACCGCATGCGACCTCGGCGCACCGTGGCCGCGCCGCCGCATGGTGGACCTCGCGTCCGAGGCCGCGGGGCGCACCGTGCACCCCTCCCAGCCGATCGAGGAACTGCGCGCCACGGCCCGCGGCCTCGGCGTCGACGTGGACGCCGCGTGGGGCACGGGCCGCATCGTGGAGGCGATCTTCGCCGACCGCGTGGAGCGCTCGCTGCTCACCCCCACGTTCGTCACGGGTCATCCCGTGGAGATCTCACCCCTCGCGCGGGTGGACCGCACCGACCCCTGGCTCACCGAACGCTTCGAGCTGTTCGTGGCGGGCCGCGAGATCGCCAACGGCTTCAGCGAGCTCAACGACCCGGTCGAGCAGCGCGCGCGCTTCGAGGCCGAACAGGCGGCCAAGGACGCGGGCGATCACGACGCGGGCACCGTGGACGAGGACTACCTGCGCGCCCTCGAGTACGGCATGCCGCCGACGGGCGGGCTCGGGGTCGGCGTGGATCGGCTCGTGATGTTGCTGTGCGGTGCTGCGAGCATCAAGGACGTGATCCTGTTCCCCACGCTGCGCCCCGAGGCCGGCGAGTGAGCGCTGCGAGCCCGTCGGGCGCACGCCGATGAGCCGCGTCGCATGGGGCGTGGGCCTCGCTACCGTCGGGCCCGACGACGCGGTGCTCGACGCGTACTACCGCCGCGTGGGCTGGGGCGAGACGATCCCCGAGGAACCGACCCGCTCGCTGCCCGAGGCGCACACCGACCCGCGACGCGGCGTCGGCCTCGTGCCGGTGCGACTCGTCGTCGACGTCGACGTGCCGCCGCGCGACCCCCGCGACGCCTACCTGCGCCTGCACCTGCTCTCCCACCGCCTCGCGGCACCCAACACGCTGAACCTGGACGGCATCTTCGGCGTGCTCCACAACGTCGCATGGACGCGCCTCGGGCCCGTGCCCGTCGGCCACCTCGAAGAACTCTCGTGGCACGAGCGGCGGTCGGGCGGCCACCTCGTCGTGCACGGCGTGGACAAGTTCCCCCGCATGACCGACTACGTGGTGCCCGCGGGCGTGCGCATCGCCGACGCCTCGCGCGTGCGCCTCGGTGCGCACCTCGCGTCGGGCACGACGGTGATGCACGAGGGCTTCTGCAACTTCAACGCCGGCACGCTCGGGGCCTCCATGGTGGAGGGGCGCATCTCCGCGGGCGTCGTCGTCGGCGACGGCACCGACGTGGGTGGCGGCGCGTCGATCATGGGCACGCTCTCGGGCGGCGGCACGGAGCGCATCAGCGTCGGGGCCCGCTGCCTGCTGGGGGCCAACTCGGGCCTCGGCATCAGCCTCGGCGACGAGTGCGTCCTCGAGGCGGGGCTCTACCTCACCGCGGGGACGCTCGTGCGCCTGCCCGACGGCGCGACGGTGAAGGCGCGCGAGATGTCGGGCGTGCACGGGATGCTGTTTCGCCGGCACAGCCAGACGGGCGCGGTGGAGGCGGTGCCGCGCTCGGGCTCGTGGGGCGGTCTCAACGCCGCCCTCCACGCCAACTGACCCCGTGACGCCACGACCCGGGACCGACGCGTCAACGGGGGCGTTCGACGCGCTGGTGCGTGCGCGGCGCACGAGCCTCGTGATGGACCCCGAGCGTCCCGTGGAGATGGCCGTCGTGCGCGAGCTCTGCGCGCTCGCGACCTGGGCGCCCAACCACAAGCTCACTTGGCCCTGGGTGTTCGCGATCGTCGTGGGCGACGGGCGCGCGCGGCTCGGCGAGGTGGCCGCGGACGCGATGGCGCGCCACGGCGACCCCGCGCCCCGCGTGGCCAAGACGCGCGGCAAGTTCTTGCGCGCACCCGTCGTGGTCGCGGTCGGCACCCTGCCGGGCGACACCGAGCTGCGCACGGCGGAGAACCGCGACGCGGTCGCGGCCGGCATCCAAAACCTGCTGCTCGGCGCCACCGCGCGCGGTCTCGCGAGCTTCTGGTCGAGTTGTCCGAAGGGCGCCAACGACCCGGTCGCCGCGGCCGTGGGCTTTCCCGCCGGCACGCACGTGACCGGGCTCGTCTACCTCGGCTGGCCGAGTCCCGGCCCCACGCCCGCCACGATCGAGCGCCCGCCCGCCGAGATCCGCGTCGTCGACGCCTGACTCAGCCGGGGCGGTGCACGCCGAAGACGTCGCGCAGCGCGTCGCTCACCTCGCCGAGCGTCGCGTGCGCCCGCAGCGCCTCCTTCATCGACGGCAGCAGGTTGTGCGTCGAGCGGGCCGCCGCGCGCAGGTCCTCGAGGCGCGCCGTCACCGCCGCGCCGTCGCGGGCCGCCCGCAGCGCCCGCACGCGCTCCACCTGCGCCCGCTCCCGCTCGGGGTCCACGCGCAGGACCTGCGGCTGGTGCGCGTCGGCCTCGGCGTAGGCGTTGACGCCCACGATCGTGCGCTCGCCGTCGTCCACCGAGCGCGTGTAGGCGTACGCGGCCTCCTCGATCTCGCCCACCTGGAAGCCCGCCTCGACGGCCGCCACCGCGCCGCCCATCTCGTCGATGCGCGCGATGTACTCCCACGCGCGGCGCTCGACCTCGTCGGTGAGCCACTCCAGGTAGTACGAACCGCCGAGCGGGTCGGGCGTGTCGGTCACGCCGCTCTCGTGCGCGATGACCTGCTGGGTGCGCAGCGCGATGCGCGCCGCCTCCTGCGTCGGCAGCCCGAGGGCCTCGTCGTATCCGTTGGTGTGCAGGCTCTGCGTGCCGCCGAGCACCGCGGCGAGGCTCTGCAGCGCCACGCGCACCACGTTGTTGAGCGGCTGCTGGGCGGTGAGCGTCGCGCCGCCGGTCTGGGTGTGGAAGCGCATGAGGGTGCTCGCCGGGAGTGCGGCCCCGAAGCGCTCGGTCATGATGCGGTGCCACATGCGGCGGCTCGCGCGGAACTTCGCCACCTCCTCGAAGAAGTTGTTGTGCGCGTTCCAAAAGAAGCTGATGCGCGGCGCGAAGTCGTCCACCCGCAGGCCCGCATCCACCGCGGCCTGCACGTACGCGATCGCGTGGGCGAGGGTGAAGGCCAGCTCCTGCACCGCGGTGCTGCCCGCCTCGCGGATGTGGTAGCCCGACACCGAGATGGTGTTCCAGCGCGGCACGTGCTCGGCGCAGTACGCGAAGATGTCGGTGATGATGCGCATCGACGCCCGCGGCGGGTAGATGTAGGTGCCGCGCGCGACGTACTCCTTGAGCAGGTCGTTCTGGATCGTGCCGCTGATGCGCGAGGGGTCCACGCCCCGCTCCTCGGCCACGAGTTGGTAGAGCAGCAGCAGGATCGCCGCCGTGGAGTTGATCGTCATCGAGGTGGTGACCCGGTCCAGCGGCAGGTCGGCGAGCAACGCCCGCATGTCCTCGATCGAGTCGATCGCCACGCCCACCTTGCCCACCTCGCCGGCGGCCCGCGGGTGGTCGCTGTCGTAGCCCATCTGCGTGGGCAGGTCGAAGGCGCACGACAGGCCCGTCTGGCCCGCCTCGAGGAGGAACTTGAAGCGTGCGTTGGTGTCGGCCGCCGTGCCGAATCCCGCGTACTGGCGCATCGTCCAGGCACGGTCGCGGTGCATCGTGGCGTGGATGCCGCGCGTGTACGGCGGCGCACCGGGCGCGCCGAGGCGTTCCTCGGGCGACCACCCGGCGAGGCTCGCGGCGTCGTAGCGCGCCCCGATCTCGATGCCCGAGTCGGTGCGATGCGCCCCGCCCGCCATGCGGGTCAGGCTACGAGCGGCCCGACGGGCGGGCGGCGACGACGGCGATCTCCACGAGCCACTCGGGGCGCGCGAGCGCGGGCACGCTGACGAGCGTCGACGCGGCACGGTGGCCGCCGAGCGCGGCGTCGCGCCGAGCCATCACCGCGTCGAGGCGCGTGCGCAGCACCGCGGGATCGGCGGGCGCCACGACGTAGGTGGTGACCGAGACGGCGTCGGCGAGCGTCATGCCCGCCTCGGCGAGGATCGCCGCGAGGTTCGCCCACACCACGTCGGCCTGTGCGGCGACGTCGGCCGGCACCGACCCGTCGGCGCGCGTCGGCACGACGCCCGAGGTGACGACGAGGTCGCAGCCCGCGGGCACGGCCACCCCGTGGGCGTACGCGGCCGCGGGCGGCGCGATGGACGCGGGTCGCAGCTCGCGCGGGACGCGTTCGTCGGTCATGCGCGCCACCGTACCGCGAGGCGCGAACACGAGGCCGCCTCGACGCTCCGTGGCAGACTGACCGACGTGCCGACGCCGACCACGCGCCGCGAGCAACTCGCCGACATCCAGGTGCTCGAGCGCATCCAGCAGCGCGTGCTGTGGCTCGCCGTGCGCATGGTGGACCACGCCAACCGCGAGCGACCCCCTGCACGCGCGCCCGGCGGCCGCGACGCCGAGTACCAGGTGAAGGTGGGTGGCCACATGGCCTCCAGCGCGAGCGTGGTGGGCATCATGACCTCGCTCTGGTTCGGCCACCTCAACGGCGACGACAAGGTCGCGGTGAAGCCGCACGCCTCCCCCATCTTCCACGCGATCAAGTACCTCACGGGCGAACTGGATCGCTCCTACCTCACGCGCCTGCGCAGCCTGGGCGGCCTGCAGTCGTATCCCAGCCGCACCAAGGATCCCGACGTCGCGGACTTCTCCACCGGCTCGGTGGGCCTCGGTGCGGTGGCGCCGCTGTTCGCGAGCATGGCGCGCCGCTACGTCGACGCGCACTTCGGTGCACGACCCTCCGCGCGCTTCATCGCCACGGTCGGCGACGCCGAACTGGACGAGGGCAACGTGTGGGAGGCGATCGCGGACCCCGCGCTGCAGGGCCTCGGCAACGTGATGTGGGTCGTGGACGCCAACCGCCAGAGCCTCGACCGCGTGGTGCCCGGCATGAAGATCCGCAAGTTGCAGCAGTTCTTCGCCGACGCGGGCTGGCACGTCGTGGAGGCCAAGTACGGCCACCGCCTGCAGGCGGCCTTCGAACGCCCGGGCGGCACCTCGCTGCGCGGCTGGATCGACGACATGTCCAACGAGCGCTACCAGAGCCTGTTCGCGCTGCGTGGCGAGGACCTGCGCGAGGCGTTCCTGGAGGGCGCGCCCAGGTCGGTCGCGACGATGATCGCGACGCTGCCCGAGGAGGAGGTCGCTCCGCTGGTGCAGAACCTGGGCGGCCACGACATCGGGCTGCTGCTGGACGCGTACCGCGAGTGCGACCTCGTCACCGACCGCCCGAGCGTCGTGTTCGCCTACACGGTCAAGGGCTGGGGCTTGCCCATCGCGGGCGACCCGCTCAACCATGCGGCGTTGCTCTCGGGCACGCAGATGGACGAACTGCGGGCACGTTGCGGCCTCACGCCCGACACGGAGTGGGACCGCTTCGCGCCCGACACCGACGAGGACCGCGTGTGTCGGGCCGTGGGCGGCGACGTGAACAACCAGCCGGTGCCCCCGCGGCCTGCGCTGCGCGTGCCCGCGCAGGTCGGCCTCGCGCTGGGTGCCAAGCCCGTCTCCACCCAGGAGGCGTTCGGGCGGCTGCTCACCGGGTTCGCCGCCCACCCCGAGGTGGCGGCGCGGCTCGTCACCACCTCGCCCGACGTGAGCGTGAGCACCAACCTCGGCGGCTGGATCAACAAGTTCGGCGTCTTTGCGCCCGAGGCGCAGCCCGACTTCCTCGGCGACGACCGCCTGCTGAAGTGGAAGGAGGGTCCCGAGGGTCGCCACCTCGAGTTGGGCATCAGCGAGATGAACCTCTTCCTCACGCTGCACGCCCTCGGCCTCGGACATGAACTGCACGGCGAGCACCTGCTGCCGATCGGCACGGTGTACGACCCCTTCGTGTGCCGCGGCCTCGACGCGCTCATCTACGCGCTCTACAACGGTGCGCGGTTCGTGGTGGTCGGCACGCCGTCGGGCGTCACGCTCGCGCCCGAGGGGGGTGCCCACCAGAGCACCGTGACGGTCTCGATCGGCCTCGAGTTGCCGGGCATCACCTACGCCGAGCCGTGCCACGCACGCACCCTGGACTGGCTCCTGTGCGACGGCCTCGCGCGCCTCGGCGCGCCCGACGGCGACTCGCTCTACCTGCGCCTCTCCACCCGCCCCGTGGACCAGACGCCGCTCGAGGCGCTCGTGGCCGCGCGCGGCGAGGACGCCGTGCGCACCGACGCGATCGCGGGTGGCTACCGCCTGCGCGAGGCGCGGGACGCCGCCGACGTGCTGCTCGTGGCGACGGGGGCGGTGGTGCCGGAGGCGCTCGCCGCGGCCGAGGCGCTCGAGGCCGAGGGCGTCGGCGCCGTCGTGATCGACCTCTGCTCGCCCGACCGGGTGTACCGCGCGTGGCGCGGGGCGCTGCGGAGCGCGGCCCGCACCGCGTCACCGGCCGCGCACCTCGGCCACGTGGAGGCGCTCGTGGCACCGCACGAGCGCACGCTGCCGATCGTCACGGTGCACGACGCCGCCAGCCACGCCCTCGCGTGGATCGGCTCGGTGTACGGCCAGCGGGTCGTGCCCGTCGGGGTCGACGAGTTCGGCCAGTCGGGCTCGATCGCCGAGCTCTACGGCACCTTCGACCTGCTGCCCGAACAGATCGTCAACGCCGCGCTCCTCGCCACGCACTGACCCGCGTCGGGGCGCCGCGCGGGCGTCGAGGCGCCGCGCGGGCGTCGAGCGTCCAGCGTCGTACACTGCGCCCGTGGCCCTCCTCGACCACCCCGGCACCCGCAGCGCCGAGATCGACGGCGTTGCGCTCACGCCCAAGCAGGTGCGTCAGATCTCGATTCCCACCTTTGCCTCCGTCGAGGAGGAACGCCTCGAGCGCAAGCGCAAGCTCGCGGGGGCGCTGCGCATCTTCGGGCGACTCGGTTTCGGCGAGGGAGTCGCGGGCCACATCACGGTGCGCGACCCCGAGCACCCCGAGTTGTTCTGGGTCAATCCCTTCACGATGAGCTTTCGCCAGGTGCGCGTGAGCGACCTCATCCTCGTGGACCACGACGGCAACGTCGTGTACGGCTCGGAGCCGGTCAACCGCGCGGCGTTCTGCATCCACTCCGCGCTCCACCAGGCACGCCCCGACGTGGTGTCGGCCGCGCACGCGCACTCCACCCACGGCAAGGCGTGGTCGTCGCTCGGTCGCCGCCTCGACCCCATCACGCAGGACGCCTGCTACTTCTACGAGGACCACGTGCTCATCCGGGAGCAGGGCGGCAAGGTCGTCTTCGAACTCGAGGCGGCACGCGAGATCGCCGCGCACTTCCCCGCGGGCAAGGCCGCGATCCACCAGAACCACGGCCACTTCACGGTGGGACCCACCGTGGACGCCGCCGCCTTCTGGTTCATCACGATGGAGCGGTCCTGCCAGGCCCAGCTGCTCGCCGAGGCCGCGGGCGATCCGATCTCGATCCCCCACGACATGGCCGTCGCGACGCGCGACCTCGCGGGCTCGCACGTCGCGGGCTGGCTGCACTTCCAGCCGCTGTGGCAGGAGATCTGCCGCACCGACCCCGACCTGTTCGACTGAACGACGCATCGCCGGCCCCCGTCGGCGCGGTCTCGCGCACGCTCGCGACCGCGCCGCCCGAGGCGCTGTTCCTGCTCTCGGCGATCGGGCAATACGCGGGCGCGGTCGTCGCCGTCTCGATCTTCGACGAGGTCGCGCCCGCGACCGTCGCGTGGTTCAGGGTCATCGGGGCCGCGGTGGTGCTGCTCGTGCTCTCGGGCCCGGCGCTGCGACGCCACGGCCGATGGACGGGCCCGCAACTGGCCGCAGCGGCGACATTCGGCGTTGCCACCGCCGCGATGAACCTCACGTTCTACCTCGCGATCGAGCGCCTGGACCTCGGCAAGGGCGTGGCGATCGAGTTCGTGGGGCCGATCCTCGTCGCGGCGCTGCGCACCCGCAGCCGACGCAACGGCATCGCGTTGCTCGCCGCCACGGCCGGCGTGCTGACGCTGACCGGCGTGGAGGTGGACGACAACCTGCTCGGCCTCGTCTACATCTTCCTCGCCTCCGCGATGTGGGCGCTCTACATCGTGTTCGGTGCGCGGGTCGCGCGCGTCACCGACGGCGCGGCGGGCCTCGGCGTGGGCCTCGCCGTGGGCGCCGCGGCGATCGCACCCTTCGGGCTCGCCGACGCGGCCACGGTCCTGGCCGCGCCGCGGCTGCTCGGGCTGTGCGTGCTGGTGGGCGTGCTGTCCAACGTGGTGGGCTATGGCATCGACCAGTACACGCTGCGGCGCATCCCGGTGCGACGCTTCTCGCTCCTGCTCGCGCTCCTGC
>Ga0233424_10001171_pt1 | contig 24993 bp, 22 predicted proteins | sample Watercolumn_Towu_FD_181011 | JGI IMG/M metagenome (GOLD analysis project Ga0233424, IMG submission 181011) | Freshwater microbial communities from Lake Towuti, South Sulawesi, Indonesia - Watercolumn_Towuti2014_125_MG | ecosystem: Environmental > Aquatic > Freshwater > Lake | place: Indonesia... | reverse complement strand
GACGTAGAGGTTCAGAAGAGGGGCGTCCAGGGCGACGGCTGTGATACGGCCCCGGAAGGCCGGGAGCGTGATCGGGGAGGCGACCGGAGCCGGTGCCTCGTTTTCCGACGCCGGCCCGGCCAGGAGCAGGATCAGGGCCCCGGTCTGCGTGACGGCCGCCATGCCGGTTCCGTGATCGCCCGTGCGATAGGCCAGGGCGGCGATCGGCTGTTCGGCGACCTTGATCGGCGCGGCGGCGACGATCGACGGGTGCATGCTTCTGACGCCGGACTCCGAGACGGAAGGGGCGATGAGAATTGTGATCGGAACGACGAACCCATCGTCGGTGCCGACCACGTGGCCGGCGGACTGGCCTCCGGCTTTCGCCATGGCCGTGATGCGTTTGCCGCGCAGGACCGGCGGAAGCTCGACGGAGATCGGCCGTCCGCTCGGCAGCGCGACGAACAGAATCCCGTCCGGCTTGATCACGTAGGCGATCTCTCGATGTTCGTCCAAGCCGATGAGCGCCGTCTCTCGTTCAGCCGGAGGGTTGGGGAGGGACAGTTGGGCGGTCAGGCTGGAGGTGGCGGGCCGGAAGAGGGGCAGCACTTCCGCGATGAGGAACAGCAGGATGGCCAGGACGCCGAGAATCACCGCCAGGCCGCCGAAACTGATCACCCATCCGGCCAGCCGGTCGAGGTGGGGCCTGAGCCACGTCGTGCGGCCGGCGATCGGACGCTGGAGGCGATGTCCGGTTGCGGGAGGCTGTGCGGCCAGTCCGGGACGGACCGGCGGCTCCGCAAGGAGCGACAACCGGGAGTCATGATCGTTCATCGGTCTGCCATGGTATCGGCGGCGCGCGGACCCGTGTCGGTCATCGGAGCTTGGCTAGCTCTCGTCGCGCAAGCTCGCCATCGACCGGGAAATAGCCGTCTTTCAGCACGTCGGACTGCCCCTCCCGGCTGTAGACATACTTGAAAAACTCTTTGACGATCGGGGGGAGAGGCTTGCCTGGCGCTTGGTTGACGTAGACGTAGAGGTACCGCCAAAGCGGATAGCTGCCGTTGCGAGCGTTGCCCTGGGTCGGTTCGACGAAGGGCAGGCCCGGCCCTTTGCTGATGGGAACCAGGCGGACTCCGGAGGTCGTGTAGCCGATGCCGCTGTACCCCATGCCGTAGCGGTCTTCCGTCACGCCCTGGACGACGGAGGCGGAGCCGGGTTGTTCCTTGACCTCGTCCTTGAAGTCTCCGTTCTTCAGCGCCTGTTCTTTGAAGAAGCCGTAGGTGCCCGACGCGGAGTTGCGGCCATAGAGGCTGATCGGCGACGCAGCCCAGTCGCCGGGCAAGCCGAGCTGTCCCCAGGTCCCTAGGTTGTCCGGGTGGCCCTGTCTGCGGCTCTTGGAGAAGGCCGCATCCACCTGTGGCAGCGTCATGCCCGGAAGCGGGTTGTCTTTGTTGACGTAGAACGCCAACGCATCGACGGCCACGGGCAATCCGGTCGGCTGGTATCCGAACTTGGCCTCGAACTTGTCGATCTCGCTGCCTTTCATCTTGCGGGACATCGGGCCGAGCTGTGCCGTGCCCTCGATCAGGGCCGGCGGAGCCGTGCTGGAGCCTTTGCCCTCGATCTGGACCTTGACGCCGGGATACTGGCGGCGAAAGCCCTCGGCCCAGAGGGTCATCAAGTTATTCAGCGAGTCGGACCCGATGCTGTTGAGCGTCCCGGAGATGCCGCTGACTCGTTGGTACGGAGGCAACGACGCGTCGAGGCTCGGACGGTCCGCCGCAAGCACGAGGGGAGCCTGGACGACGGCCAGGTGCAACAGCATGTAGACGAGCAGAGAGCGCAGCGGCATACGTCCTCTTGAACAGTTTGGAGGAGCGTAGACTGCCACGGTTGCCGGGTCGTTGCCGGGTCGTTAACAGCGTGTTAAATCAACGGGCGGGAGCCAGGTTGCGGCGGCCTGGCGTGACTTCATATTCGAATCCGCGTCGGCGCAGGAGCAAGGCACCGCTGCGGCTGAGGTCGTCGATCATGTGGAACAGTTCGCACCAGGTCAGTTCCGGCAGTTCCGCGGCGAGTTGTTCGATGGTCAGGCAGCCGGCCCGGTCCAGGAGATCCAGGACGAGGGTTTCTTTGTGGAGGGCGGTGTACGGCATGGGAGTCCCCTTCGGTCAGGGCGACGACGGACAAGAGGTCACCCGATGGCTCGGGCAACCTCTTGATGGATCGCGTGCGAGAGATCCTGGCTCACGCATCGGTACAGGGGACAGGACCGGTGGAGTCCCGTCTCACAATACTCCATCCGCTCGTTCAAGCTCGGCTTGAACGGCACGATGATCGCAGAGCGCAGCGCGGTCGGTCCGCTCGTCTCTTGATCCACGAAATGCGGACAGCTCATGTCATTCACCTCCTTTCTTTCTTGAGTCGGTACCGGCTCCTTGCCCCGGGTATGCTCCCCAGGGGGCACACCCGGAGGAGGACCCGAGGCTCACAGGAGGACGTTACAGGCGCCAGCCTAGTCGATCCATGTCTCATGCGGATTAACCGAAGATTGCATCTGTGTAAATTTTTCGAGGAAGGCCGGTCAGACCACGTCATGGGCGACATCTGAAGAAGGAGGCGGGAAGCGCACGGCCAGGACTCGCATGACGCCCAACGTCAGGATCGTCGCGCCGAGGATGGCCAGGTGAGTGACCTCGTCGCCCTTGAACCATTGGGCGATCACCTCGGTCAGCATCACGACCAGAATCGTGTCCACGATGAAGGTCACCTTGACCCGCCCTTCAGAGAAATAGGTCACGGTCGTCTTGAACAGCTCCACGACCGCGAGGATGATCAGCGTGTCGAGGATGATCTGCCGCAAGGCCACCTCGACCGGGCTGCGCAGGAGCAGTCCCAGATCCAAAAAGGTCTTGGCCACGCCGCCGGTCAGGGCCGCGAGGATCGTGATGATGAGCAGGCTCAAGACCAGTTTGATGCCCTTGTTCCAGAGCTTGGTCAGGTCCATTTCGACAAGACGCTCCATCGCCCTCCCGAACCACAGGTAGCCTTGCGAGAGGTGCGGCCAGATCGGCTGCGCGCCCGCTTTCTCAGAACTCATCGACCGACACCGGGTGCAACAGGTCCCGCACCGACAGCACGCCCACGATCTGGTCGGCTTTGAGCACGGCCAGATGGCGCGTGCCGCTCCGCTCCATCAGGTCCGCGGCTTCGGTGATCGGGCTCCGCTCGTCAAGGCCGATCACCGGGCTGCTCATGATGTCCTTGACGGGGATGCAATTGGCGGGGAGGCTCATCCCCACCACGTCGCGCACGATGTCGGTTTCCGTGACGATGCCGACGATGCGCCGGTTCTGCTCGACGAAGACGCTGCCGATCTTTTGTTCCCGCATCACCTTGGCCGCCTCCAGGGCGGAGGTCAGATGCGGCACCGTCACCAGGTTGCGCTGCATGAGTTGCATGGCTGTGACCATCACAGTCCTCCTTTCTTTGTGGTGAAACCGTCCGGTTACGCGGAGCCGCGCTCCGCCGTCATGGCCAGGATCGTTCCATCGCGCCGCTTGAAACGCAGGAGCGGAATGTAGGATCGGTGCTTCATGCCGCGCAACGTGGACAGCCCGTAGAGGAGCGGCGCCGTCAAGACCGCCCCCGTGCCCAGCAACATGGCCAGATTCAAGACATTCGGCATGACATCCTCCATCACCAGGCTTGCGTGAGCCGCCCGCTTCACGCACCTCGCATCTGCGGGCGGGCAGTGAGTGTGCCGCAAGGACGCATCCCTTGCGCGATAGTCGTGCCCAGCCTATCGATGCGCTGTTCCGGAGCGGTTAACGCTGTGTAAGATTCGGGTAAACCTTGCGGGGGAAACAGCGGAGCCCACGGAAAGTTAACGTCGTTGTAACAGGCCGCAGAGGCGGACGAAACGTGGCGCGAGGAGAGTATGAGACGGCATAGGAATTGTCCGGACAGACCGGGCGAGCGGCGCCGGCTGTTCGGGAAAAAACGAGGGAGGTCATTCTATGTGGTGCATGCGACTCACGGCGGGGCTAGCGGCGATGACAGTAGGGGTGATGCTCTGGGCGCCGGTCCAGGCCCAGGTCATTCGAGAAGTCGAACCCGGTCTGGCGCCGTACAACAACGGGAGCGGACGGCTCACGGGAGACGTGATGATCGGCGCGAGCGAGACGTTGCGAAAACTCGTGGACCTCTGGAGCGAAGAGTTCCGCGCGCACCATCGCGGCGTAGAGGTGCGGAACGATCTGATCAAGGATGTGCAGGCGGTCAAGGCGTTTGCCAGAGGGGTGAAGCCGGTCGTCGAAGGGGCCGATATCGTCGCCCTCTCGTATCCGCTGACGGAGCAGGAACGGTTGGACATCAAGGCCGGTCTGGGGCGCGAGCCGATCGCGATTCCCGTGGCGCTGGACGGCCTGGTGATCTATGTCAACCATAAGAACCCGCTCAAGGGGCTGACGCTGGACCAGGTGGCGAAGATCTTCTCGGTTCCCCCGGACCAGCCGGGCGGCGTTGCCACCTGGGATCAATTGGACGTGGGCGGCCATCTGCGCGGCCGGGAGATGAACTTCTATGTGCGAGGCGACGAGTCCGGCACCTATGCCGCCTTCAAAGAAATGGCCTTGAAGGGCCGGGAGCAAGTGAGGACTCCGTACGTGCAATCGGGTTCCCGCTCCGTGGCGTTGGAGGTCGGCAGCGACGAGTTCGGCATCGGATACGGGGCCATGGGATTCGCCACGAAAAAAGTGCGCGTGCTCCCCTTGGCCAAAGGGGAGGGACAGCCCTTCGTCCCGGCCACCAATCAGACGGTCGCGGCGGGGGACTATCCGCTGGTGCGCCAACTGTACGTCTATGTCGTGCCCGATGCGAATGGAACGGTGAAACCGACGGTCAAGGAATTTCTGGCTTATGTCCTGAGCCGAGACGGCCAACGGGTCGTGCTCGAAGACGGGTTCGTGCCTCTGCCCGCTCGCCTGATCGAGCAGGCCCGATACAAGCTCGATGGATTCGGCTCCGTCGCGGCGGTCTCGCTGGCGGCGCCGAAATAACCTCGGTCCGGGAAGCGCTCAGCGATCAGCCGTCGGTTTCCGAAACCGACGGCTGACCGCTGAGGGCCGGGTCGCCCTCGGCGCCGTCAGAGGCGTGGGAGGCGGACCGGAGGTCGGCTTCGAGGCGATAGTAGAAATAGCGGTAGGGCTCCGGCCACAAGCCCGGTGACAGTAGCCGCGGCAGCTTCTCCGCTTCGTGGACATAGAGGCGGGGCGTCACGGCGGTGTTCAGCCAATCCAGCTTTTGAATCCCCACCTCCCAATGGTAGTGAATGCCCAGGAACCGGGCAAATTCCCGTTCGGCATAGGGCTCGGTTTCGATCATGTCGCGGTCCGTTCTGGACAAGGGATAGCCGCGTTGCTCGAAGTGTTCCTTGACCGCCCGGTAGACGGTGGCGTAAGCCAAGGGATAGACCCGCTCGCTCGTCTGGGGAGCCAGGGCGAAGGTGCGGGGGGAGGCGCACTTGCCCCAGGCGCAAGAAGGGAGCGTGCCGCATCCGCTTGCGATGAGCCAGCCCGAGGAAGCCAGAGCCAGCAGTCCATGTCGGAGATATCTCGTCGGCATAGCCTCAGCCTACCACAAGGGGAGGCGGGAATCCTCAAGACGACGCGCGTCCGCTAGGATCCGTCTTTCGCGCAGCGAAATCCCAGATACAGCACATGAAACGGGGTGGTGAGTTGGTCTCTGGCGCCGCTGGCCAGGTCGGCCGGCGGCGAGCCCCAGGCGCCGCCTTTGTAGATTCTAGCCTGATCGTCGCCGGAACTCGTCCATTCCGCGACGTTGCCGGCCATGTCGAACAGACCGTAAGGGCTCGCTCCGGCGGGAAACCGTCCGACCGGCATCGTACCGTCGGCCCGGTTCTCCGCATTGACCTTGGCCGGGTCGTAGTCGTTACCCCAAGGGAAGCGCCGGCCATCGGTTCCCCTGGCGGCTTTCTCCCATTCTTCCTCCGTCGGCAGCCGCTTTCCTGCGGCTTCGCAATACACCATCGCATCCTTCCAGGAAATGTCTGCGACCGGGTAGTTGGCCTTGGCGGGTGTGAATTCGATGCCCCGCACCTTGGCGTAGTCGGCGTTCGTCACCTCGAAGAAGTCAATCCAGAAGGCCGGCAGAAACAGCTTTCGCTCCGCGCCGGCTTGTCCGAAGATAAACGACCCGGCCGGTACCAGCGCCATGCCGGCGGGAAGTCCTGTGTCGCGGGGCTGGGTCTTGGGAAGCGGGGCCGGCGGCGTTGGAGCAGGCGGGGGGAGCGCAGGCTCCGGTCCCCTCAGTTGGGCCAGAGGCCCGGTCCTGGGCAGCGTGGTCTTGGCCGCCGCCACGACCGCGCCGGTGGCCACGGGGAGGAGCTTCACGGTTACCCGAAACCCGTCGGCCATGTCCGTCAGAGTCCCGGTCACGACCGCATCCACGCCGATCTGTTTCCCGAGTTGTGTGAGACCAAAGACGCCCAGTCTGCCGATATCCGGGACGCCTTGGGCCTTGAGGGCGGCGCCGAGGCGGATTCGGTCCACGACGGCGACGATGCCCCGTTCTGCCAACGCCGAGGACAAGTCTTCGGCCAGGAAGCGTCCAAGCGGAGTGGCGGCGCCTTCGAGATCGGTCAGGTCTGCGACGGCGACGCGGGCGAGTTTGCGCTTGGCCGCTTCCGCCGACAGCTTCGCGGACAGCGCGGTCATTTCCTGTTCGTAGTCCCGCTCCGCCCACGATGGGTTCGCCGCGCAGAGCCCTGTCAGAAGAAGCAGCCAGCCGGCGATCCGGTGTCGCGGTATGCGCTTCAAGCGTGTGGGGCGGTCCATAGACGCACCGTATCCGAGTTCGGACTGTCAACGCAAGGAGATGGAACGGACGAGGGCTTCGCTCGGTGGAGCGAAGCCCTCATCGTCGCCGTCGATCGGGTCCGGTCAGGCGCGGCTCTTGTCGTGAACCCGCACCAGCGCATCTTCGATCTTCCACCAGAAGTACCGGTAGGGCTCCGGCGTCAAGCCCGGCGTCAGCAGCCTCGGATCCTGTCCCTTCTCGTGAACGTACAAGCGGGTCTTAATCTCGGTGTTGAGCTGGTCCATCCGGCGAATTTGAGTTTCCCAATGGTACTCGATGCCCAGCCATTTCGCGAAGGGCTCTTCGGAGTAGGGCTTGGTGATGATCTTCCCCTCGACCGGATCTTCCACTTCCAACGGATAGCCGCGTTTGACCAGTTGGTCTTTGACGGCTTCGTACGTTTCCCCGTACTTGACGGGGTAGACGCGCTCTCCGGTTTGGGGGATCAGCGCCCCGTACCGTTGGGTGCTCGAGCATTTCCCCCATGCGCACGAGGGAACCGTCGTGCAGCCTGCGCCCAGGCTCAGCGCAAGTCCCGCGACCAGCCAGAACATCGTCTGTCGTTTCATCGGAGTTCCTCCTTGCCTCGCATTATCGGACGCCGACGGTGTCATTCTACTCCTTGCGTCGGCCGGTTAGAAGGCCAATTGCATGTTGAGCTGAAACCCGTTGTTGTGCAGCGTGCCGCCGTATTCGTGGCGCATGTTGTAGAAGGCGCCCATCTTGTGCCGGTGGTCGCGGGAGAGGTACCAGACCAGGCCGAGATCCTGCCCCGACACATCCATGACCCGCCGGTTGGTGGTGGGAGCGACGCATCCGGTCCCCGCGCAGCGATAGCCGGTGTTGATGTCCAAATATTGGTACCGATAGACGACTTCCAGTTCGCGGGGAATCAGGAAATAGCCCGTGTCCACCGCCCAGGTGATGGTCCGGAGCTGCGGGAAGGCGGCGTACAGCGGATTGCCGTTGTTGGGCATATACTTCATGTAGTGGCCTTCGAAGTTGAGGTACAGGCCGCGATACATCATCGTGAAATCCGCGCCGTTGTCCCACCAGTCGCCGATCGCGTTCGGGTTGATGCTGCCGCGGCCGATCGGCAGGGCCGTAAAGCCCGCGATGTTCGTGCCGTCCGATTGGGTCGCGTTGGCGCGGTAGCAGCCGGCTGTGGTGCGCGCTGCCTGGGTGTTGGTGGTCGTCGAGCCGTAGGCGTTGCAGAGGTCGAAGGAGCGAATCGCGTTCAGTTCGCCCATGCCCAGGGTCTTCGGGGCGTACAAGAAGGTGTAGGAGGCCTCGACCAGGGGTTGCCAGGACTGCCACACGTCGCCGGCCCAGAAGGGCACGCGGCCGAAGGGGTGGACGGTGAAGCGGCCCGAATAGACCATGCCGTTGGTGTTGTCGAATTGTTGGAACTGGTTGTTGAATCCCAGTCCGGTGGCCGCCATGATCTTGTAGTCGAAGAAATCCGCAATGTCCATGCCGGAAAGCATGATGCCGGTTTCGCGGCCCACGGCCGCGATGCTCTGCGAGGCATAAGCCCGTTCCGGAAAGTGAATTGCGCCGGAGGAGAGCTGCCGCTCGCGGGAGTTCGGCATCTTGATCTGGCCCACCATCACGTTCATCCACGGATATTTGGTCCAGGTCCAGTCGATGTCGCGCAGACCGATCGACTCGTTGTCCGCGTGGAATTCGATGTGGAACTGCATGTCGCGGTAGACGCAGCCGCTGAACTGGTAGCGCAGCCGCCGCACTTCGAGCGAGTTCACCGGCTGTGGGTTGCCGCCGTACAGGGTATTGCTGCCGGAGCTGGAGGGGAAGACCATCGGGCTTCGGCTCGGGATCGTCGTCGTGCTGGTCGTCTGCGTATGAGCCGGATCGACCGGATGGGCCCGCGAATCTCCTTCGAAATTGGTGTAGAGCGTCTGGATCCGGTAACCCACGTTGCCGTAGAAGTTCCGATTGGCCCGCCGGTCGCGGTCCTGCTGGTCGTATTTCCGCAGGTCCTGCACGTCTTCCTCGCCGAGGAGCCGTTTTTTCAGAAGCTTGTCCACCATCGCGTCGGCCTTGGCCTCAGCGGGCGAGAAGATGCCGACGTCCTGGAAGTCCGGGATACAAGGGGCGGCGCCGTAGAAGGGGGTGAACTCGCCCCAGGGCGCCGGCGGCAGCGTGAAGGAGGCCCAGGCCTTCTCGTCGCTGCGTTTCGTCATCGGCGGCCCCAGCACCAATGTCAGCACCGCCAACAGTGAGGCGACCGCCTTGCCTGTGCCCAGAGTGCGCGCACAGGCGCGACGCAGGGCCGTCAGCCTGTCCGACCACAATCGCTTGATGCTCATCCGATCCTCCTTAAGCTATGCGGGTGATGCCCGATCTGCGTGTCTATGCGGGCTGGAGGGTACGGTTTCGGCGGTCAGCAAATCGTCAGAGACGACTCAAATTTCCGTTAACTCCGCGCGTCGTCGGAAACGCGACGGCGGGCGGAAGGAGGCGCAAGTTTACGAAGATGTAACGCGGTCTTGACCGAGACTAAACACGGCCGTCCCATGCTCTACGCCATGACAAGCTCGGCACAGGCCCAACCGCATTGGCCTCGATGTATGGGCTGGTAGGCGATAGGGGATAGGGATGGATCGGAGGGAACGATGAGCATCTCACGACGCTGTCGGACGGCGTGCGTGCGCGCAAGCCTCTGCGCCTGTTTGGCGCTGACGCTGGGTTGGCTGAACTTCGGCTGCGCCGGGCGGCCGGCGCTGACCCGGGAACTCTATCAAGACCGGATGCTCTGGGTTTGGCTCGAGGAGAATCCCTATGCCAACAAAGCCGTGTCCGGTCAAAGCGACGAGCCGGTCTCTTTGTCCGCCGGCACGGTTGCCGCGTGGATGAAGGGATTTCGCGTTCTGACCGACCGGGGTCTCTACGGGGCGGCGGCGGGGAAGTCGGCGATGGATCAGGCTTTTGTCGAAGCGGAAATGTTTGCGCTGGGGCCGCATCTGGCGAAGGGGCTGGCGATGGCGAAGCCGAACGAGCGCGTCGCCTACTGTTTTTCGGTGGATCGGGACGGGAACGAGCGCTATATCACGACCGCCTATCTCTATATCCAACAGCCGTACCTGTATTACCGACTCGAGGAATACCGGACTCTCATCCGAGCGAAATCGCCGATGGCCTCGACGAGCGAAGTCTGCCTGGCCAAGCCGAAGCCGGGGTACGCCACGGCGGACCGGTACTTCCGGTTGGAATACGAGCCGGAGGAGTTCGTCGCCGGCTATGGGGTCGTGGAACGGTTCGGATCGTTCATGGCGGGCATCGTGGAGAACCGGCGGGGCGAAGTGGTTTTCAAGTTGGCGTCCATCATGCCCGCACCGAAAGCGCAGGCGGTACACGTCGTTCCTCCGCCGCTACCGGATGCCGTCCGAACGGAACCGGCCGCGTCTTCGTCCGGCGTTCAGGCCCGCGCGGAGGCCGATGCAAAAGCCGCGACGCCGACCGACCTGCCCGCCGTCGCGCCGCCTCAAGCTGCGGCATCCCCCGCTCCGATCTCACCGGCTTTGCCGTCGGCCGCCGAACGGTCCGAAAAAAGCGCGGCCTCCAAATCCGCGAAGAGCAGGGCGTCGGCCAAGGCTAAGCCGCGCGCAGACGGGGAAGCGGACAAGCGGCATTGACCGTGTCTGGAACCGTGGAGGCGTCTATGGCATCCGCCGAACACACGTTGGTGATCGTTTCGAAGGACTCCGGATTTGCGCGGACTCTTGCCAAAGACTTGGAAGGGTATCGATACCGCATGGTGACGGTTCAGGAAGCGGCCGAGGCGTCGGCGGAGATCAAGGGCGTCGCACCCTCGTTGACCGTCATCGAAGGGCGCACGGCGTTCGTCCAAAAAGCCCTCAAGGATCTGCGCAACGAGCCGAGGTTCAAGCAGACGCCCATTTTTACCGTCCATGCGATCGGAACCGATTGTCTGCGCGATTGCATAAAGCTGTTGGAGGCCGGCGCCGACGCCTCACTCTGCGCGCCGCTGACGTCCCGCCAACTCGTCGCGCGTATCAGGGCGGTGCTGCGTCGTGAGATGGTGGCCGAGTCCGTCTCACCGTGTTACTCGTTCGGCGATCTGCGGATCGATCTGAACCGATACGAAGTGACGGTCCGGGACAAACCGGTGGCGTTGACCAGGCGGGAATTCCAGATTCTCCAACAACTGGCGCACGGCCCGAATCGGGTGCATACGCGGGACGAACTGCTCACCTTGGTGTGGGGGGCGGACGTCGCGCTGGAGGAGCACAACCTGGACGTCCACATCCATTCGCTCCGGAGAAAGCTCGAAGCGGATCCGGACCATCCTCGTTACATCGTGACGGTTCGTGGCTTCGGATACCGACTGAAGGCGGACTGAGCGCCGGCCCCGGGCGCATCGCTCACGCGATATTGCGCATCGGCTCCGCGAGGGGAGGCGAGAAGCGCACGGCCAGGACCCGCATGATGCCCAGCGTGAGAATCGTCGCGCCGAGGATGGCCAGGTGGGTGACCTCGCCGCCTTTGAACCATTGCGTGATGATCTCGGTCAGCATGACAACGAGGATGGTGTCCACGATGAAGGTCACCTTGACCCGCCCTTCGGAGAAATAGGTCATGGTCGTCTTGAACAGCTCCACGACCGCGAGGATGATCAGCGTGTCGAGGATGATCTGCCGCAAGGCCACCTCGACCGGGCTGCGCAGGAGCAGCCCCAAGTCGAGGAACGTCTTAGCCACGCCGCCGGCCAGGGCGGCGAGAATGGTCACGATGAGCAGGCTGAGGACCAGCTTGATGCCCTTCGTCCAGAGCTTGGTCAGATCCGTGTCGCAGACGCGTTCCATGGCTCCACCGAACCGCATGACCGGGTGTGAAGCGAGCGTTCGCATCGGCAGCGGCCTCCTGCGGTCAGAACTCGTCCACCGACACCGGGTGCAACAGATCCCGCACCGACAGCACACCCACGATCTGGTCGGCTTTGAGCACGGCCAGATGGCGCGTGCCGCTCCGCTCCATCAGGTCCGCGGCCTCGGTGATCGGGCTCCGCTCGTCCAGGCCGATCACCGGGCTGCTCATGATGTCCTTGACGGGGATGCAATTGGCGGGGAGGCTCATCCCGACCACGTCGCGCACGATGTCGGTTTCCGTGACGATGCCGACGATCCGCCGGTTCTGCTCGACGAAGACGCTGCCGATCTTTTGTTCCCGCATCACCTTGGCCGCCTCCAAGGCGGAGGCCAGATGCGGCACCGTCACCAGGTTGCGCTGCATGAGTTGCATGGCTGTGACCATAGGGCCCTCCTTCTTGCGAGATGGCGGTTGCGTCAGGGGTGGCACTGGCACAATGTCGTTGGGTGGCGGGCCGCACCTCGCCCGTCATGATCGGAAGGTCCACCCCGAACTGTTCGCGGTAGCTCGCGTTCAGTTGGTCGCGGATGGACCGATAGACCTTCGTCAGCCATGCGGTAAAGTCCTGGAAGATGGACCGGAGCGAGGCACTGGGCGCCTTCCCCTCGAAGAGGTAGATTTCGTAGTTGTACGCCCATTGCTCGTGGTAGCGGCGTTGCTCCTCCAGCGACATCGCATGCCAAGCCGCCAGGTCTTGCACCCCGAACCAGTCCAGGATCGTCTGCATGTCCTGGCGCATCTTGGGCGTGGCGTCAGGGCGGGACGCTTGCGCGGAGAGGACCGTGAGGAAGAAGTGCCCAGTCTCGTGGAGGAGGGTTGAGAGGTCGGCCTTCTCGTAGAGAATGGTTGTGAGGGTCTTGGGGTCGAAGCCGCCTCTGGCAGGCTGCAAGAATTGAGCAGACTCCGCAGCGCCCGGAAAGAATTCTCCTACTGGGGCTTGACGGAAGGTGGCGGCGGTGCCGACGGCTTCGCGGAGGAGACGGGTCGCTTCCGACCGAAGACGATCAGCCCGGCCTTGAACGGATGGCCGTCCGGGAGCGGTTGGTCCTTGATCACTGGCATAGTTGTAACTCTCCTTGTCTAGGAACGCCGCAAAGACGGTGTTTTTGCGGACTGTGAATTGACCGCCCAAATGTTGGCTAATTATCAACGCTAGTTTGTCGTTTGTCAAGCCCGAATGATTCAGGATGGCCATGTGGCCATTGGCCGTGGTATGTCCGACGACCAGCATGCCCGCCGCGCAGGGTTTTGCCGATCGGGCCGCTAAAACTCCCGGTAGCCGCTGCCGGTGGCGTAGGCGACGGCGACGGCGCTGGCCTGGAGGGCGTAGTTGGTGTCGGCGAGCTGGACTTCGGCCGCGATGAGCGCGGTGGTGGCGGTGGTGAGGTCCACGATCGAGGCCAGCCCCAGGCGATAGCGTTCTCCGGCCAGGGTCAGCGCGTTTCGGGCTGCCGCCGCTTCCTGTTCCGCCACCTTGGTCTGCTGTCGGGCGGTTTGCAGGGTTAGGTAGGCGTCGGTCACCTCCAGCGCGACCTGGTTGGCCAGGTCCGCCTTCTTCTGCTCTTCCTTGTATTTTTGCTGCCGGGCCTCGGCCACGCGGTTCTCGACGAGAAAGCCCGTGAAGAGCGGAACCGACAACGTAGCGGCCGCGCCCCACCAGGTCTGGGTGTAGCCGGGAGTCGCGCCCGGGTCCTGGTTGACCGGCGCGTCGCTGAAATGAATGACGCCGCCCATGCTGGAGGCGGAAATCGTCGGCAAGTAGAGCGACTGGGCCGATTTGAGCCGCTCCTCCGCCGACCGGATCCGATCCGCGCTGCCCAGCAGCTCAGGTCGCTGCGAGAGCCCAGTCTGGGTGAGGGACTCCAGCGTGTCGATTGAGGAGAGGGTGACCGGCACGTCTTCCAGCGTATAGTCGTCCGGTCCGCGCACCCCCATCGCGTTGTTCAGGGCGGCGAACGAAGCACGGAGATTGTTTTTCGCCTGGACCAGGAGGACCTCCGCATTCCGCAGTTCCACGGAGATCAGGTCCAGGTCCAGTTTGGATTTCAACTGCTTCTTGTACAGCAGGGCGATGTGGTCGCGGAACACGCCGCGTTCCTTGACGGTTTGTTCGGCGACTTGCACCAGACGTTTCTGGCGAAGGCAGTCGAGGTAGGCCTGTTGCACGGTCAGGATCACGAGGGCCTTGTGGGTGAAGATGTTCTTCTCGGCCGCCGCCTGGTTGGCCCGCTCCGCCAGCACGGTGTGAGCGGTCTGGCCGAAATCGTAGATCAGCTGGTCCGCGATCATGCCGGCGTTCTGGATGTAGGAGGTCGGCTTGTTTTGGGCGCCGGCGATGTTGAACGCGCTCAAGGGGCGGACGTTGCCACCCGTCTGGATCGCGTAGGCGTCAATCTGCGGGTAGTATCTGGCCTTGGCTTGCTGCATCAGCGCGTCGGCCGCCAGGGCGGACTCCTGGGATTTTTTCACCAAGGGGTGTTGTTCGAGGCCGATCTGGATCGCGGTCTTGTAGCCGAGGAATGCGCCGGTGGCCTTGGGCACCGGTTGTGGCGTTTCCTGCGCGGACGCTGTCCCGGGGAGCCAGACAGCCAGCATGAGCGGCAGCAGCCACACGAATTGTGAATTGTGAATTGTGAATTGTGAATTCGTGGTCGGGCGCATCTTCTTTAATTCAAAATTAAGAATTGAAAATTGAGAATTGCTTTCAATACTTCCCATATTCCACGCCGGTCGCATAGGCTAACGCGGAATTGCCGGCCAGGTAGCCGTATTGGGCCTCGGCCAATCCGGTTTCCGCCGTCAGGAGATCGGCGGCCGAGGTCGTCACGTCCAAGATGGAGGCCAGGCCGGCTTTGTACCGTTCGCGCGCCAAGGTCAGCGCCTCGCGCGCGTGGGTCACACGGTCCTGCGCCACGGCAATCTGCTGCGCGGCTGTGAGCCGGCTCAGGTAGGCCTTGGCTACTTCGAGCACCACGTCGTTGGCGATCACCTTCGTCGTGGCCTGGGCGGCTCCCTTGTTCGCCTCGGCCTGTTCGATCTCGGCCTGGATGCGGAAGCCGGTGAACAGGGGAGTCGTGGAGGAGACACCGGCGCCCCACCAGCCGAGCTGGGCGCCGGGATTGTTCGGGTTGCCCTTGGCGCTGACCACTTCCTGGCGAGCCCACCAGGCATACCCGGCCGCGCCGATGGCCGAAATACTGCCGTAATTCAAGGCGTGGGCCGCCTTGAGCGCCTCCGCCGCCGCTTGGACTCGGTCCTTGCTGCCCAACAGTTCCGGACGCCGGTCGAGCGCGTCCTTGAACAGGGGATCGAGCGGCGGTGCGGGCGACACCGTCGGCTGGATTTCATCCAGCACATACTGGACCGGTTCCTGCCGGCCCATCGCCTGGTTCAAGGCAGCGAACGAGGCTTGGAGGTCGTTTTGCGCCTTGATGAACTCCAACTCGGCCTTGGCTGCCTCGACCGACGCAAAGTCGAGATCCAGCTTGGATTTCACTTGATGGCGGAAGAGGGACTCGGCCTGCTCTCGGATCAGCCGGCGCTCCGCCAACACGTCGCGCGTGACGGCCACGAGGCGCTGTTGCTTCAGGCAGGCCAGATAGGCCTGTTCGACATTCAGGATGACCAGGGCCTTGACCGTCAGAACCTGCTTCTCGGCCGAGGCGGCGAGCGACTGGCTGGCCAGGATCTTGTGGGCGGTGCGTCCGAAGTCGGTGATCAGCAGGTCTACGCGAGCCCCGGGATCGGTCATGTAGTTGGTGGGCTTGGGCAGCGACCCGGAAATGCCGAAGTTGGACAGGACGCGGGTGTTGCCGAGCGAGTTGGACAACATGCCGGAGACTTGCGGGTAGTTCACCGAGGCGACCTGCTTGACGACCGCTTCCGACGCCAGCGCCCCATGCTGCGCCGCTTGGATCAACGGATGCTGCGCGACGGCGCTTTTGATCGCTTCCTCCCACGTCAATGCGACGGGTGAGGCGGTCCGCCCTTTCTCGGCGCTATCGGCGGCGGTGCCGTTCGTAACCCAGAGAGAGAGCAAGAGCCAGACTGTCAGGAGGCCTGTCCCTGTCGCCTGTGTGCGCATCGCCTTCTCCTCTGTCGCCCTTCACGCCTTACGCGTCGCGACTCACGGATATTTCCGGTAGTCCTGTCCTGCGGCGTAAGCCACCAAGGCCTGGCTTTTCTTGTAGACGTACTGGGCTTCGGCGAGCCGGGATTCCGCGTCGAACAGCGCGGCCGTCGCCTGGACGACTTCCACGATGGAACTGAGGCCGAGTTTGTACCGGGCTTGCGCCAGGTTGACCGCTTCCTTGGCGAAAGCCGTGCGCTCCTGTTCCAGGACGATCTGCTCGGCGCTGGCGATTTGGCCCAGAGATGCCTTGATGACCTGAAGCGTCACTTCGTTCGCGACGTTCTGCAGCTCTTGTTCCGCCTCGCCCTTGCGGTGCCCTGCCTCGACGATTTGATTTTGGATCTTGAACCCGGTGAACAGGGGCACACGGGCGGAGACGCCGAAGCCCCACATGGGCGCCACTCCGTCGGAGGGAATGCCCGCGTCGTGGACATCCCCGTATTTCGTAATCCCGAGGGTGCCGACCGCCGTGATGTCCCCGAAATGCAGGGTCTTGACCGCCTCGAGGAATTCCTTGCTGGCCTGGATTTTGTCCTGGCTGCCCAGGAGCTCCGGCCGGTGGGAGAGGCTTTCCTCCACCAGCTCGACGATAGCCGGGGCCGGCCCTCTGTCGATGGCCACCGGTTCCAGCGCATAGCGGTCGGGCCCTTCGATCCCCATGGCGTGGTTCAAGGAGGCGAAGGCCTGGGCCAGGTCGTTCCGGGCCTTGATCAGGGCAAGGTTGGCGTTCTCGACTTCGACCGCCATGAGGTCCACGTCCAATTTGGCCTTCAGTTGATTCTTGTACAGGCTCTGGACTTGGTTCCGGATGAGCTTGCGTGTGGCCAGGTTTTCGGCGGCGATCTCGACGAACCGTTGCTGCATGAGACAGGAGAGGTAGGCCTGTTGGATGTTCAGGATGACCAGGGCCTTGTTCGTCAGGATGTCCTTCTCCGCCGCCGCTTCCGTCGCCTGGCTGGCCAGGATGCGGTGGGTGCTGGTGCCGAAATCCGTGATCAGTTGGTTCAGCAGCAAGCCGCCTGTCGTCATGTTCTGGTTGTGCTTGGGCAGTGCCCCGGCCAAGGCAAAGCCGCGGCCGCCGCCGTATTTATGTAACTCGGCCCGGTTGAGGAGGCCGCGGAGGAAACTGTTGCCCAGGTCGCCGGCGGCATGGATGTTGGCGCCGTCGCTGCTGAGGACGCGGATCGAGCCGGTGCCGCCTGCGGCGGACGCTTCGAGCCAGGGATAGAGCCGCCCCTGGTCCTGTTTCGTTTCGGCGGCAGCGCTTTGGGACGTGGCCTTGGCTCGCTCGATCGACGGGTGTTGTGTCAGACCCGCCCGGATGGCCTCGGTCAGACTGAGAACGTACGCGGGAGACGGAGGCGGCGTGGAACTCGAAGCCTTCCCGGCCGGAGCGGCAGCCGAGCTCGCCTTGTTGTCTGCTTGGGCCGGCGCGGCGGTCGGCGGGTTGACTGCGAAGAGCAGCAAGCAGCAGGCGACGAAGACCGCCATGGCTCCCGGCTTTTTCTGTCGAGGCAATGCTGAATGCTGAATGCGGAATGCGGAATGCTGAATGACGGATTTTCTGAGCGCATCATTCATCGTTCATCATTCCGCGTTGGTCTAGTATTTCTGCTTTGCCGGCGTACCGGACGGAAGCGTGTAGGGGGAGGCCGTCACGGCCTGTCCTTCGGCAAGATTGTTTTTGCCGACCACGATGACGTCTTCGTTGCCGGTCAGGCCTTCCACCACCTCGACCCAGCCCCCGTCGTCGATGCCGGTTTTGATCGGGACGCGACGGACCTTGCCGTTTTCGACGAGGAACAGGGACTTAGACCCGCCGTTGGTCGCGGGCTCGATGGCCGCCGGCGGAACGGTGAGCACGTTCGGGTGCTGTTCCAGGGCAAGCGTGGCGTTGGCGAATGTGCCTGGTTGCAAGCGGTGGTCCTTGTTGGGCAGGTCGATCTCGACCAGGAGGGTGCGGGTCGCCGGGTCCAGGGATTTGGTGGTGCGCGTGATGTGGCCCTTGATCTCCACCCCCGGCATTTCCTTGATGGTCAGCAGCGCCGGCACGCCGGCCTGGGCCAGCATGGCGCTTTCCTGTGGGACGCTGACGTAGATTCGGACGGTATCCAGGTCCATGAGCGTGAAGAGGGGGTTGGCCTGGGTGGACGAACTGATCGCGGACTGGATCATGGCGCCGGGATCGGCGAAGCGGGCCGTGATGGTGCCGGCAAAGGGCGCCGTGATCTTGGTGTACTCCAGGAAGGTGCGCCGCCGTTCCATCTGTTGTTTGGCCCCTTCCGCCGCCGCCGCCGCGACGTCCACGTCCTGCTTGGCGATCACGTCGGGATTTTCCTTCCAGACGCTCAGGAGCCGTTCATAGGTCAGTTTTTTGATGGCATAGTCGGACTCCGCCTGCTCATACTCGTCCTGGACTTCCGGCGCGTCGATCAGGGCCAGTACCTGGCCTTTCTTGACCTCGTCGCCCTTGTCGAAGCCGATCCATTTCAGGTAGCCGGACACCTTGGCGTAGAGCGTGGCCCGGTACCAGGGGGAAATATTGGCCGGGAGGCTGAGCGTTCTGGCCAGATCCCGCCGTTGGGGTTTGAGGACCTGCACCAGGCTGGTGCCGGCCGGAGTCTGCGCGATGTCCGGTTCCGTTGAAGGGGCGGAGGCGGTCTGGGGCTGACTTTGAAAGAGCACCACGGTGGCGACGACGAGGAACAGGATCGCCGCCGCAATCAGCGTAAGCTTGAGGTGGCTGATGCCCGGTCCCGGGTCGGGGGGAGGTTCGGGAGGCCCGCCAGGCAGATCCGATTCCGTCACGTGAAACTCCCTTGCGGTATGGGGATGCCCGTTGCCCGGTTGCGCGTCAGTATACTGTTCTTCAGGCTGCTGTTTCATCAGATGTTTCCCCGGTGGGCTGATGGGCGGCCGACCGCTGCCGGGCGAGCATGTGCAGGACCGGAATAAAGAGCAGGGTCATCACGGTGGACACGGAGAGGCCTCCGATCACCGCCCGCGCCAGCGGCATGTTCGCCTCGCTGCCCTCGCCGCTGCCCAGCGCCATCGGGGCCAGGCCGATGATCGTGGCCAGCGAGGTCATGAGAATCGGCCGGATGCGAAGGCGCCCCGCGTCCACCACGGCCTCCTCCAGCGAGGCCCCCTCCCTCAGCCGCTGGTTCGCGAAGTCCACCAGCAGGACGCTGTTGGACACCACGATCCCGATCATCATGAGGGTGCCGATGAGCGACTCCACGTTGAGCGACGTGTGCGTGAGCAGCAACATCCAGATCACCCCGATGAGGCCCAGCGGAACGGCGAACATGATCACGAGGGGGTCCAGGTAGGACCGGAACAGGCCGACCATCACGAGGTAGATCAGGACCACGGCCAGCGGCAGGCCCCCGCCGAATCCGATCAGCGCCTGTCGCATGCTGTCCACCTGGCCCTTGAACGAGACCAGGACATCCTTGGGCAGTTCCAGCTTCGCCAGTTCCTGCTCGATCAACCCCGCCACCTTCCCCAGGTCGTTGCCCGGCACGTCCACCAGCACATCCACCGTGCGCTGGAGATTGTAATGGTCCACCGTCTCGGGGCCGTTCTTCCGCGTGACCTCGATGAGGTCGCGCAAGAGGATCGGGGCGCTGGCATTGCCGCCGGCCTGCGGCATGGCCGCCCGGTCTGGGAACGGTGTCTGTTGCAGGGCCAGGGAGCTGCCGCGGGACAACGCGGCACTGGAGGTCCCCGCGTGTTCGACATCGGTGCCCACGAGGGGAATATTCAGGAAGTCTTCGAATTTGACTAGGAACTGTTCCGGGTATTGGGTTACGACGAAATAGGCGTTGTTGGACTTGGGGTCGATCCAGTAGCCCGGGTTGAGCTGGACGTTGGAACTGAGCCCGGTGATCACGTCCGTGACGATCCGTTGTTCGTTGAGGCCCTGGTAGGCCGACTTGGACCGGTCCACGGTCAGGTGCAGTTCGGGATAAGCCATGCCCTGCCGCACGGCCACGTCCACCGTGCCCGGAACCTTGACGACGACCTCTCGAATGCGCGAGGCGGTCTCCGCCACCTCGGTGAGGTTCGGGCCGCTAACCTTGATGTCGATGGGAGCCGGCAGTCCGTAGTTCAGCACGTCGCTGACGATGCCGCCGGTCTGGAAGGAAAATTTCAGGCCGGGCAGCTCCTGCGCCAACCGCTCCCTGAGTCGGTCCACCACGTCGTCGGTCCGTATCGTATGTTCCCGCTTGAGGCTGACCAGCATGAAGGATTGGTGGGGGCCGACGACCGGGGTATAGAGCACCATCCAGCCTTGCGGCACGCCGATGTTGGCGACGATCTGGTCCAGCTCGGCCGGCGGGATCACCTGACGGATCAGATCTTCGATCTTGGCTACGATCGCTTCGGTCTTCTCCACCCTGGTGCCTTCCGGCGCGGCGACGTTCAGGATGAACTGGCCCGCATCCACCTTGGGGAAAAACTCGGTGGAGAGGCGCGGGGCCATCATGACCGAGCCGGCGAAGATGGCCGCCACGGCGACAATCACCGATGCCTTGTGGCGCAGGCACCAGCGCAGCACCACGACGTAACGCGCCACGAACGGATCGAACAGGTTCAGTCGCTGCCATAGGCCCGTCAATCCGGATGCCGGTTGTTCCGGTTGGCCGTGCCGGCCCTTGAGCAGATAGGCCAGGCAGACCGGCGCCACGCTCAGGGCGCCCACATAGGAGGCCATCATCGCGTAGCCCACGGCCAGGGCCAGGGGGACGAACAGGAACTTGATGATCCCCGTGAAGAAGGCGATCGGCAGAAACACCAGGAACACGGTGATGGTGATCACGAGCATGGGGAGCGCCACCTCGGTGGTTGCGTCGCCGGCCGCCTGGGCGGCGGATTTGCCCATGTCGAGGTGCCGGTGCGTGTTCTCCACGACGACGATGGCGTCGTCCACGAGCCGGCCGACCGCCAGGGCCAGGCCGCCGAGCGTCATGATGTTGATGGTATGGCCGGTGAAATACAGCCCGATGAAGGCGGCGGTGACCGAGAGGGGAATGGCCAGCGCGATGATGATGGTGTAGCGGAGGCTGCCCAGGAACAGGAGGACCATCAGGCAGGCCAGGCCGCCGCCCATCAGCCCCTCGTCCTCGAGCGTCTTGATGGATTGCCGGATGTAGAGGGATTGGTCGAAGATCAGTTTCACGTCCAGGTTGGGGGGCAGGCCGATCAGTTTCGGCAGGGCGGCCTTGACCCCATCGACGACCTCCAGCGTGTTGGCGCCGGCCTGTTTCATCACCGGAATGTAGACCGCGCGCCGCCCGTCGATGCGCACCACGTTCGTCTGGATCATGGTCGAGTCGACGGCCTTGCCGACGTCCCGCAGCGTGATCGGCGTCCCGTTCACGATCTTGATCGGGATGTCGTTCATGTTGTCAACGATCTTGATCATGCTGTTGGTGTAGAGGTTGTAGTCGAAGTCGCCGATCTTCACGTCGCCGGCCGGCAGCAGGAGGCTCTGGGTGTTCACCGCTTCCACGATGTCGCCGGACGAAATGCCCCGGGCCTGCATCTTTTCCCGATCCAGAAAGACCGTGATCTGCCGCACCGTGCCGCCGAAGGTCGGGGGCAGGGAGATGCCGGGGACGTTTCCGAACTGGGGCCGCACGGTGAAGTAAGCCAGGTCGCGCACTTCCTTCTCGGTCATCTGGTCGCTGCTGACGGTCAGGTCGGCGATGGGCAGGCTGGTCGCGCCGAACTTGACGATGATCGGCGGGAAGACGCCTTGCGGCAGATAGCGGAGCGTGCTGTACGTGAGGCTGGTGATCTCGGCCACCGCCGCGTTCACGTCGTAGGAGGGCTGAAAGTAGATTTTAATGAGGCTGACGCCTGGCAGCGAACGGGACTCGATGTGTTCGATGTAGGACGCTTGAAGATACAGCTGTTCCAGGCGGAGGGTGATCGCCCCCTCGATTTCGGAGGGACCCATGCCTTTGTAGAAGGTGACCACCGCCACGACGGGGAGATTGATCTCCGGGAAGATGTCCACGACCATCTTCTGGTAGGAGACCACGCCCAGGATGACGATGATCAGGCTGATCGCCACCACCGCGTAGGGATTTTTCAGCGATGCACGAACCACTTTATCGCTCCTAGCCGCCGGTCACCATCGGGCTTGCCGGAGCCCAATCGGATCGAAGTGTTATAGTGCATCTTGTTTGCGTTGCCAACGAAAAGATTGTCAAAAAATCGTTAAATGAGGCATTCACAGGGAACGGCAAAGAGTCGTAACGGAATCTTGGCGACACGTTGCCGCCGCTGCGCGGCATGGCTGAAGGTCTTCAGCCTCTTGATCACGTGCTCGGCCTGATCCTCCTCCATCGCCGCCAGGATCATGGCGTTATATCCCGGCCAGCCGAAGGTCTGAAATGTTTTTCCCGTCTCGCCCCTGCCCTGGAGTTTCGGGGCTTCGGTGAAGCCTTTCACATCCAGCTCCTCCAACAGTTGCAGCACGTCCTGCTCAAGCGATTCGCGAAAGATCAGCACGAGCATCTTCATGGGGTCCGTTCTCCTTTTGACAGGGAGGCCCCGAAGCATTGTTGTGGGCCCAGCCCGTGGCGGCAGAGATCGGCGATCAGCCCGACCAACTCGTCGAACGTATCCGGTTTGACGACATATCCGTTGGCTCCGCTCGTATAGCAGGCGTGGATGTCTTTCGGATCATCGGAGGAGACCAGCATAGCCACCGGAATGGACGCCAGGCCGGGCTCTGCGCGGAATCGACGTATGAACGTACGGCTGTGTTCCGGCTCCAGATCGAGAAGAATCAGATGCGGCAGCCTGGGATGGGGCGAGGTTTGAGAGGCATTTAGAAACATCCACGCGGACTCCATGCTATGCATGATGTTCGTCTCATTGGTGACATCAGGTTGCCGGATCGCTTCGTGGAACAGTTCGCAATAATCCGGATTCTCTTCGATGATCAAGACCGTCCTCTTGGGGAATGGCTGTTCCTGCATGATGTCCCCACTGACTGCCGTTGCCTACAAGCGAGGGCTTGTCCTCGGATGACAAGCCTTCGAAGCTAGGCGGACCTATCCCGCAGGGCGTCATAGATCGCTTGCGGATTCGAAAGCGGCTCCCAGGCCAGGATGCCGAGGGAGTCTTCCGCGTAAGCGGGGGTGCGCATGCCGTTGAGCACACAGGTGACGCCCGGTGTCGAAGCCAGCACCCAGAGTGCTTTCCGTGAAAGGGATTCGTTCCGTTTCGTTTCCGGAATCAGGGGATCGATGGCGGCGGCGATGGCGTCGGTCTTGGTCCGGCTCTTCACGGCCGCCTCGCGGCGCAGTTCTTTCAAAAACGTCAGCAGCTCCGGAATGTACCGTTCCCGCCAGGCCTGCCATTGGTCCCCTTGTTCGCCGCGCAGGTGTTGCGTGAGGGCGCGCAAGACCTGGTTGATGTGCGGCGCAATCATTTGGGTTTCGATCTGCTCCCAATGTTCCAGGCTCTGAATGCGCGGCCGCAGCCCGGTCAGTTCCGTCGCCCAGTTGAAATACTCCGCCGGAGGCATGCCCTGGCCCGCGTGGGTGACGAACGGAGCGATGGTGCGCCGGTATTCCTCTTCCAGCTTGGCCAGGACGTCCCGCTGCGCCTCGAAGGCCACCGTTGAGGGTTCCAGGGGGAGTTCGGCCAAGCGGACTATGCCGCCCCGCTTCGGCTGCATGGCGTTGAGCGGCCGGTTCAGCAAGACGGCGAGGCCTTCGGCCTTGGCCAGGTCCAGGACCGTCTGCCGGTTTCCCGCCCCGCAGTTGGGTGTGAGCAGGGCGCCCGATTCGAACAGGTTCATCGGACATTGCACCACGCGCAGATGATGGTGAGGCAGGCCCAGCTCCGTCGCCGCCCTCCGAGCCGCTTCCAGCATGCGGCTCAGTGAGGTGGCTTCCGGGTCATTGGGGTCCGCCGTGCAGGTGTTGGAAGAGACCCCGTAGTATTGAATGTGTCCTGCCCGGACTTGGCCTTCAAGATAGGCGAAGGCGACCCGGAGCCGGCGGTACAACTCGTTCCGCTGCCGATCGAGGTCTTTGTCCATTCGGTGGGCCGCGTCGGAGAGAAAGTATTCAACATTGTGCAGCAGCAGCACATCCAGGGTCTGCAAACCCAGACGATCCAACGACAGGTCCAGTTGATCGGCCAGGAATTCCGGATGCAGACAGTGCCAGATTCCCTCGCCGTACTTGACCATTTCCGGATAGGGCTTGCCGGCCTTTTCGCGCGCTTCCGCCAGTTTCAAGTTCTGGCCCTGCACGTAACCGATCTTGGAGACGACGATGACCTCTTCGCGGGTCACCGCGCCCTGCTTGAGCAGGTCCGCCAGCACGAGCCCGACGAGACGTTCGCTGTCTCCGTCGGCATAGTTGGCCGAGGTGTCGATGACGTTGACCCCTTCGCGCAGGGCTTTGATGAGCGCCTCGCGATGCTCCGGCTCTTCCGTATGGATGCGGTAGCAGCCGAACCCGAGTTTGCCGGCGGTGAGCCCGGTGGAGCCGAACGCCGTATAGCCATGAGCCAATCCCTTGGGGGCTCCGGGCCGGTTTACCATCCGGACTGCATAGGCGCCGGTGCCGCCGGCTGTGGCATGGCCGGGAATGCGGTTGCCGGCAAGGGTTTTCTGCCCTGATCCGGAGGCGTTTGCCGCGGTCTTGTCCGGGCCAGCCAAGGCCGTCGCCACGGCCTGCGGATCGGTGATCGGCGCCTGGCAGGAAAAGTTGCGGCAGATATAGAGGGCTGCACGACCCTGGACCAGGGTTTTTCCGCAGAGCAGCGGGTGGGTGGTTGCCGGTCCGTTTGGATCCTGATGGGCGATGATGCGATTGGGTATATAGGGACGGTTGACCGCTGTGCGCAGGGCTTCATAGTCCGGTGTCCCGGGGGTTCCGACCAGGGCCAGCTCCACCGGTCCTGTCAGCAACAGATCCATCACGGCCAGACTCTTGGCGAAGGCCCGGGGATAGCGGGCCGTCTGGCGGCCATAGGCCCGAATGGCCATGGTCGCGGCCTCGCGAAAGTCCTGCCGGCCATAGTGAAAGGAGAGGCGGGCCAGAGCCGACGCG